>MTKZ01001051.1_pt2 | contig 33661 bp, 39 predicted proteins | sample 1042781 | NCBI WGS metagenome assembly MTKZ01 (sample SAMN06212207, study PRJNA360539) | anaerobic digester metagenome | biome: Wastewater treatment plant; material: sludge; isolation source: anaerobic digester fed with sludge from wastewater treatment plant | place: Denmark: WWTP Viborg ...
CGGATCTTGCGGATCGGCTCCTGAAAGGCTTCCCAGGCGGATTTTCGCGCGGCTTCAACGATACGCTTATCCTCTTCCTGCCATTGATCGATCTCAGTATCGCTCGCGATACCGTTACTTAGGATGTATTCACGAAATCGTTTCAGGCAGTCGAATTCAGCCTCCCAGGCCAGCCGCTCGGCTGATTTATAACGTTCATGGGAACCTGAAGTTGAATGCCCCAGGGGTTGGGTGGCTTCAGTGACGTGCACCAGGGCAGGAACGTGATACTTGCGGGCGGTTTCTCCGGCTTGTCGGTACACCTTAACCAGTTCTTCATAATTCCAGGCGGTGACCGAATAAAGATCATAACCACTATCGCACTCTTCCGCGGGGCAGGGTACGCGCTGGAATCCCTCAAGGATGGAATAAATATTTTCTTTTACCATCTGAAACTGGTTGGGCACAGAAATGCCGTAGCCGTCATCATAAATGGTGATCACAGCCGGCGCGTGCAGCACGCCGATGGCGTTCACAGCCTCCCAGAATAAACCCTCGGCCGTTGACGCGTTGCCGATCGTGACCCAGGTGACCTCGTTGCCGTGGTTTGAGAACTGCTGGAACTGATTGAGTTCGTCCATCTTGCGGTAAAGCACTGAGGAATACGCCAGCCCAACCGCGCGGGGCATCTGCGCGGCTGTGGACGCGATGTCCGAAGAAGTGTTGTACCTGTCCACCTGGCTGAGCCAGTTCCCGTCAGCATCCAGCAACCGCGAGGAGAAATGGTTGTTCATGTTCCTGCCGCCGGAGTTGGGCTCCAGTTCAGGGTCCGGAGTGGCGTACAGCTGGGCAAAGAACTGTTCCAGTGTCGTTATCCCCAGGGCCAACATCCAGGTTTGATCGCGATAATAACCGGAACGCCAGTCACCTTTTTGAAAAGCGTGGGCAATGGCGATCTGGGCGAGCTCTTTTCCATCTCCGAAAATACCAAATTTCGCTTTTCCAGTCAGCACCTCGCGTCTGCCAATAATGGCGGCCTGGCGCGACCGATATGCCAGCCGGTAATCTGAGATGATCTGATTTATATCTAATGGGCTATTTTCACCTGTTTTGGTTGTCATTTTATCCGTTTCTCAATTTCCCGCCGGTTTGAACAACTGATCCACCTCAATACCTTATCCTACCCGTGGATCAAGTTAATTGTTAAGAAATGACCCGATTGGCAGTAGAGTCATTCACTATTGTGGTGGAATTCAAAGGCAGTGAGTAATTCAATTCTTCGTTTCTATTGGCTCAAGCTGGCAGTCAGCTTCATCTCCACCGAAGCAAGCGCCTGTGAAACCGGGCAGCTTTTCTTCGCCTGTTCAGCAAATTCAATAAAGGTGGCTTCATCGATCCCGGGAACAACGCCTGTGGTTGAGAGCTCGATCAGGGTGATTTTAGGTCCATCACCCAGGTGAACCCTGGCGGTGGTGTTGATCTGTTCAACCGTATGACCCGCTTTGGATAGAATAGCCGCGAGGAACATTGAAAAACACCCCGCGTGCGCCGCCCCAATCAATTCTTCCGGATTGGTGCCCGGCCCATTTTCAAAGCGGGAGGCGCGGGTATAAGCACCTTCATAAGCCCCCGATCCCAGGCGCATTGAACCTTTTCCATCGACCAGGTTGCCTTCCCAAACCGCTGATGAATCCCGTATGACCATTTTTCCTCCTTTATCCTCTTCATTCTTACTTTTCCATTAAGTCTAGCATTTTGGACAAAAATAGTCAAATTAATTAACCTGTATAACTCTACAAGAACCTGTGAGAACAGAACCCGTGAAATTGGGATGTTGCCCAAAATAAATGGAGAAAAAATCGTTCACTTTTAAGCCAGTGAAAGCCGCTATTTTGAAGACATCCCATTGTTATAATTAAGAGAATATATAGTATTACCCCTCACAGGAGCCAAACCATGCAAAGAATAGCTGATCTAGTCGGACAGGAGTTGACCTGGGTACAGCCTCGCGCGTCGAAAATGGAATACGAATTACGTGCAGGAGACATCGTTGTTGCAACGTTGGTTTTTCGTAGTTCATTTGGTTCATTCGCTACCGCAACGAGCGCTGATGGGATCTGGACGTTCAAACGGGTCGGCTTTTTCAATACAAGAGTAACGGTTCGCGCTCTTAATTCAGAGACTGACCTGGCTGTATTCAGGAACAATACCTGGAAAGGAGGAGGAACCCTGGAGATGGCCGACGGGCGCAAGTACCCGGCCAATACCAACTTTTGGGCCACACAATATGAGTTCACCATAGAGTCGGGAGAGAAATTGATCAGTTATAAAAAAATTGGTGGAATCCTGCGCATGTCTTCTGTGACCGAGATCCATCCCATGGCAAAAAACATGCGTGAATTGCCCTGGATGGTATTGCTGGGCTGGTACTTGACCTTGATGATGAGCATGGAAGCCACAGCTGTGATCATTGCCAGCACATAACTGAAGAATTGTCATTTGTGTTGATGGCGGTAAAGCGCAACGCCCTCTTGTGGAGGGCGTTTTTTTGTTTATCATTCCACTATTCGCTTTGGTATTCTCACTGCTAGAGCATGGATATTGACTTTTCGATAAAAGCCGCCAGGAAACTCACTTTTCCGGAAGCAAGATTTCCACCATTAGATGATGCACCATGCCATCCCGATCAAAGATGTGCGCGCTGTTCGCCGCATCCAAAGCCAATCCCTCGATCTGTTCCACCCGGCCATTGTTCATGTGAACCTGTATCCCGGCGTGTTCTGATACCAGGTAAATTACCGGCACCTGGCAGATGGTGTAGCCCAATGATCCTGCCGGCAATTCAATACTTTGTGGCTGACCGGTCACGTCAAAATAGTTAAAAAGATCCGCTTCACGCAGCAGTTCACTTCTGTCAAATAGCAGCAGATCGAACGCGATGCAACCATCAAGGATGGTATAACCCAGTTCTGCCTGGCGCGCCAGGATCTCTTCCTTTACCATCCCAGTCATGCCGGGTTGTTTGGCTCCCTGTCTGGCTGGTGTGTGCGAATACGGGTCGGTCGGGAAAGCGCCGTATTCGAGCGGGGTCTTATTGAAGCACTGCCCGGCGCGGATCTCGGCATAACGCTCGATCAACCCTGGAGCGGAGGCATCGCCCCGGGTGCGCAAGATCGTTTCCTGCGCCGCCAGCAACAACTTTGACACCATATGCCAGTAGATGCTGCCTAGTCCCTCATAAGCGAAGAAGGTGCCCGAGCGACCGGTGAACTGGTTATGACGAAATGTTTCTTCAAATAATTCTTCAATTCGTGAGGCATCCAGCCAATTAAAAGCGCTGTAACGCTTTTGTGCCTTTAAGGTCTTCAAGGTATCCCGCACGTCTCTGATATTGCGGAAGGAACTGGCAAAATGATAGTCGCCATTTTCATCTCTCACGAACAGGCTCTTATCCCCTGCGGCTTGCAGCTCCCTCACTAGCGATAAGCCTTCCACCTGGCGCGCTGAAAGTGTGTTTTTCGCGACAAAATTTTTCAATTCACGATCAGGATACAGAATATAACTGTGTTGATCCGCGCGGTACAGCGGTCCTTGGCGCATGGTTTCCAGTAATAAAAGCGACTCAGCACCGTCCAGCATTCCGGAGGACAGAATGGCCACCTGCCCTTCCAGCATTTCATAGAGCGGGGTGATAGACGCGGACCCCGGTCGCAAGTGAAGGATGTTGTAGGAATGGAACAACCCATCAGCGCGCCGGTTGGCGCGCAGGGAGTTGCCGATGTAATCTAGGGTCAATTCAAGAAATTCCAGCAGGCTTTTCAGATCGAGCGGCTCGGTTTTTCCGGAGAAACCGTTCCGGTAATAGTTCCAACGATAATCGCTGCCTGCCTGCCCCAGCGCGTCCATGACCCTGCGGCGTTGATCATCACTGAAATCGTTTCGTAATACCGGGGAGAATTCTTTCAGAATACTGGACAGCTGCTGGTAGAATGCGCTAACCTCTGTGTGCACATCCACAAGACCCGCGTCGCTCTTGAGAATGAGATCACGCGCAAATACAACGAAGCGCCTCAGGTAAGCCAAGGTCACCACCGATAGGCCTTTGCCCACCAGGGCATTATTGGCATCGTTCCACTCCGGGCGCTGGGTGTTCATCCAGATGCCCCCGCCGGGAACAAAGTTGACCAGCTTCGCCAGCAGCAGGGTCAACAGTTTTTCAGCCAGTGTGGCGTGCACGATGGGATCGCCTGCCCCGCCCCCCTTCAATCTCACCAGTTTTCCATCACCCCCCACCTGCGCGATGCGTTCCTTCACCAGTTGTTCCCGTTCCCGGTCAAATGTGATGGTGTTGTACGGGTCTTGTAGTACTTCATCGTAGGGTTTAATGTGATAAGGCACATCCGCGTAACTGAACAAAGGTTGCGCCAGGGTGCCTGGCAGATGATCGGGGTGGACCTTCCCGTTGATCTCCATCAGTTTGACCAGATAGATGATCTGGTGATCGCTCCAGTAACCAATATTCGCCCACGGGTTGTCCGGATCAGGAATTTCCCAGTCAATACCACGCCTGGTGATCCGGTAAGGGTTGTAACCATCCGCTGTGGTGGCGCTCAAGAACACATGCAGCATGTTTTCAATGTACTCGGGGTAAGAGTAAGCCAGTGCTTCCCAGTTCTGGAAGATGTCCCGCCAGTTCCCCTCGTAATCCAACCTCTTTGTCCCATCCTCATGCTTGACATTGATGGAGAAGCGGTTCCATGGCCGGCTGGGATCACCATGCCGGCGCGAGAAGGAGAGAGGTAAATAAGAATTTACCAGGCGAGCGAGATTCGGGTTACCAATCGATTTAGCGCGCTCACGCAGCTCCTGAATGGTGAGTTCTTCTGGAAGGTCTCTGAAGAATTCTACCCCGCTAAGTAGTACGATCTGGTTAAAATGGGAGACGTAATCAACGAAATCAGCTTTGCTGACCCTGTATTGACCGGGAAAATAGCCGCCACGCATTTCGTTGAACATCACGTTCGCGTAATGGTGGGCAGTCACCAGCGGTTTTCCTGTCAATTGTAGGCCGTCTGCGCTGGCGACTATTTCTTCCAGGCTGCTTTCGTTGGCGGCCAGGTCGGCTTCCAGCGAGGAGACCAGATCCAATTTACCCCCGCTCAACAGCCGGGTCAGATGCACCACCGCGGCAGCGTCCTTATCTGCATCCACAACCATGTGCCAGGCGCGTTCTTCATCAGCCTGCAGGTCGATCACGGCGTGCGCGAAATAAGCTCCGCGCTGACCGCGGATCTCTGTTTCACTGTGCACGGGTTGACCTGTACGAAAAGTCTCCAACTGCTGAGAAGAAAGCAGGTATCCATCCGCCTCCAACCCCACCTGCCAGGCAACAGTCGTCAGCAGTGATTCGCTTGGTTCAGCCAGGTCTGTCATTTGGGAATTAAGATAATAGACCGCCAGGCCAGTTTCTGCGTCGAGTTCGCTCTTTTTGTAGGCATCTAAAAGAGGGCTGAAGGTGTTCTGGGTGGTCGATGAAACGTTGGCCGGCAAAATATTCTGCAGGCCGTCCAGCATCTCAACGCGGCAGGGTTGCGCTGACGTGTTGGTGAGCCAGCAGCTCTTAACAAAACCAAAGGCATCACCAGTGCGCCAGCCGTAGCGGAATGTTAACTGCAGATCATGGTTGAGCTCTTCAAAAACCAGTGTACTTCCCGAAATATTCTTGTACAGATTTCGTTCAACCTCATAAATTCCCTGCTGGCGAATTGAAAATGGTTCCCAGAGTGACTTGCGCCCAGCTTTCTCGACGATACATATGGACCTGGCACCGGTGTTCTCAGAGTTTTCGGTGAGTTTATCGACCGTGTAATAGGGAAAAAGCGCATGGTCCGCGTTGATCCGCCCGGCTGAAAGCCCGCCAGTGGAAGCGATGAATATCCAGTGGTTAGAGCTGCTGACCAGGCTCATAAAGAACGCGGGCATAGCATCATAATTGGAAATTTTATAAAAAGGCTTGTTGAAAAGATGGACGTATTCTCCACTGGCTGCCTTTTCCTGCCGGTGCTGCTTGGTGTCGCCAATAAAAATCGAGGGGGTGTTTGAGGCCATTTTTACTCCTGGAGAAAAACTTGAGAGCCGCTCAAGATTGATTTATCCTGCATATATTCATTCTATCAGTGACCTCTGAGCCTGTGGAAGCTCTAGCGCTGAGCCGAAAAAACTCGCTCAAAGATCGACCGGTAACGATGATTTTTTAAAACCTGTTTTGTTTACGCTCACCCTGTTAATCAATATTTCACATGTCTTGTACAGATACCTTAGTTCATACATCATTTTACATAGGTTTGTCAGGCGGGTGGCAATTAACGGTGAAGAAGTGGGTCGTTTACAAGGGCTGGTCCGAACACCTGTTTGTCATCAAAAAAAACCGGAGTTTTTATGTGTGATTCCTGTTATAGTATTATTGATCAATAACCTTTACAAAAGAGAGAAGACCATGACAACCCTTCATCCCACGATCCGCGACGAATCAACTGAAGACATTCCAGCCATCACGGCGATTACCGCCGCGGCTTTTGCGACCCTGGAGGTCAGCGACCAGACGGAGCAATACGTCATCGACGCCCTGCGCGCCGCGGGTGCGCTGACCCTCTCGCTGGTCGCGGAATTGGATAATCGGGTTGTGGGGCACATCGCCTTCTCGCCAGTGGAAATGTCCGACGGCACCCCTGGTTGGTATGGGTTGGGGCCGGTGTCCGTGCTGCCGGAATATCAGCGCAGGGGAATCGGCAAGGCGTTGATCGTGGAAGGGCTTTCCCGCTTGCGGAACATGGGAGCGCGAGGCTGCTGCCTTGTCGGTCATCCGGGGTACTATACTAAATTCGGTTTCATCAACCCCGCGGGTCTGGGAATGGAAGGTGTCACGGAAGAGGTGTTCTTCGCGCTGGCGTTCGATGGCAGGATGCCGCATGGGGCTGTCACCTTCCATGAGGGATTCAAGGCGACCGGTCCGCAGGATGATAATTTTTCAAAAACATTGTAACTGGATGGAAAACATGCGTGTTAATTTGCAGGAATTTCATGACCAATTGAAAAAAGGCGCCATCCAGCAGGCTTACCGCTTTCTGCTGGAGTACATCATTCGCTTGAGGAACCATTTCCAGAAGACGCTCACGGATTGCGATGTGCCCGGCAACGTCTACCAGGGTTACTTGGACATGACCTATTTCTCGATCATCCCGCCATCCTTAAAACAACACAAGCTCAAGATCGCTGTGGTCTTCCTGTATGATGCCTTCCGATTCGAGGTCTGGCTTTCCGGCTACAACCGCCAGGTGCAGGCGAAGTACTGGCAAATGTTCCGTGAACGCGGCTGGCAGCCGTACCGCCTGGTGGATGATCCGCTCAAGGCAGACGCCATACTCGAGCATATCCTTGTGGCAGAGCCCGATTTTACCAACCCGGATGCGTTGACCCGGCAGATCGAAATTGGTGTTACGGCATTTATAAAAGAAATGCTAATGATCGTTCAATCACTCGACTGGTGAACAAAAGGGGTTCCAATGGATGATGATCTAGAGTTCTTATCCGATAAGGAAAAATTTGCGCTTATGACCCCATCCATCCGCGAGATCTCTCCCGTTTTTCAGTGGAACCAGAAAAAGTTCGCCTTACCTGTGTTTACTTTTAATCACTCCAGGGTCAGGCAGTGTAATTCTCTCATTACTATTAATCTTAATCAGCCTTTTCTCAAGCTCAAGCATTAAGCCATCCCGGAAAAGCCAATTTTTTTAACATTTGATGAAAACCTCTTTACATTTGCTTAAGGAACCAGAATTCGACTTTCTAACCGGGCACGGCAGGGAGTTCGTGATCGCCTTTCACACTGCCATGAACAGCCTGGGTTATGATCACAATGGAGAGATCGGCAGCGGATACTGTTGGGGAAAATACATGCTGATCTACACCAGGCAGGGTGTAAAAAGCAAACAGGTATATGCCCGGGTATATTTGCGGGAAACTGGCCCTGTGCTGCGCTTGTTTCTGAATGACATTGACAGGCATCGTGCTTACCTTGAAACCGCCCCTGAACACATCCTTGAACCTTTCACCAATACTTACGGCGCTTGCCAGCACTGCCATAATGAAAAGGACGGTCACTGCCGGTTCAGGAAATCGTATACCCTTCACAACCGTCTGATCGAGAAGTGTAACGGGTTAACCTTCGAATATCCCGACCCGGACCCTGGAAAACTTGACGATTACCTGGACCTGTTCACCGAGTTCTTTCCTCCGAGGACTGCCAGAAAAGGGAATGCAAAACTGATTTGAACAAATCGTAAATGCCTCTCTGGCACCAGGTACACTTTGCGGTCAATCAATAGAATGTTCACTTGTGAGATTCAATCGCGCTGGTAAGTCTTCTACTATTCTGATTTTCTTTATCTCCGAAAAAGCACTTCACTATCGAGCGATACAATATCTCTAATTAGATAGAGGGGAATCAAACGCGAATGATCTTTTATCACAGCATGAATAACGCCCCATATTTGGAAAAACTTGGAATATTTTCAGCGAAATAATTAGGATAGTTTTTATCTAAATAACGCATTATAATCACTGAACATGAGTACGTTGAAATGTGAGAAAGAGGTGTTACATGTCATTTATCACTACAATCCCTGAAGATCAGGTTAGCGCATTAACCAGAGAACAGTATGAGAACGCCCGCGAAACCCTGGGTTACGTACCCAATTACATCAAGGCGTTCAGCCTCCGCCCCGAGGTCTACGAAGCCTGGACGAATTTGATCAGCGCGATCAGACCGCACATGCGTTTAAGGCGCTATGAACTGGTCACTTTTGCCTCTGCCATGGCGCTGGATTGTGCTTATTGTATGCTCGCGCACGGCGCGACTTTGCGCAAGAACTTCTTCGGTATGGACCAAATGCTCGCGATCATCAATGATTATCGCAATGCCGGGTTATCCGCGGAAGAGGTGACCCTGATGACCTTCGCCCGCAAGATTGCCATGCACTCCGACCAGGTGAGCGAACAGGACATCGAGGATTTGCGCGTATTCGGTTTAACAGACGAAGACATCCTGGATGTGATCCTGGCCTGCACCGCCCGCAATTTTTTCAGCAAGACACTCGAAGCGACGGGAGCTGTGCCAGATAAGGTTTACGCGGACCTGGAACCAGAGTTACTGGAAAAACTTTCTCTGGGACATCCCATAGATAAATAAAAGACTTTCCCCTGATGGTTTTGTGTTTTAAAGCAATGAGTTGTTCTATTACGAAGCAATAACTCAAAAGGACCGGTTGTCATAAAAAGGCAGATGAATAAATCAACTCCCATCTTCATTCTAATAGGCCCCCCGGCCGTTGGTAAAAGCACAACCAGCAGGGCGCTGGCAGCCCGTTTTAAGCGAAGCGTGCATATCTCTGTTGATGACCTAAGGGAAATGGTCGTGAGCGGTTTACTCCTCCCGAGCGCTGTCTGGTCCGCCCAGCTGGCAGAACAGATCGCCATAGCGCGGAAAAACACCACGCAAATGACGGAAAATTACCAGTCTGCTGATTTTTGTGTTGTGGTGGATGATTTCTGGGATGCCAATTTCCTGCCGGATTACCATGAATTATTGTCACAACCCTCCGTTCATAAGATACTGCTTTACCCGCCACAAGAAACTGCCCACCAGCGCAATTACGTCCGTTCTGATGGAGACGAAACACGCGTTTACATCGACGACGGGATCAGAATTGTTTATGATCAGTTGAAGGATTCGTTAGAGGGCTTAATAAACACTGGCTGGATTATCGTCGATACTTCAGAGATGAGCGTGGAAGACACCGTCGATTACATTCTAAACACATCCATCAGTTAATACCGGTTAACATTTAAGTTGAGAGTCCAAACCCGCGGTGTCTCTGGACCAGTCAAGGGTGACAAATCAATAATTAGGATTATATGGAATATTAGTAAAGGACCGGCTCTTGATCAATTTTCATCATGCCGGTTTGTATCGTTTTTTGTATTTACTTTTTAGTCCGGGTGACCGGAGCATCACTGCCAATCAGCCGGGTAGGTGACGTACACGAAGCGCACACCGGCTGGCGTACTGAACTCGATGCGCGACCCCTTGGGGATGTAGATCACATCGCCAGCGCTGCCCCGCACCACCTCATTTCCGCGGCTGACCACCAGTTCACCCTCGAGAACGATATCGATCTCATCATATTCCAGCGTCCACAGAAAGCCCCCCTTATCCAGCGCCATGTAACCGGCGGCCACCGGTGAACCATCCGCGGATGTGACCACGTCCTTCAGGCGCACGTTGGCTGCCCTGGCAGCCGCGTCACCCCCGAATGCCTGCATCGTCACCCCTGTTCCACGCACCACTTTCAAAGGCGGTAGCTGCTTGACAGGCTCACTTGCCTTTTGCGTTGCTGCTGGAATCGACCGATTCGAAAGGCCCTCCCGCACCACGCGCAGCCCCAGCCGCTCCGCCTGCTCTTCAGCTTCCTGCGTGATCACGTCATCAGCCCCCAGTACCAGCGCGGTTGAGCCCTGCTCCCCGGCCAGCCGGATCACGTCTTCTGCGGTAAAGAATTGCCTGGACATCAGGTTACCTGCCAATCCATCAGAAATTCATCGGCCTTCTAGCTACTTCCAGCACCTTATCCTGGAAGGCAGCCGCGGCGGCCCGGCACGCGGCTTGATCACCGCTGAGAATGACCCCCATGAAGTTGGTCTCGGAGGGCGGCATGGTCAGGCTGGCGATGCTCACCGCCGCGGCTTTCAGGGCGGCGTCCATGGCCACCAGGCCCTCCATCGGCGGCGCTACCAGGTAGGCGATCGGCACTCCCGGGGGCAGACCGTTAACCTTCGAAAGATAGGAACCTGTTTGCGAAATGACATGCGGGAAAAATGCCACTGATCCATCCGCGTTGGCAGAATACCATAGCGCTTCCTTTTGCATGTAGTCCACCGCTGCGCTCAAACCCGCGCTTACCTCGTTAGGCGTAGAACCCGCCAGGATAGCCATGATCTCCCCAGAGAAAAGTCCTGAGGAATGTTTCGCTCCCGCGTAAAATGAACGCGCGTACACCACCTCCACATCCGCCATCTTGGTGGCGTGGTCGATCGATACATACGTGGCGTCGTCGTTATCCGCCGTGATCAATCCAATGGATACCTGGTCATCACGCAGGTGTAACTTTCCGGCAAACTCCCGCTCCACGCGCGGGATCAGCTGCACGGACAGCGGTTTTGCGAAAATTTTGTCAAGTACAGCCATTCATCACTCCTAACCGGCGGCCAGTTTCAACTTCACACCGGATGCCTGGTACTGGCGCATCTTTTGGGCAAATTGCACGATGAAGGCTCCGGCCTCCAGCGGATTGGTTCCGCCGCCTTCAAATATATTGCAAACCACATCCCGGTTGGCATCGTTGTCGCCCCGATGCGGCCGGTAAGCCATGTAGGCGCTCATGCTCTCCGCCCGCCCCAGCCCCGGTCGCTCTCCGATGAGCAGTATCAGCACGTCGGGGGTCAACAGGTCGCCGATATCGTTCATCACCCCCACCCGGCAGTACTTGACGAAGAAAGGCGTGCCCACGCTAAACCCGGCGATCTTGAATCCCTGCATCAACACAGGGTAGATCTGGCGCAGGTTGCTTTCAATGGCAGTGGCGCTCAACCCGTCTCCCACCACCAGCTGGATATTGGGGCTCTTCACGCACGCTTCGCTGATCTTGCGCTTCGCGGCTTCGCTCAACTGCCGCCCCAGGTCCGGGCGCAGCAGATATTCTTCCTTTCCTTCCGTAATACAGGTTTGAACGCTGAACAAGTTGAACTCGTCCAGCAGGCGCTGATCCACATCACGATAAAGCGCGTCCTGCGTAACGGCGTGGTCACCCTGGAAGAGCAGCTGCGCGCTAGTGGTGTAGCGAGGTCCGGCGCGGCCGACGCCGATGCGCGAGGGAGTGGACGCGATGAGTTCTTTCAAGGCATCCGCGTCCTTCGCGTTCTTCACACCCGGTTTATAACGCAGGTCAGGTTGGGCCGGGTCGGGCAGGTCAATATTCAGCGTAGATTCTTTCGCAGCAGGCGTGGTGACCGCCAACGGGTCATTGATGCGGATGGCAGCGGAAACTGAACCTGCCGGTTTTTCAACCGCCGGGCCAGAGGTCCGCGCCTGGATCAACCCTTCCTGAACCAGCTGGCGCATCACCGCCTCTACGATCTCATTGATCCTGTTTTCATCCATCTTTCACCTTCACCAGCGCCGCAAAAAGAACGTGGGGTCGCCTGCCAGTTCGGTCAGCACGCCGTTCTTCATCAATCCGAGCGATTCCAGCCAGGCCTCGAACTCAGCCGCCGGGCGCGCCTTGAACAGCTGGCGCAGCGTGGGGGTATCGTGATACGAGGTGGTCTGGTATGAAAGCATCGAGTCATCCCCCATCGGGATGGCCATGAAGTAATTGCAGCCCGCCGCGGTGAGCAGCACGGCCAGGTTCTCGATCGAGTTCTGGTCCGCCCGCGCGTGGTTGGTGTAACAGGCATCCACCCCCATGGGCACGCCGCTTAATTTGCCCATAAAGTGGTCCTCCAACCCGGCGCGCTGGATCTGTCGCGCATCGTACAGGTACTCCGGTCCGATGAACCCCACCACGGTGTTCACCTGGAACGGGTGATAACGTTTGGCCAGCCCGTAATTGCGCGCCTCCATGGTGAGCTGGTCCCAGCCATTGTGCGCGTCAGCTGAAAGCGCGGAACCCTGCCCGGTTTCAAAGTACATAAAATTGGGTCCTGTCGGGAAGCAGTGCTTCTTCGCCAGCTCGTAAGCTTCATCCAGCATGCCCACTGAAATACCGAATGATTCGCAGCCTTTCTGCGACCCGGCGATGGATTGGAAGACCAGCCCGATCGGTGAACCGGCTTTCATACACTTCATCTGCGTGGTCACATGCGCCAGCACGCAATTCTGCGTCGGGATCTCCCACTCCTTGATCACTTCGTAGGTCATATCCAATAGCCGTGAGACCGAGGCGTAGGAATCGTCCGCCGGGTTGATGCCGATGACGGAATCCCCGGTGCCGTAAGACAACCCCTCGTAGATTTCGGCGCGGATGGCTTCGGGAGAATCGGTAGGGTGGTTGGGCTGCAGCCGGCTGGAAAGCGTGCCCGGCGCGCCGATGGTATTGGCGCAATGCGCGGTGACGTGGATCTTGCTGGCGGCGTAGACCAGGTCCAGGTTGGACATCAGCTTGGTCACCGCCGCCACCATCTCAGAGGTAAGCCCGCCGGAAACACGGCGGATCATCTCATCACTGGTGCTGTCCGCCAGCAGCCATTCCCTGAACCCCCCCACTGTCCAATCCTTGATCTCATTATAGATGTCCATGTCCAGCGCGTCGCGGATGACGCGAGTCACTTCATCCTGTTCATAAGGAACTGCCGGGTTCTCGTATAGTACCCATAATGGCACCTCGGCCAGCACCAGGCGCGCAGCGATGCGCTCCGCGGCGCTCTCCGCGGCGACCCCTGCCAGCCGGTCGCCGGATTTTTCCTCGTTCGCCTTGCCCATCAGCAGGCGCATGTCGGGAAATTCATAGGTTTTGCCGTGCAACCTGGTGCGTAAAAGCATCAGCTCTCCATTACCGGCGAAAAACCGGTACACAAATTATAAAGGGTTACCGCTGCCTTAGTGATAGAACACCAGGGTCTTTACGCTGAGCGGTACCACCCGGCCGTCCATCAGAGGGTTTCCGATATCAATGTAATCGCCTTCCATCAACCCCACCTGGTCGATCACCAGCAGCGGGCGCTGCGGCTGCATGCCTTTCACCGTCTGCCCCACCGCCTGAGCGTAATCGCGCTCGATGATAATGAGCAGGGGCATGCCGGGCGGCAGCGCAGCGGAAAACTCGCATAATCCGTTGGCGAGGCGTACCAGCGCGTCATAATCCAGCGAGCCGGGTAATTCCAGCACTATGGCGAATTGATCCACCCCAGCCACCAGGTCAAAACGTCTGACTGTGGCGTTCAGGTCCGCAGCGATGGAACCGGGTGTGTCGCCAGCCTTCAACTGGTGATGGATGACCGGAATATTTTTCAGTGGCAGGATCTCTTTCTCCGCCCAGATCGTCGACCCGGAGAGGGTGACCGTTTGCGTGCTTGCGCCCAGCACCGTGGCGCGCATCGTCTCAGCCGGTTCGATCACCCGGTAAGCGGCCAGCGCGGGGTGCAGGCGCAGGCTCTCCGCCAGCAGTGGTCCAATGTCATCATGCAGGGTGACATCGTTGAGTGAATTGATGGAAAGCGGATGATAATAGTAATGACCGATCCCGCCGGAGAACATGAGCAGGCTGCCCTTGCCCGAAACAGGTGTAGGTGCGGTGAGGTAGAGCTGCTGCGCTAGCGGCGAGCTTGTCCCTTCGATCAACTCCACGGTCACATCGGCCATTCGATCAGTGAATACGCGCAGGTCATTCAGGGTGGGCATATCGCCCATCTTGAGGGTCAAACCACAATCAGCCAGGATCCTGCGCGCAGGGGCTGCCAGGTGTTGGATGCGCCCGCTGCCGTGATCGATGATGATGATCCTGCCGCCGTAGTTCATCGCCGCTCCGCCCAGCAGGCTGCCGCTGCGGAAGATCGCGCAGTTGGCGCTGCCCCCGCCAATGTCCACGTTGGTCACCGTTGTGTAGTGCGCCTGTGAGTACTGCGCCGCTCCGGAACCGCGCCCGGAGATCAGGCTTTCAACGTTCGGCCCTGCAATGCTGACGATAAACTCGCCAGCCAGCCCGGTCAGCGCTTGCAGGATGGCATCGGCGTTCTTTTTTTTGGCCGTCTCGCCGGTAATGATCACCGCTCCGGTCTCCACCAGTTTGGGATCAACCTGCGCGGTGGCGTATTCCTGCCGCACCATGGCGTGCAGACTCTCAGCGTCGATCGTTTCTTCATCCAGCAGCGGGGTGAGCATGATCGGGCTCTGGTACAGGATCTCACGTGATGTAATGGACACGCGCGGGATCAACCCGGTACGCGCCACGTTGGCCAGATTTAACCTTGAAAAGACCACCTGTGTTGTGGTGGTGCCCACATCGATTCCAACAGACAACAAAGATTGGCTATCAGGCATATTTTGAACCATCTGGTGGAACATTGAACGCGGGTGGTGTTATTTGATCTTGGTGGATGAACAGATCAGAATGTCGATTCCCGTTTTACATTACCCAGCAGGAGTATTCCGGAAAACTGATCATCACGTCATCCCCGGCACGCGGCAGCGTTCGCGTTCGTTCGTTGAAAAAATCTGCCGAAAGGTTAATATCTTGACCAAGGTTTACACGAAGGCGGACAACCGGCCCCAGGAAGAGCACGGATTCCACACGCCCGTTTACGGCGTTCCTCCCCGCCCCGGTTCCCAGTTGCAGTTCTTCCGGACGTATTGCCAGCCTTGGACTGCTGCTGATCACCCTGCCGGGTGTGTGTTCAAACTTCACCGGTTGACCGGCCAGCAGGCAGGTACCGGTCTCCAGGTTGACGCTGGTTACCGGTAACAGGTTAAGTTGACCCACAAATTGTGCCACAAATTCATTCGACGGATAGTTGTATATTTTATCGGGAGTGCCTATTTGTTCGATGCGACCCTGGCTCATCACCACAATCCGATCAGAGATCAGTAAGGCTTCCTCCTGGTCATGCGTGACGTAGATTGTTGTAATCCCCAATGCCTGTTGGATGCGCCGGATCTCCAGGCGTAACTCAACCCGTATCTTTGCATCGAGCGCGGAGAGGGGTTCATCCAGCAGCAATACGCGTGGTTTGATCGCCAGCGCGCGTGACAACGCGATGCGCTGCTGCTGCCCACCTGAAAGCTGATAGGGATACTTATTCTTATGGGCTTCCAGGTGAACCAGTTCCAACATCTCATCGATACGTTCATTAATTTCATTTTTCGGTAATTTCCGGATCTGCAGACCAAAACCAATATTCTGTCCAATGGTCAGGTTTGGAAACAGCGCGTAAGATTGAAAAACCATCCCGACATTGCGTTGGTTGGGGGCTTTATACGTGATATCTTCGCCATCCAGTGTAATGACACCCGTCGTAGGCAGTTCAAACCCGGCGATCATGCGCAGCGTGGTCGTCTTGCCACAGCCAGACGGCCCCAAAAAGGAAACGAATTCTCCCTTTTCCACGTCCAGGTTGAAATCTTCTACCGCTTTCGCTGCGCCGTAGATCTTGGAAATATTGGTTAATTTAAGAAAAGACATAAGTCACCATTACCTTGTAAACGAGATAAGCCTAGCGTGCCCCGGCCAGTGAACTGCCTTCTGCCTTGCCACGGGTAAATACCTGGATCAATCCCATGAAGGCCCATGTGATCATGAAACTGATAATTGCCAACGAAGAAGATTCATAGGTCTTGTTTTGTCCGATCATCGAAATGTACGGACCAAAGCTTTTAATTCCGACCAGGAAGCTGGCAATCGTATATTCACCGATCACGATTGCGAGGGTAAGAAATGAACTGCTGATCACAGCCACCTTCAGGTTGGGGAAAACAACCTTGAACATGATCGTGAACCAGTTCGCGCCCAGGCTTTGAGCAGCCTCCGTTAAGGATTTCACATCAATGGCAGCCAGTCCGACGTCGATGGATCTGTACACGAAAGGTAACGCCAGCACAACGTAACCGGCAATTAGCAACACATAAGTACCAAAATAAGTGTTCGTAAGGAAGAATGGCGCGCCGCTGAAAGTGCGAATTGAACCAAATACCCACACAATTGCTGGAATCACATACGGTAGCATTGAGATGAATTCGACAATGCTTCTCAACTGGGGTAATTTTAGGCGAATCCAGTATGCTGTGGGCACGACCAGAATAATACTGAGAACGATCGTGAAGATCGCAATGATCAAAGAAAATTTTAATGTGTCCCAGAACTTGGGGTCTGTAAAAACCCGTGTATAAGCGAGGAACGAGAGGACACCTTTTTTAGCACGCAGAGAGAAATCAAAGGTGGAAATAAGCGGGATAATGAAATAAAGCGTCCCGATGATGATCCACAACCATGACCAGAAGGAACCGCGCTTCATCTCGGTAACCACCTTTCACTTCTACGCCGCAAGAAGTAGTAGATCGACATCATCACTGCCATCACAATGACCATGCCAACGGCAAGGGCATAGCCCAATCCGGGGTTGTAGAGGATATCTCCCTTGATCTGTGAACCCACCACAATGGTGATCAGGTTGATGAAACCACCGGTCAACGAATAAGCAGTTGCATAAGCGCCAAAAGCGTTGCCAAACAGCAGGATCATCGCGCCGAGGATCGATGGGGTGAGGATGGGGAGCGCAACCTTGCGCCAGTAAACCGACCGCGTCGCTCCAAGATTGGCTGCCGCCTCACTCCATTCCTTTTTTAGCCCATCCAGCGCGGGGGTGATGATCAACACCATGAGCGGAAACTGGAAGAACATGTACGTTAACGACAATCCCCAAAAGCTGTACAGGTTAAAACCTTGCGCATACAGGTCAACACCCACCAGGCTCTTCAACAGCACGGTGATCAGGCCTGTTCTGCCAAGTGTGGCGATAAAAGCGAACGCCAACGGAACACCGGCGAAGTTGGAAGCCACGCCGGAAAAGGTGCTCAACAATGTACGGACTATGCGGGGAAGCTTACCAACGGTGACCGAGTAAGCCATCAGAAAACCAAGCAGCCCGCCGCCGATCGCGGTGGTCAGACTGATCTTTATGGTTACCCAATAAGCATTTAAGATGGAGGGCTCCAGTAATCCGATCATGTTCTGGAAGGTGAACTTGCCCTCGTTGTTCTTGAATGACCCGGCCAGGATGTTTACCGAGGGGAGGAATATAAAAAGCAGTGCAAAAGCAAAGAAAGGCAGAACACCAAGCCATTTCTGCCAACCCTTGCTTGAGGGACGCGCTTTTGGCGCGTCCCTCTTTGAACTCACAAACAGGTTGCTATTCCTTGACATCAGCACCCACGACAGTCATCCATTTTTCAGCGATCACTGCCTTTGAGTTGTTGATCTGTTCAATGCTCGGGAATGCGACCGGGCCATTAAACTCAGGGAGTTTAGCAGCCAGGTCGGCTGGAATCACGTTGCGGGCTTTCATGTCTTCGAAGCGGATCGGGTGGCAATACCCCTTCAACCAGATATTCTGTCCCTCATCACTGTAAAGGAACTCCATCCACAGCTTCGCAGCATTCGGGTGAGGCGCGTAAGCGGAAATCGCCTGGATATAAATACCGGCGATGGTGCCGCTGGCGGGGTAGACCACTTCGATGTTCGGGTTGCCAGCCAGGGCGTCCTTGTCGGCCAGGGCATTATAGTCCCAGCGCATAATGACGGGGGTCTCACCCTTGGCAACCGTGGCCTGCTTGGCAATAACCGGAACGAAGTTTCCGGCATCATTGATCTGTTTGAAGAAAGCAAGTCCGGGCTCAACATTGTCCAGGTCGCCGCCGTTGTAAAGNNAGATCAGCCCAATCCTTGGGAACGCTGCTGACCACATCCGAATTGACCTCGAATGCCATCACGCCGTAGTAATCACCATACCAATAGCCGTCAGGATCTTTTGAGCTGGCCGGAATGGAATCCCATGTGGCAACTTTGTAAGGCTGTACGAGTCCTTCGGTGATCAACTGGGGACCGAAACCATAGCCGACGTCAATCACGTCCGGCGCTTGCGGACCTTTGTTGTCTTTATTGGCCTTGATGGCTTCAATTTCGTCAGCTGAACCGGCATCCGGGTTCAACTCGTTCACGGCGATACCGTATTTTGCCTTGAAGGCATCTATGGCTTCACCATAGTTGCACCAGTCACGCGGCAACGCGATCGTGGTCAATTGACCTTCTTTTTTTGCAGCAGCTATTAAACCAGCCAGTGGATCATCAGAGGCCACATCCCCTCCCGTGGGCGCTTTTTGCGCACAAGCCGTGAGGAGCATTGCTAAAATCATCACCACGCTTACCAGTAGTAACAACGATCTTTTCATGTTTTTCCTCCGTTTAAATTGTGTGAGAATCAAACAAGTCGTATGTTAGATATTTTCGCCCTGTTCCCTCCTTTTTTGATGATCAGGTGTAGATAGAATTATATAGACCTTTTATGCAGGTTTCAATAGAAAAGCACCAACGAATCGGAGATTAGTAATTTCTTCGCGATTAAATGGTTTTCAGGTGGTTTTTACTATGATATCTGCCAGAAGGTTGGCTGCCTCATCACCGCGGTCGGCAGCATTGCTCAGATGCCGGTAAACTTCGCGCATCTTCATGATCCTGATCAGTTTTTTAACATCCTCGGTCTCTTCAAACATATCCGCCAGGGCTTCACGGTACACCGCTTCCACCCGGTTTTCGAACGCCTTGGCGCGCTGGGCATGTTCAGCCGCCACCCCGGGGTGATCCTCCAGGCGTTCAATCGCCATCACCAGCTCGAAGGTGGCGTCGCGCAGCAGCGAGCAGATGCGCACCATGTGTTTGGTGGGGTCCACTTTGAGGATCACGATCTCGGTCATCGTGGAGTATGCGTAATCCAGGATGTCATCGATCGCGCGGGAAAGCGCAAAAATATCCTCGCGGTCGAAGGGGGTGATGAAAGTGCGGTTTAGCTCGTCGATCAGGATACGGCGTGATTCATCCGCCTGTTTCTCCTTTGCGGTCAGCTCATCGGCCAGTGACACTGCCGGATAGGACAGGTAGGCCTTGAGAATCTCCACCCCTTCAAGGGTCAGCGATGCCTGCTCGTGGAGTAGATGGACAAAGACGTTGCGTCGTTTGCGAAAGATCTTCAACATGCTTCCCCTCCGTTGGATGATTCCGGTGCGATCTGGCGTAACCCCGTTAATTGAGTATATCCAGTATACAACATGCTGGAAAAAAAGAATTTTAACCAGCTGAACAACTATGCCTAACGCAAGATCTAAGCACCGGCCAGAAAGATCGGATTAAATAAAAAAACTGCCGCGAATTGACGTACAATTTACGAAGAATTTATTGCGATCAGAAGGCGGGAAGCACGTGATGAAAAAATGGCTCAATGCGCTGGTAAATGTGCTGATCATCACCCTGGCAGCCACAACGATCGTGGTGGTGATCGGTTTGATCGCCCGCTGGCAGACAGCGGTTCAATTCAGCAATGGGTTGTTCTGGGCGGGCGTCGTGGTGGGGGGTATCGGTGTATTGGGTTCTTTTGGCGACAATAACCTGCGCTTTAATGCCGGTGTGAAGTATCTTCAATCCCCTCCGGAAGAAAAATACAGCCAACTCTCGGGAGCAGAAAATGAGAACGCGCGCGTGAAGCGTTCGATCTCAGATTCCGGAAAGAGTTTCAAGTCCTACTTTCTGTTTTTCATCAGCGCCACACTGATCATCCTGATCGGATACCTGGTAACGGTAGTTTTTAAGGCATCGTGATTTATCACAGGTGACCATTTTCTATTACGGTAAAAGATAAGAAAAGGATTAAGGGATGCCATGAAAAAATTGATCCATTCGCTGGTAAAGTCTCTGATCATTTGCGGGGTTGTCAGTATCTTGCTGGTTGTGGTGGGACTATTATTAAAATGGAAGAACTCGATCCAGTTCAGCAACGCCTTTTTCTGGGCCGGGGCCATACTGGTCATTTTCGGTGTATTGAGCATTTTTGGGGGTTACGGCATGCGTTCCAACTTTGGCGTTATCTACAGCCAGTCCGCCGGTGATGTGAACATCGTGGAACGCACAAAACAATGGATCGCCGATACAGAACAAAGTTACAGCATCTACATCCTGCTGCTATTCAGTGGGGTCGTTTTAATGCTGTTGAGCGTTCTCATTGGCGAAATTTTCAAGCTTATTGGGTAGTGCCTGTTCTCCATGCGAACGTATCAACCATGTAACTGGAATCCCTTTTTGTAATTTATGGCATAATCATTATTGAAAAAGAATACCAAAGTATTTTGAGATATATCAGCAGGAAATACCCCATCAGGAGGTCAGGATGCTTACTTCGAAAGACATTACCAACAAGTTGTTGATCAGTATTACAGATGGCAAACGATTGGGGCAGATCGAGGATATCTACCTTGACCTGGAAATGCGCCGGGTTGTGGGGGTATACCTGGGTTCTGAGGGTTTGATCCGTCGCAAGGATAAAGCGATATTACGCACTAACGTGCAGGTTTGCGGTATCGACGCCTGGCTCGTTTCCTCCGCTGATGTGCTGACCACCCTGGATACCATCCCCGATTCAGCCACCTTCACCCTGGTGAACAATTTGCGCGGGCGCGAGATCCAGACCGACGGCGGCACCAAACTGGGTGTCGTGGAGGATGTGATCCTCAATCTGGACCTGCAGGTGCTTGGGTTCAAGCTCGGCAAGATCTACGTGCAGGGGCCGCTCGCCGAAAAGAAAGCCGTCGTCCGGGATGCGGTCATCGACACCGGCAGCAAGGACAGGGCGATGATCGTTGACCTGGTTGTGGCAGAATCCGGTTCGATCCCGACGGAATAGATCATCCCTACTGTTTTTGAATTACACCTGGTTGGCCACTGACCACGAATTAGCCCAGGTTGAAGGCTATTTACTGAACAAGTCAAACTCCTCCCGCCTTTCGGCGGGAGGAGTTTCTAATGCTCAAAATCTTCTGGTACATGCAAACAAGCGTTCCGCCTGGTAATTCAGTTGCCGTCGGCTCAACCGCTGGTCGATGGCCAGTGTCAGCATTTTTCCTGCCATTTCCATCGCGGTGGGATTCCCGTTCAATCGCTGGTCATGCTGGATCCCACCCCAATGCACGGTTAACCCGATGCCAGCCTCACCCAGCTCATCCAGCAGCCAGTCGCGTGGAACGGATTCTATATATACCGGCAGCCCCATAGGCATAATCTCGGGTTGGAGCACCGGGTGGATCACCTCCACCCCGGTGATTCCCATCACAAGACGTTGCAGATAGGTGTAATTCTCACGCCGCTTCTGCCTGATCGCCTGCCAATTCAGGTGCTCGATCGCGTCCCGTTCCTGCGCGTCACCCTCCACAATCATGTCTGCCTCGTACAGGGTTTCTGCCTCTTCATACAGGTTCACCAGCTTAGCGTGGTCCCCTCTCCCTCGCAATAGATAATCCGCCAGTCCGCGTCTGTACTCCCTGATCACCGGCAAGCGGCGGTTGGGCAGGTTGTGATATTTCATCAGGTACGGTTGTACATTTTCCGCGGTCAACAGGTAACCGCCGTCATAAGGCACCAGCTTGCGCATGCTGTTGAACACAAAATCACCGATCGTCACCTGCGCAAAACCGGCTTGGGCGTTATCCTCGACCAGGATCGTGCCTTTCTTCTGCTCTTCCTTAAGATATTTCTGTGTTTCAGGAGCATGGGTAAACCCAAAATAGTTGATGAAATAAATGACCTGGTGACTGCCCACTATCTGTTCCAGGGCAGCCAGGTCGATCGATAGATCCGGCCTGACCGGGTAATACGCGCATTTCATCCCGCAGCGCTCCAGGGTATTAACGATGGTCGGGCAAATATAAGCCGGCAGCAGGATGCGGTCGATCCCGTGGTCGCGCAGAGATTCGCAGATCACGATCAGGCAGGCTTTTCCGCCGTTTAAAAAGACCATCTGGTCCGTTGAAACGCCAGGTTGTTCAACCCGGTATGTTTCATCATAGTAGAACTCACCGCCCACAAACACTGATTTTCAGCCCTTTCAATGAATCCATTAATCGATGAAATTGTATTCGATTTTTTAGCACAACTTCATCCTTTTAATTTGATGACTCTCAATCTTTACGTTCATTCTATAATCAATCACAACAGATTGAGGAGTTGGCATATGGAAGAAATCAGGCAAAAACCATCCATGGGTGTGATCTTCCACCCGTGGTTTCCACCAGAATCACTGGTGGATTACGCCCGCAAGGTGGAGGCGGCCGGTTTTGATGAATTGTGGTTGTGGGATGATTGTTTCCAGGCTGGCGCGTTCACCTCAGCCGGCATCGCCCTTTCCTCCACCAGTCGGATCAAAGTGGGCATCGGTCTGCTGCCGGTGCCTGCCTGCAACCCTTTGTTCGCCGCCATGGAGATCACCACCCTGGAGCGCGCTTTTCCAGACCGCTTTTTACCGGGATTCGGTCACGGGGTCAGGTCATGGATGGAACGCATCGGAGCAGCTCCACCCTCACCGTTGCTGGCGCTTGAGGAAACGGTCACAGCGGTGCGCGCTCTTTTGCAGGGTAAAAAGGTAACCACGCACGGTTCCTGGGTGAACCTCGAGCAGGTTCAGATGCAATTGACCCTACCTGCGCCGCCTCCCATCTATATCGGGGGTATCCGCGAAAAGACACTGCGCCTGGCCGGCCGGCTGGGCGACGGCACCATTCTCACCGGGCAATCTTCACCGGCTTATATCCAATGGGCGAAGAATCACATTTGTTCCGGAATGGAGGATTCAGGGAGGACCGATCATCGTGTGGCGGTATACGTTGATGTGATCGTCTCACCTGACCGGGCGGCCGCGCGCAGCGCAGCCCGCCAGGCCCTGGCCGGCCTCATGCCCTGGGAGGATGTGAAGCTGGAAGCTTCGGGGATTGCCGCCGAGGTAAGAACCTTCTTGAAGGATCACACAACACCAAACGAGGTCGCCCGAAATATGCCGGATGCGTGGGTGGACGAACTCTGCGCGGCCGGCACGCCGCAGGAAGTTGCTGATGGGATAAGGCGGCGCGCTGCTGCCGGTGCAGATTCGATCATTTTTGAGCTGCTGAACAGCGACCCGTCCTCATTGGATGATTACATCCAGTACCTGTCGCCTGTCGATCAATTGATCAATTGATTCTTTTATGATAAAGAAGTTCATCCACCTTCATCCACGAGTTCGTCCTGGTTAGGCCCCCTTATTTTCCAGCTGTGCTATAGTTTTAATGTCCCTCTGTTAACTAAACGACCAAGGAGAAAACATGAAACATGTTGACGGTACCTTCAAAAGTGTGCGCGATCTCGATGTGTATTACCAGGGCTGGCTGCCGGATGGCGAAGTGAAGGCGGTGCTCTTCATCGTTCACGGATTGGGTGAATACGTTGGACGCTACACCAATGTGATCAACTACTTTGTCCCGAGCGGATACGCCATCTATGGGGTGGATCACATCGGGCACGGCAAGTCAGGCGGTGAGCGCGAGATGCTGGCGAAATTCGAGGATTACACCGAACCGCTTAACACCTTCTACAAGATGGTCGCCGGCTGGCAGCCCGGCAAACCCATCGTTATCTATGGTCACAGCCTGGGCGGGCTGATCACCAGCTTCTACCTGCTTGAAAACCAGGCTAAATTTAAAGCGGCTGTCATCTCTGCTGCGGGGGTGAAGGTGCCTGATAACATATCCGGCACGACCGTTCTCCTCGGCAAAGTTCTCTCCACCCTTGCACCCAAGGCAGGGATCCTTGGACTGGACACAACCTACCTTTCGCACGATCAAACCGTCGTAGACACATACAACGCGGACCCGCTTGTTTTTCATGGCAAAACACCCGCCCGCCTTGCCGCGGAAATGTTGCGGGCGATGAAGATCGTGAGCAGCACCGCGCAGAAGATCACCCTCCCGGTATTCATCCTGCATGGCAGCGGGGATAAGATCGTTGATCCGGCGGCGTCCGAGATGTTATATGAAAAGGTCGGCTCAAAGGATAAGTCGCTCAAAATCTACGACGGGTTGTATCACGAGGTTCATAACGAGCCCGAACGCGAAGTGATGTTCAAGGATCTGGAGGAGTGGCTCCAGACCAGGGTCGCTTGACCTTTCTTTGACTACGATAAACCAGGAACATCATTTACTATTTCCTGGCAACTGCTCAACGCCTTGTTCATCACAAGGCGTTTTTTAGTGCTATGATGAAATTGCTGAGATCAAGCGAGCCAAACCTCGGGGAGGTGATTGTTGAATCAGTTCCAGCATTGGATGCAACGCAGGGTTTCACTTCCTATAAAAGTTCTGGTGTTGTTACTTGCAGGGGGATTATTTGTCTTCCTTATTCCCTACACTTTATTGGTGCTGTTTCCGCGCTTCGACGCGAGCCTCGGTCTGCCGGATTTCTACTTTGGCCGGATCAACATCCTTGTGTGTGTACTTCTCGTGATCTTTGGGGGGTATTTCGCCTTTTCATCCATTTTCCAGCAGCTTTTCAAAGCGGATGGAACACCGCTGCCGTTCATTCCCACACAAAAATTACTGGAAAAGAGTGTCTTCCAGCAAACCCGAAACCCGATGACCCTCGGTACGATCTGCATGTATACGGGTGTGGCCATCCTGGCTGGTTCCATTTCCGCTCTGCTGGTTGTACTCCTCTTTTTCTCAATGTTATTGGTCTATATTAAGAAAATTGAAGAAAAAGAATTGGAAATACGCTTTGGTGAAGAGTACATCACCTACAAAGCGAAAACCCCATTCCTGATACCCCGGATGAATAATAAACAACCCTTGGAACGATAACCCAAAAAAGCCGGTGATCCATGTCTTGTTATTCGTATGATGATAATTTCAATTAACCGGAGAATAAGATGCCAGACGAAAATAAAATGACATTCAAACTGGACAAGGTCGGTCAGATCGCCATACCGGTGCACGACCTCGAACGTTCCATCGCTTTTTACCGCGATATACTGGGGATGACCTTCCTCTTCCAGGCACCGCCCGGGTTGGCTTTCTTTGACTGCGGCGGGATACGCCTCCTGCTGGATGTGCAGGCCGCCAGGCAGGCGAACGCTCACAGCTCGATCATTTATTACCGGGTGGATGACCTGCCCGTGGCAGTCGCTGATCTCAAATCCCGCGGGGTGACCTTCGAGCAGGACCCTGAACTGGTGGCACAGATGCCAGACCACGAACTATGGATGGCCTTCCTGCGCGACCCCGATGATAACATGCTCGCCTTGATGTGGGAGAAACGCTAATCCTTGGCTGCCTTCGGACCGGTGTAAACGACCTCCAGCAGGATCCTGTCGGGGGTTTCGAACATCACCTGGTAGTAGGTATCACCTGGTTTATCCGCAAATTCCGGGCGGTGACGCGGTGTCTCGAATAGCGGTACGATCCCACGCAGTTTCATGTACGCCACCATCTCATCCACATCAGACTGTGCCTCCACGGCCAGCCCCAGGTGATTCAACCCGGGTCCATCGTAGTCGTTCACGTGGTCTTTCGCCGGGCAGTTGAAGCCGAGACTCAGGTTCTGCGCGTTCCCCACGATGAGCATGTCCGGCTCATCAATCCACACCTCCCAACCCAGGAAAGTCATCAGGTCCTGGTAAAACGGCATGTTCCTTTGATCAATGTTGAATTCAATGTGACTTACATTTGTCTTGATCACCATATTGGATTATCCCTTGACCGTTGATGTTTTTGATCGTGCCAGTCAGTTACATACACTCAATCACGGATTGCATATCACCAATCTCGATTCTCTATTCTCCAATCCCTTTATTTTTTCCAGTACGGCATTTCGTCATCCGCCAGGTCATTGGTCAGGTTGGTTTGACCCGACCCATCCGCGTTCATGGTGTAGATCTCCCAATTGCCATCACGGTCAGTCTGGAAGGCGATCAGGCTGCCATCAGGCGACCAGGAAGGCTCCCATTCCTCAGCCGGATTGTCCGTCAGGTTGGTCAATCGGCTGCCGTCCACTGCCACAGAGTAAATATCTGACTGCTGGTTCATCACAGAACGAAATACGATGGTCGCCCCATCCGGTGACCAGCGCGGTGTGTAATCGTTGCCGCCGTCGTTGGTCAACCGTCTCACGCGTCCGCCATCCGCGTCCATGATGTAAATGGAATACACTCCGGTTGTGTTGTCGCGATCTGACAGGAAAGCGATCATCTTTCCATCCGGTGACCAGGACGGCGCGAAATCATCGGTCGGATTGTCGGTCAGCTGCACGATGTTGTATCCCCACGGATCCATCACAAAGACCTCGTTGTTGCCGCTGCGCCGGGAGGTGAAGGCAATTTGAGCACCATCCGGTGACCACGCCGGAAAGCCGTCATCCACATCAGGCAGGTTGGTCAGGTCCATCGGCTCGCTGCCGTCGGCGTTCATCACACCTACATATGAGGCAGTCAAGCCAAACCCGGTGAAGACGATCTGCTTTCCATCCGGTGAGAAGGGTCCGGGAAAATAATTTGACTCACCCTGCGTCAGGCGGGTGGTCTCGCCGGAGGCGAACTCCAGGAAGTAAAGATCCTTGTATACTCCCCCGCTATTTGAGGCGAAAAGCATACCGCTCGCCCCACCTCTCTGTATATCCGGGATTGCTGTTGGTGTGTCCGTTTCTGGGCCTAACCCGGATGGCTCCATTGTCAACTCCTCAGCTGGCACCATCGGGGCGGGCGTTTCAGTTGCCTGGACAGGCGTCGTTACCTCAGTTGTTGGTGTTGCTTCGGGAGGGTAAACCTCCACATGGACCCCCAGGTTGGCACAACCTGCCAATAGCATGGTTGCGGTGAGAATAATCAGCATTTTTATGGTTTTCATTGGTACCTCTCTTTCTATGGTAAGCATACTGCAGTGGAGGTTATCCCAATCAAGGTCCGCGTTATCAACCTGTTACCCTGTATAACAAACTGGAAATATCTTTACGATTGAACGGGCAGTTGAACTCTCACCATGGTTCCCTGGTCCAGGCGGCTGTTCACGGTCAGGCTGCCATGGTGCAGTTCAATGATGCGCCGTGCCAGCGCCAGCCCCAGGCCGCTGCCGGGCACATCACGCGCATTTGTCCCGCGGGATAACTCATCAAATACCAGGGGCAGGTCTTCAGGCGGTATCCCGCGGCCATTATCATCCACCTCGATCAGCACCTGGTGGCCATCCTCGGAGGCGCGTACCTCCACCCGACCCTCCGATGCAGAGAACTTCAACGCGTTCTCGATGAGGTTGCGAAATGCCACCAGCAGCATGTCGCGGTCAGCCCGGATCTGTGCGACCGGCCAGGGAACCTGCTGAATAACCAGGTCAACTTTCCTGCCCGTCTGTTCCCCTGCACCTGCCAGTTCCACCGCCTCCTCCAACACCTCAGGGAGGTCCACCAGCGCGAGGTCAAGGCTGCTCTCATCCAGTTCAATCAGCCGGCGCAGGTTTTCCACCAGGCTCTGCAGCCGCTGCACCTGGTTGGTAATGTGCTCCAGCGATCCGCTCACTTCCACATCGCCGTGATACCGCTCCTGAAGGTTGGCCACTCCCAACCTGATCGTTGTGATGGGGTTCTTCAACTCATGATCCAGCCGCCTGAGAAAACGCTGCTTTTCCTGTACTTGTGCAGCACGTACCTGCTCCAGTGAACGTTGAAGGCGCTTCTCCGCAACCATCCGGCCAACACTGATCACTGCCCAAATTATTGCGGCGAGCAGGCTGATGAATAAAATCAACGCGGAGAGAGGAAAGTAAAAATCGCCCTTGAACATCAGGTCAGGAATAATCCCGGTGCGCGCCAGAATTGCACCCAGGATACCGACCAGGGCTGTGCAGGCTGGTCCCAACCAGCGCAGCAATGACTTTTCGCTCATGACAATCCTTCCACCCCAACCAGGAATCGGTAGCCTGCCCCGATCACGGTCTCAATGAACCGGGGAGCGTCTGCTTCATCACCCAGGGCACGACGCAGTTCAGTGATACGCGTGTCCACCGTACGCGTACCCACAACCTCGCTCCATCCCCACACCTGGTCCAGCAACTGCTCACGCGTGATCACCTCCTGGCTGTGCAGGGCAAGGTACTCCAACACCGCGAATGCGCGCGCTGAAAGTGCCAGTTCGCGGTCACCCAGCCTGGCTATGCGCGTTTGCCGGTCGATGACCAGGTCACCACAGGCGAGTTTACGGTAAGCGTTCAGGGGCAAATTTCCCCGCTCGACCCGGCGCAGGATCGCCTGGATGCGGGCAATCAGCTCCAACGGTTCGAAGGGCTTGTTGAGGTAATCATCCGCGCCTTCCTGCAGGCTGAGCGCGCGCTCCGTGGGTGATCCCACCCGCGTAAGCAGGATGACCGGGGTCCAGTTCCCCGCCTGACGCAGCTGCCGCAATACCTCCCTCCCGTCCATGCGGGGCATCATCACATCCAGCACCACAAGTTCGGGTTTGATCTGCTCCACCGCGCGCAGTGCCTGAACGCCGTCTCCGGCGGTTGTCACGGAGTAGCCGGCGCGCTCCAGCATTGGCGCCAATTCCGCCAGCAGGTCAGCCTCATCATCGACGACCAGGATTTTCGATTTCATCTTTTTTCCTTCTCTTAACATTATAGCCACACCCGGGCAGATCGCATCCCGTTGAGAACAGCAATCATTCCAATTCAGTTTAACCGATTGAATTGTTCAAGGTTCAGCGGTCATGTTACCAACCGGTAACCTGCACCCCGGTCTCCAGGTTCCCGGTCTGTTGCAAGGCGGTTTACTTTCGTATTGATATAATTGGTTCATAACCCGATGAACAGCCTCTTTCCTCCATCTGAGTTCGATGACTGGGCAGTCAATTATGACCGCGACGCTTTGAGGGCTAGTGGTTTCCCGTTCGACGGGTATTCCTCTGTCTTGCGAACGATCGTTCAGCTCGCGGAACCACAAAAAGGGGCGTCTGTCCTCGACCTGGGGATCGGTACCGGCAACCTGGCGCTGCTCTTTTCGGAGCTTGGCTGCAATATTTGGGGAATCGATTTTTCAGCCGAAATGCTCAAACTGGCGCGGGTAAAACTGCCTAGTGCCAGCCTGGCGTTGAGTGATCTGCGCGCAGCGCTCCCGCCCGATTTTCCGGAGCGGTTCGACCACATCGTGTCTGCTTACACCTTTCACCACTTTCCGCTTGCAGAAAAGGTGTATCTCATCCGGCGATTAATGGAAAATCACCTTGAGACGCATGGTAGTATGGTTATTGGTGACATCGCCTTTCAGGATGCCGCTGCCGAAGACGACCTGCGCCGCCGCTTGGGCGGGGAGTGGGAACAGGAGTATTACTGGCTGGCTGATGAGTCACTTTCCGCTTTGGCTACCGCCGGTTTCACCGCAGGATACACACAGGTATCTTCCTGTGCCGGTGTTTTTCAATTGACAAAGAAATAGGAGAACGAAATGGGAACCCAGATCAACATGGTTGGCATTTTCGTTGAGCACCTTCCCCGCATGGTGGCATTCTACCGCGATGTACTCGGTTATGAGACAGACTGGGACGGCAGCGGGCCTTACGCCGAGTTCAAACAGGATGGCACACGCTTTTCGATGTATGAACGGGCACAGCTGCCATCCTTACTGGGTCAGGCACCCTCCTTTCCAGCCGGCGTGAACGGCAGCTTCGAGATCGCCATTGATCTCCCCACCTCTGCTGAGGTGGACCGTGAATACGCCCGCGTGGTGGCGGCTGGAGGCCAGCCGATCTACGCCCCGCGCAACGAACCCTGGGGCATGCGCTCCTCGATGATCGCCGATCCCGAAGGCAATCTCATCGAGATTGGCTCCTGGAATCTGTCTGACCAGAAGCTTGATTAACCTATTACGATCTCATCAAACAATAAGGAGAGCAAAATGGAATCGGATTCTCATCTTTACATTTTATGGACCACGGACAACCCGGTGACCGCGGAGAAAATGGTGCTGATGTACGGCGGCAACAGCCTGCTCAAAGGCTGGTGGGACAAGGTGACCATCATCATCTGGGGCGCGGCCGATCAATTGGTCGCCACCAACCCCGCCATCCAGACCAGGATCAAAGAGTTGATGGACATGGGCGCGCATTTTACCACCTGCAAGCGCTGCGCCGACACCCTTGAAGTGACTTCCCAACTGGAAAGCATGGGCATCGAGGTCAAGTACTGGGGCGAGGCACTGACCAAATTATTGAAATCCGGTGCCACGATATTAACGGTGTAACCAGCACCAGCAGGCTAAACTTCAACTTAAGGTTTGAGGAGGTAACATGCAATATCGCGAATTAGGACGTACTGGCTGGAAGGTATCCGCGTTGAGTTTTGGCGCGTGGGCGATTGGGGGCACCTGGGGGCCGGTGCAGGAGGAGGAATCGCTGGCCGCCCTGCGCCGCGCGCTGGACCTGGGCGTGAACTTCTTTGACACAGCCGATGTGTACGGCGACGGGCTGAGCGAAAGGCTGATCGCGAAACTGCGCCGACAAACAAACCAGCCGATCCACGTCGCCACCAAGGCCGGTCGTCGACTGGACCCGCNNCCTGAAGAACCTGGAGACTGAAGCGCTCGACCTGCTGCAGCTGCACTGCCCTCCCACCGAGGTGTATTACATGCCCGAGGTCTTCGGCGTGCTGGATGATCTGGTGCAGGCCGGTAAAATTCATTATTACGGCGTGAGCGTGGAGAAGGTGGAGGAAGCGCTCAAAGCCATCGAGTACCCCAATGTGCAAAGTGTGCAGATCATCTTCAACCTCTTCCGGCAGCGCCCGGCGGACCTCTTCTTCCAGCAGGCGCAACTCCGCCGCGTGGGCATACTGGCGCGGGTGCCGCTTTCTTCCGGCATGCTGACGGGGAAGTTCACCCGCGAGTCAAAGTTCAACTCGGAAGATCACCGCGCCTTCAACCGCTCCGGTGAGGCTTTCGACCGCGGCGAGACCTTCTCCGGCGTGGATTACGAAACGGGTCTCACAGCGGTTGATGAATTGCGCAAGATCTGCCCGCCCGGAATGAGCCTGTCACAGTTCGCGCTGCGCTGGATTCTGATGTTCGAAGCGGTCACCTGCGCCATCCCCGGCGCCAAACGCCCCGCGCAGGCTGAGGAGAACTTCTCGGCGGCTGACCTGCCCCCCATCTCCAGCGAGGTGATGAAAGCGGCTCGTAACATATACGAAAAGCACATACAAGGAGTGGTACACCATTACTGGTAAAGCCTAAATGGCCTCGTTTTTAAACACGAAGCTGTTGGAAATTCGACAAAATGATTGATAAATCCACAGGAGGGATTCCATGCCACTAACCAAAGTATTGCCAGTGAACGATGTTCCGGAAGACGTGCGTAAAGTCGTTGACGTGGGTGAGTACAAAGTGCTGGTCATCCACACAGGCGGCAAGTTCTTCGCAGTAGAAAATCGCTGTCCTCACATGCACCTGCCCCTCAAGAACGGCAGGGTGAGCGATGACCATGCCATCACTTGTCCGTTCCATCGCTCGGCTTTTGATCTTGAAAGTGGTGACGTGAAGGAATGGTCACCCTGGCCGCCGCTGGTGGGCAAAGCCCTGGGGGCGATCGCCCGTGAAAAAGCCCTGCCGGTGTTTGAGACCCTGGAAAAAGACGGCTGGCTGTGGATCGCGGACACCCCAAAGGGATAGAACAGCCTCGACACGTAATTAGCGTGATCGCCAGACCATTCATTTAATTGGACAATTTTAGTCTTGTTATTTGCATCCAAACCTCCTATAATCAATGAGTAACAGGAGGTTTGGTATTTATGCAAAAAATAACCCCATTTTTATGGTTTGATAGTCAGGCGCTTGAAGCCGTCCATTTTTACACTTCGCTGTTCAAAAATTCGAAGATCAACGAGATCAGCTATTACGACGAAACCGGTGGTTTGCCGGCGGGTAATGTGATGGCGGTCAACTTCACGCTTGAGGGGCAGGATTTCGTCGCCCTCAACGGTGGACCGCATTTTAAATTCACTGAAGCGATCTCGTTGTTTGTGGATTGCGAGGACCAGGCGGAAGTGGACCGCCTGTGGGAGGCGCTTCTGGAAGGCGGTGAGCCGCAGCAGTGCGGCTGGTTGAAGGACAGGTACGGACTCTCCTGGCAGATCATCCCTTCTGTATTGATCAAATTAATGAACGACCCTGACCCGGTCAAAGCCGCCCGCGTGCGCAAAGCCATGCTCAGCATGGTCAAGATCGATATCGAACCCCTGCGTAAAGCTTACGCGGGGGTTTGACTCCGCTAATATAATCAAACCCGTGTTCAACGCGGGGTAAAGAGGCTGCCTTGAAAAATTCGGACTTCTCGGACACCAATGGAATACGCCAGGAATACTTTACGGATGGGAAACTCTCTGCGGAGGGACCGGTTGTGAACGGAAAACAGCATGGCGTATGGAAATTCTTTTACCGCAACGGTGGACCCAGGGCGGCGGGCAGCTTCATTGAAGGCGATATGGACGGGTACTGGGAGTGGTGGCGTGAACAGGGGTCTTTGTGGCAGACCGGGTACTTTGACCGCAATATGCAAACCGGCACGTGGAAGCGTTATCATCCGAACGGGCATCTTTCTGATGAAGGGGATTTCACCAACGGGAAGAAGAGCGGTGAATGGACCACCTATCACCCTGACGGAACGATCAAAAAGAAAAAGGTTTTCAAAACCGTGAAATAATGCAACGCTCACGTCAGTAAGCTGGAGGCAAAAGCATGGAAGTAAAAATGAACACGCCTGAATCGATCGATGCCTATATCGCGCAATTTTCACCGAATATCCAGGAACTTTTGCAGCAGATCCGCGCCGTCATCCATGAAACTGCGCCTGAGGCCACAGAAAAGATCAGCTACCAGATGCCGACCTTCTACCTGAACGGCAACCTGGTTCATTTTGCTGTTCATAAACATCACATCGGGTTTTACCCTGCGCCTTCGGGTATTGAGAAGTTCAGCCAGGAACTGGC
>MTKZ01003660.1_pt1 | contig 33643 bp, 40 predicted proteins | sample 1042781 | NCBI WGS metagenome assembly MTKZ01 (sample SAMN06212207, study PRJNA360539) | anaerobic digester metagenome | biome: Wastewater treatment plant; material: sludge; isolation source: anaerobic digester fed with sludge from wastewater treatment plant | place: Denmark: WWTP Viborg ...
CAGCAGGAACTGCACGAGCACGTGGGAGGTTTTCACAGCGCGGGATTGAGTGATGGCATCAGCGTGCCAATCATGGTCGAGGATCTTGGCCGGCACAATTGCGTGGATAAACTCACCGGCTTGTTCCTTCTTCAAGGGCGGTCGTTTACGCCAAACATCCTCCTGCTCAGCGGTCGAATCAGCTCGGAGATGGTGTTCAAAACCTTTGCGCTTGGCGTCCCGATGATCGTCTCGCGCACTTCCCCTACCGCGCTGGCAGTAGACTGCGCCGACGAGGCTGGTATAACCTTGATTGGTTACCTACGCGGCGCGCAGTTTGATATTTACAGCCATCCCGAACGTCTGCAAATGGAAGCATAGTTTCTTCGAAGTGAGTTACCCTGCCTCCGTTCGATAGCAATTAATGACAACTATGCACGAGCTCGCTGTGACGGAAAGCATTCTTGAAATCGCCAATCGAGCCGCGTTGGAAAATAAAGCCAACCGCGTGACCGATATTTACCTGACCATAGGTCAGCTTTCATCAATTGTTGATGATTCTGTCCAGTTTTATTGGGATCACATCAGCAAGGGAACGCCCAGCGAAGGCGCAGTTCTGCATTTTAACCGCGTTCCTGCCCGGTTGAGATGCAAAAATTGCAACGAATACTATGAACTGCGTGACGAGCTTATGCCGTGCCCGGCTTGTGGCAGCATCTCGCTCGAAATAATCAGCGGCGAAGAGCTGCTTGTAGACCATATTGAGGTTGTCAAGGACTGAAGATGACACAAAGGATTGAAATCGTTCGCAAGATATTAGACTCCAACCAGCGCATTGCGGCTTCTAATCGCGCGCTGTTGGACGAAAACAATATTTATGGGATCAATATAATGGCTTCTCCAGGCTCTGGGAAAACCAGTTTCATCATGGAGACCCTCCAGCGTTTGCCGCCACGCGTTCACGTTGGCGTGATTGAAGGCGACACCGCGCCGGTCACCATCGACGCCGACAAAATCAATGCATTAGGTACGCCCGCCGTGCAAATTAACACCGGCGGCGAGTGCCATCTGGACGCGGTCATGGTGGAACTTGCGCTTCAAAAGCTCGACCTGAAGCTCCTCAACCTGGTCCTCATTGAAAACGTCGGCAACCTAATTTGCCCTGCCAGCTTTGACCTGGGAACTACAGCCAACATTGTGATAGCGTCTATCCCGGAAGGCGACGATAAACCTTACAAATATCCCAACATCTACCGCGGTTTGGATGTTCTGATTATTAATAAAATTGACCTGCTGCCCTATGTTGACTTCCGCATGGATTACTTTACCAAGGGGATCCAAATGCTAAACCCGGATATCAAAATTTTCCCGGTTTCTTGTAAGACTGGAGGAGGTTTTGAGCGTTGGATTGACTGGCTGTCATCAAACATCCCGACGAAAGACCTGCCAATCGACCAGTGAAACTCCAGAATCAGCGCTTTCTCATCTCCGGGATTGTGCAAGGCGTGGGCTTTAGGCCTACAGTATATCTGCTTGCGCGCGAACACCACCTAACTGGTTGGGTCATTAATACTGCCCAGGGTGTTGAAATTGAAATTCACGGAACTGAAGAAAATTGCGACGCTTTTACGCGCAGCCTAAGGGAAAATCCACCTGCCCTGGCGAAGGTGGATAGTTTCGTTGTGTCTCAAGCGCCTTTGTATATCTATGCTGAATTTGAAATCCGTCAGAGTAAAGACCAGCCGGGCAACTTTTTGCCTGTCTCTCCGGATATCGCGATTTGCGCCGACTGCAAAAGAGAGCTCTTCGATCCTGAGGACCGCAGATACCGCTATCCGTTCATCAATTGCACGCACTGCGGACCGCGCTTCAGCATTGTCCAGGACATCCCATATGACCGCGCGACAACCAGTATGGCTGGCTTTCCCTTATGCCCGGACTGCGCGAGAGAGTATCACGACCCCGCCGACAGGCGCTTTCACGCTCAGCCGGTCGCCTGCCCGGCTTGCGGCCCCGAAATATGGTACGAAGTGAATGGAGAGCGCGTTTCCCGGAGGGAGAACGCCCTTAAAGACGCACGCGCGGCTATTCGGCAAGGGAAAATCCTGGCAATCAAAGGCTTGGGTGGTTACCACCTGGCCTGTGACGCGCGCAATGCGTCCGCCCTAAAGACCTTGCGAGATAGAAAGCGCCGGACCGGAAAACCTTTCGCCTTGATGGCATCTTCAATCCAGGTCATCGAAAAATTCGCGCGGCTTTCCGATCAGGAACGGAAAATGCTGGATTCACCGCAAGCGCCCATTCTGTTGACCGAGACGACAGAGGCCGGAAGAGAACTTGCGCGATTAGTCGCGCCGGACCAAACCAGGCTCGGATTCATGCTTCCGTACACCCCACTGCATTTGCTGCTGATGCAGCCCGAATTGGATTTTCCGGAAGTGTTGGTGATGACCAGCGCAAACCTGAGCGAAGAACCCCTGGCGTACCAGGATGACGAAGCCCGAATTCGTCTCGCTGGCCTGGCGGATGCTTTCCTGATGCATAACCGCCCCATCCACATGCGGGTGGATGACTCAGTAGTCACCGAACTGAGAGGTGAAGCCTACCTTGTTCGCCGCGCGCGGGGATACGCGCCTGGTCAGCTGCGGATTCCAGCAGCAGANNGGCTGTTGAGCATTACGAAAAATTGTTCCGCATCCATCCCCAGGCGCTGGCCTGCGACATGCATCCGGACTACCTCGCCACGCGCTACGCGCAGGGGCGCAGCAAGCAAGAAAACCTTCCGCTTACTGCCGTGCAGCACCACCATGCCCATCTGGCTGCCTGCCTGGCAGAAAACGCCTGGGAGAGCAGCGAGCCAGCCATTGGGCTTATTTTCGATGGGACTGGCTACGGGACGGATAGCAGCATTTGGGGCGGTGAAATCCTGGTTGGAGGATACCAAAGCTTTGAGAGGCGCTTTCACCTGCTGCCGGTGCGCTTGCCAGGCGGAGACCTGGCAGTGCAGAAGCCGGCCCGCACCGCCTTAAGTTGGTTAGAAGCGGCTGGTATATCCACCGAAGAATCCACCCTTCCTTCGATATGCGCGCTTGGTGAGGAGGAGAGCGCGGTTGTGCGCGCGCAGATAAAAAATGGGTTTAACGCGCCACTTACCAGCAGCATGGGCAGGTTGTTCGACGCTGTCGCGTCAATTATGGGTATATGCCACAAAATAACTTACGAAGCCCAGGCTGCCATTTCCCTGGAAAGCGCTGCCGACCCCGACGAGAAAGGCTTCTATTCCGTCCTACTCGAAGGTGAGGTGATTGATCCCAGGATGATGCTGCGCGAGATAGTCCAGGATCTGCGCGCCGGTGTCAGCATCCCTCGGATAAGCGCAAGATTCCATAACAGCATCATCCGCGCATCCTTAGAGGCCTGCCGTATCATCTCGAAGGAAACCGGGGTGCGCCATGTGGCAATTTCCGGGGGAGTATGGCAGAATATGAGGATGATGCGCGCGCTGCTGCCAGCGCTGGAAGCAGAAAGTTTTCTGCCGCTTTATCATCACAGCCTGCCAAGCAACGATGCCTGTGTGTCACTCGGGCAGGTCATGGTAGCTTTACAGTCTTTAAACAAATAATCACTGAGGTAAAAAACGTTATGTGCCTTGGAATCCCCGGAAAAGTCATCAAGCTTTTTATATTGGATGGAACCGCGATGGCAATTGTCGATTTTGGCGGCGTGCAGCAGGAAGTCTGCGTTGCCACGGTCCCGGAAGTGCAGCTTGGTCAGTACGTTATCGTGCACGCGGGTTTTGCGCTGAATTTGCTTTCAGAACAGGAAGCGGAAGAGACAATTCGCCTGCTCAACGCAATGAATGCCTTCAACAAGGCGCAAAGTGATATGGAAGACACAAAAGCATGAGTCTGAGCACGCCTGGTGATTTTCGCAGCGCGGAACTGACGCACAAACTCGCGGCAAAGATCCGGGAAACCGCCACGCGTCCATGGAGAATCATGGAAATCTGTGGTGGTCAGACACATGCGCTGCTTCAATATGGACTGGACCAACTCCTTCCACCGGAAATCACTCTGATACACGGCCCAGGTTGCCCTGTGTGCGTCACTTCCTTGGAAGCGATTGAAAACGCCCTCCAGATATCCCGCCAGCCGGATGTCATTTTCACTTCTTTCGGAGATATGCTCCGCGTCCCTAGCGCCCGCGCCAATCTCTTTAGCGCACGTGCTGAGGGCGCAGATGTGCGCGTCATCTATTCCCCCTTAGACGCAGTGAAACTGGCGCAAAATACACCCCACAAACAAGTGGTGTTTTTTGCTATCGGATTTGAGACCACCGCCCCTTCCATTGCAGCCAGCCTGCTGCACGCGGAACGCAACAATATCAGCAATTTCAGCATTCTCCCAGCAAACGTGCTGGTTCCACCTGCCATGCATGCCATCCTGCGCAATCCTGATAACCAGGTCCAGGCTTTTCTGGCGGCCGGTCATGTTTGCGCGGTGATGGGCTACTGGGAGTACGAACCTATCGCTGCTCAGTACCGAGTCCCGATTGTTGTCACCGGTTTTGAACCCGCGGATATGCTGCAAGGCATTCTGATGACAATCCAGCAGTTGGAAAAGGGACAGTACGCGGTTGAGAACGCCTATGCGCGCGCAGTCACGCGAGAAGGCAACCGGGCTGCGCAGGACCTGATTATTATGGTTTTTGAGCCGGTTGACCGCCAATGGCGCGGGATTGGCCTTATTCCCCGCTCTGGGCTGGGATTGCGGCAGCGCTATCAGAGCTTCGACGCGCTCAAGCGCTTCCCGCTTATTCAGGAATCAGTAGAGGAATCATCGCTCTGCATCGCAGGACAGGTCCTACGTGGAATCGCGACACCCCGCGCATGTCCGGCGTTTGGACGGGAATGCACGCCCGCGTCTCCTCTGGGAGCTCCGATGGTATCGTCAGAAGGCGCTTGTGCCGCGTATTATCGTTATCAGCGGGTGGAAAAATGACAGAACACAACTACCCAACCATGCAGGGTCTGGTTTGCCCGCTTCCCTTCCAGACCAGCGACCAAATTGTCATCGGACACGGCAGTGGCGGCGTTATGACGCATGAGCTTATTGTCAATGTGTTTCAGAAATACCTGGGGAACGCGATTCTGAACGCTGGCAACGACAGCGCCCTCTTATGTGGAGAACTATTACCCCCTGCTGGTTCTCAGCTAGTGGTTTCCACTGACGCGCACGTCGTCACCCCGCTCTTCTTCCCAGGCGGCGACATTGGCAGGCTGGCTGTTTGCGGCACGGTCAACGACGTCGCGATGCTTGGCGCGCAGCCAAGGTACCTGACTGCGAGCTTTATCCTGGAGGAAGGCTTTTCAATACAGGAACTTGAGGCAGTCCTGGCGTCCATGCGCGATGCCTGCGCGGAAGCGGATGTGCGGATAATCGCCGCGGATACCAAAGTTACCGAAAAAAANNGGTCGAAAGATTGCTGGCGACCAGGCGCGGCCAGGTGACGCTGTCCTCATATCCGGACCGCTGGGAAATCACGGCATCGCGGTCTTGCAGGCGCGCGGCAACCTTGGCTTTCAATCTGAGGTCCAATCGGATACTGCCCCACTTAACCACCTGGTGCAGCGGCTGTGTGAAGCAGCGCCCGATGTGCATGTGCTGCGCGACCCAACCCGCGGTGGACTAGCCACCACGCTGGTCGAAATTGCCAGGCAATCCGGGGTCACTATTCGCTTGGAAGAAGGAGATATCCCCATAGACGCTGCGGTGCGAGCAGCCTGTGATTTACTCGGCTTAGACCCGCTCTACCTGGCGAACGAAGGCAAGGTAATCGTCATTGTTCCAGAAGTGGAGGCCGAAAGCGCGCTAAATGCTATGCGCAAAGATAAGTACGGCCAACAGGCCCGCAGGATAGGAAGTGTTACCGGAAAATCTGAAGGCCAGCTGCTGCTGCGCACCACGCTTGGGACAACGCGCATTTTGGATATGCTCGCCGGGGAAATGCTGCCCCGTATTTGCTAACAGCTGCTTGGCAGGTGAACTGCCAATGGAATCGCGCCGCTTGGCTGCTTAGTCGCCAGTTGCTTTACCAAGCCAACAAATCACTGGCTCTGAAAACGAGAAACCCGCAGTAACCAACGGAGTGGATGGCTTCTTCATTTTCTTGACAAAAAGCCTGCCAGCCGTATACTTAATTTGTTAACCTCACAATAAAGGCGGACCAAATGAAAATTGATTTCCAAGAAACTACCAACGATCTGCTCAAGCGCATCGATATCCACAGCCAATACGGCGCGCGCGATATTGACAGCTGGATGCTGGAAATCCTGCAGCTCCAAAAAGGTCTGCGCATACTCGATATCGGCTGTGGAGCTGGCAAACAATGCTTTTCATTTCATCAGCATCTGAATGGAGAGGCAGAAATTACCGGTACAGACGTTTCAGAATCATTGCTTGCGCAAGCGCGGCAAGAAAGTGAAAAACGTAGCGCGGATGTGCGCTTTCAACTGCTGGACTTTAATGAACCCTTTGCCTTGCCAAATGACTATTTTGACTTAATCTCAGCCTGTTTCGCGATTTACTACGCGCAAGACATTCCCTTCACCCTGAGCGAGATGCACCGCGTCCTCAAATTGGGCGGAAGGCTTTTTACTACGGGTCCTATGCCAGCCAACAAAGCAGTGTTCTACGAAATTATTAAAGAAGCTACTGGAAAACCCATCCCCCCCATGCCAGGCAGCTCGCGCTATGCTTCGGAAATTTATGGAACGATGGAAAAGCTGTTTTCCAAGGTCGAACAGCATATCTTTGAAAACCCGCTAACCTTCACGGATGTCGAACCCTTCATGATTTACACGCGCGCGTCCATGTCTGAGGACCGCAAGCTTTGGAATTCACTCTTTATTACCCGCGATGATTTTGAAGTGGTGATGGGGCAAATAGAAAAGGTTGCCGCGGCGCGCTTACAGAAAGACGGCAGCTTAGTGATGACGAAAGTCGTTGGCGGCTTTATCGCCACCAAGTGAGCAAATCCATGCAAAACATGACATTTTTTGGAAAGTCGGTCTTATTCCTGGGAGCGCATCCCGATGATATTGAGCTGGGATGCGGCGCGCTCCTGGCGGATATTGTGGGCAAGACCGACCTCTATTGCATGACCTTCTCGGACAACAAAAAAAACCCGGACCTGCAGCACCTTCTGGATGAGCATTTCGTCAGCATGCGCAGCCTGGGGTTGAGCGATGACCAAATTGAGGTAGGCTCCTTTGAAACCCGCCGCTTTCCCGATTTTCGGCAGGAAATCCTGGAGAAGATGCTGCAACTGAAACGTAAGCTAAAACCTCAGATCGTTTTCGTTCATACCGCGCAGGATATTCATCAGGACCACGTAACCCTCACCCAGGAAGCCTTGCGCGCGTTCCGAGGCACAACGGTTTTAGGATATGATGTGCTGCGGAGCAGTTACGGCTTCTTTCCACACTTTTTGGTAGAAGTCTCTGAATCCGGGGTTAATAAGAAAATTGAAGCGCTGTCCAAATACACCACATACGCGGAACGCTACTACTTCTCGGAAGAAGTCCTGCGTTCCACCGCCATCCGGCACGGCGCTCTGGCAGAACGCCCTTACGCCGAAGGCTTTGACATTATTCGAATTGTAGGCTCGTTTGAGCCAACACCGTAACCAGCTTGATTAGAGCAGGTTAAAATCAGGCGTCCCGGAAGTTTTGGTCTTAGGTTGCGCCGGACGAACGTTGGCAGAGTCAAAAGGAAACCACAGAATCTGATCAGGCACCATCCAGCCGTCTGTTAAGTAAATATTGGTGCGGAACTGCACGGCCACGTTCTTATCGTCAACCTGTACCACAGTACCCTTGAGCCAGCCTCGTATGCGCTGGCCATTTTTTTCGTGGTCGCAATTTACTTCGACCTTATCTCCCACTTCGTAGCTTATCTCAGGTTCTGGAGAACGCATAAACTTACCTGTCGCCATAGTTCCTCCAATTCTCATCTTCTCACCTTCATCCCGCCAGAATAAATCGGGCGCTTAATATTTCCTTTAGTTCCGTTTGCAGAGCCGGGATTGGCACCTGCTCAATAATTTCACCAAAGAAACCTTCCATTATCAGTTGCTCCGCTTCCACGCGGGGAATGCCGCGCGTTTGCAGGTAAAACAACTCATCTTCATCCAGCTTGCCTATGGTAGCGCCGTGTGAACAGCGCACGTCATCCGCCAGAATTTCCAATCCAGGCAGCGCGCTTACTTCAGCGTTTGGGCTGAGCACTAAATTGCGATTTGTCTGGTAACCATCCGTTTGCATGGCCTTGGGATCGACGTAAATCATCCCTTCCCACACCGTCCTGGATTTACCCACTGCCGCGCCTTTATATAGCAGGTCGCTGGTGGTATGCGGCGCTAAGTGGTTCTGTTGCGTATCCAAATCTAAAACCTGATCTCCGCCAGTAAAGTACAAACCGTGCATTTTCACTTCAGCGCCCTCTCCGATCAGAGAGGTCTCAATAAAGTTCTTGCTTAATCCAGCTCCAAGCGCACTATACACCCAATGCAAGCGTGCGTTTGAATCTAACGCTGCCCGTTCGAAAGTGATGTTCGATTGTGTTGGCTCAAGCCGCTGAAGTTCAACCAGGCTAAGTTCGGCGCCTTCCTCAAGGATTACTTCCAGGATGCCAATATGCAGAGCATTCTTCGTGGAATTCGCGTTAGTTTCGGAAACAAAATCCAGCACCAACAGCGCTGAAGCGCCAGCCTGAAGCTTGATGATGCTGTGCGAGAAAGACGCATTGGCTGGACGGCCGGCCCCCAAACGCGCCAATAACGGCCTCTCAATTTTGCATCCAGCCGGGACATGCAACACGACCCCAAAATCCGCCAGCGCTGAAGCAGCCGCGGCGAATTTGCTCTCTGTGGGCGAAATTAATTTGCCGCTGGTTTCCGCGAGAAGCTCCGGAGTTTCGCGTTCGACATCAGCGAAGTCTCGAAATATGACGCCAGCCTGAACGAGCGCGGGATCCAACTGCGAATGGCTCCCTAGCGGACTTGAAAACAGGGAACCCGCGTAGGAAGCGGCTTCGCGTTCAGCAATCCCGCTTACAGCGTTCAAATCGCGTCGTTTTTCCGCTAAAAATTCGAGTGGGGTGTTTAGCACCCCATCCAGGCTAATTCGGCGCCAGGCTTCGTCTTTTTTGCCCGGGAAAGGCAAACCAACCGCGCTCTGCCAGGCAGCCAAGCGGTATTCACGCAGAGCTTGGGTGCCTTCAAATGTAACAGGCAGATTGCTGCTTTCTTTGTTGAGAAAATCAATGAGAGTAGCTCGCATCTTTCCCTCTACCCCACTGACCCGGTCATTTGAATCTGGATAAGCTTGTTCATCTCAACTGCGTATTCCATCGGCAGTTCTTTTACAAGAGGCTCTATGAACCCTGACACGACCATTGTTGTGGCCTCTTCGTCAGAAAGTCCGCGGCTGTTCAGATAGAACAGCTGCTCCTCGCCAATCTTGCTCACCGTGGCTTCGTGCCCTATTTGCACATCCTTGGCTTTGATGTCCATCGTTGGGTACGTATCCGAACGCGATTCATGGTCAAGCAGCAGCGCGTCGCATACAACGCTGGACCTGGAATTTTCCGCCGCGGAAGCGACCCTTACCAAACCGCGGTAGGATGACCGTCCGTTCCCCCTGGAAATGGATTTGGAGGTAATCTTGCTGCTGGTATTGGGCGCGAAGTGAATCATCTTCGCGCCAGCATCCTGATGTTGGCCAGGGCCTGCGAATGCCACAGAAAGCACCTCACCGTGCGCGCCGGGGCCTTTCAGGTAACAAGCCGGGTACTTCATCGTAACCTTGGAGCCAAGATTCGCGTCCACCCATTCCATCGTGCCGTCTTCTTCCACCACCGCGCGCTGGGTCACAAGGTTGTAAACGTTCGTAGACCAGTTTTGAATGGTGGTGTAACGCACGCGCGCGCCTTTTTTAACAATAATCTCAATAACGCCGCTGTGAAAGGATTCAGTCAGGTAGAGAGGCGCCGTGCAGCCCTCAACGTAATGAACTTGCGAACCTTCGTCCGCGATGATGAGCGAGCGCTCAAACTGCCCAATGTTGGCCATATTCAGGCGAAAATATGCCTGTAAGGGCAAATCCACGCGCACCCCTTTTGGGACGTANNACCACGCTGGCAAAATGCTCGCGGAAAAGCTCTGGATACTGCTTCAAACCATTTTCAATGCTCAGAAAAATGACGCCTTGACGTTCAAGGTTTTCCTGAATGTTGTGGTAAACCATCTCAGAATCATACTGAGCGCCAACCCCAGCCAGATATTTTTGTTCAGCCTCTGGCAAACCGAGTCGGTCGAAGGTTTCTTTTATATTCTCAGGGACATCCTCCCAGGATTTTTGGTCGATTTGCTTTGGTCTGGCATAATAAATGATATTTTCCAGGTTCAAACCGCTTAGATCCGCGCCCCAGGTTGGAATCGCGCGTTTGCTGAAATGCCTGAAAGCATTCAAGCGAAATTCCAACATCCATGCCGGCTCTTCTTTATAAGCAGAAATTTGCCGTACGACTTCCTCATCAAGGCCTTTTCGGCTGGTGAAGATCGAGTCATCGGGATAGCTGAACCCGTACTTATCTCCGCTGCCGATTGACTGAAGAATATCCTGGTGGTTATCTGACATAACGAATTCCGCGCTTAATCATGAATTCCGTCAGGCAAAACGCCGTACTTCTCACGGATCCAATCGTAGCCCTGTTCTTCAAGGCGCAGCGCAAGTTCGGCTTTACCAGATTCAACGATGCGTCCTCCGTACATGATGTGAACGAAGTCCGGATTGATGTAATTTAGCATGCGCTGATAATGGGTAATGACTAAAACCCCGATATGCCCCTGAGCCAATGTATTGACACCCTCGGAGACAATCCGGAGCGCGTCAATGTCGAGACCTGAATCGGTTTCATCAAGAATGGCAAAACGGGGTTCCAGCATCGCCATCTGAAGGATTTCCGCGCGTTTTTTCTCGCCGCCGGAGAAGCCCTCATTCAGGTATCGGCTGGCAAATTGGTAATCCATTTTCAGTAAATCCATCTTGGACTTAAGTAATTGACGAAACTTCACCACCGAAATGCCCTTGTCCTCGGGGTTAATGGCTTTATTTCTGGCGTTTAATGCCACGCGCAAAAAATTCGCCAGCGAAACTCCAGGGATAGACACGGGGTATTGAAAAGCCAGGAAAATTCCTTTGTGCGCGCGCTCGTCGGAAGAAAGCTCTAAGATGCTTTTACCATCAATAAGGATGTCACCACTGCTGATTTGATAACGCGGATGCCCCATGATGGCATACGCGAGCGTGGATTTTCCCGTTCCATTGGGCCCCATTAAAGCGTGCACTTCACCCTGCCGCATGGTCAGGCTGAAGTCGCGAATAATTTCTTTTTCATTCACGATTACGTGCAGATTGCGAATTTCAAGCTCTGTCATTTTTCCTTCCTGGCATAATAGCTTGCTTAATNNAAGAATATTAACATTGTTCAAAATCGTAATAGTATCAAAAATGGAGTATAATTATTATTCACAGGGGATAATACCCCGGATCTTAATCACCGTGGAGATTGCCGGCTTGGCATCCGCGGAACGACAGCCAAATTAGGAGATTATCATGGCAGAAGAAAAGAAAAGTTTTTTCAAGAAGATCGGTGATGCACTGAGCAATCGCGACGAGAAAGAAGCAGCCGCCAAGGCTGCCGCCGAAGCCGCCGCCAAAGCCGCTGCAGAAGCCAAGGCAAAAGTGGAAGCTGAAGCCGCCAAAGCCGCTGCAGAAGCCGAAGCAAAGAAGCAGGACCTGCTCGAAGCTCAGGAACGCTATGCCCGCGAAGCTGAAGCGCGTAAAGCGGAATACGAAGCCCGCAAGGCTGCTGAAGAAGAAGCCAAGAAGAACGCCATTGTGGCAACCCACACTGTCAAATCTGGCGAAACCCTCAGCCACATTGCTCTGCAGTACTATGGGCACGCTACCCCTGCTTATTACAAACTTATCTATGAATTCAACAAAGATGTCATTGGCGATAACTTGAATATCATTATCCCCGGCCAGGAACTGCGCATCCCGGTTCTTCCCGAAGAACTGAAATAAGGCAAGCATCAACATGGCAAAGGCGCTAACGCTCCCCTCAATTTTCAAAGCTGTCAGCAAGACTCTTAGCGAAAATGAGGCTGTCCTCAACGAGGCGGATACTTATAACCATAACCACGGCACAAACATGGCGGCGGCTTTTCAGACAGTCTCCAAAGCGGTCGCTAAGAAGAAAGACCTGCCGGTTTCCGAACAGCTTGCCTATGCCAGCGAGGTACTGCAAGGTTCAAAGGGCGGGTCCGCGCAGATTTATGCGCAAGGCCTTGCCAATGCCGCCCAGAAATTCCAGGGCAAGCAGTTAAGTGACAACACAGTCGGTTTGCTGATTGAATCGATGATGGGCATGCAAGAACCTGCTCAAGCCAGCAGTGGCGCGGCCAGTTCCAGTTTGCTCGGCTCACTGCTCGGCGGAATGACCGGCGGCGGGCAGCCCCAACAGCAATCCCAGCCTTCGGGCGGAGACTTGCTCGGCTCACTGCTCGGCGGAATGACCGGCGGCGGGCAGCCCCAACAGCAATCCCAGCCCTCCGGCGGAGACCTGCTTGGCTCACTGCTCGGCGGTTTGACTGGCGGCGGGCAGCCCCAACAGCAAACCCAGCCTTCCGGCGGGGACCTGCTTGGCTCGTTACTCGGCGGAATGACTGGCGGCGGGCAGCCTCAACAGCAGTCCCAGCCTTCGGGCGGAGACCTCCTTGGCTCGCTGCTCGGCGGACAATCCAGCTCGGATAACGGACTTGACATCACAGACCTGCTTTCTGCCGGTTTGGCTTACTACTCAGCCAAGCAGCACGGCGGCTCAACTTTGGAAGCCATCATGCAAGCGCTTGGCTCTGCCAGTCCGCTAGGCAAACGTGATGATCAGAAGCAATCGGGAGCGTTGGTAATCAACACTATCCTGAACATGCTCAAGAAGAAAAGATAAGACAAGCTTTTACCTGGACGAAAAAACCGCCTTGATCGGGCGTTTTTTTTATTTACATTTAGGCTCTGTAATGAGCCTCACACAAAACAAACTTCTAATAGTGAATGGCCCGAGGCAATGCCTTTGCCTGTTCAATCCAGCTTTTAATTTGCGCCAGGGTGGGGACGCGGCGAACAAGCTTCTTCAAAGTGTTCACTTCCTGGATTTTTGCCAAGAGGTTTTCAGCGTTGCGCTGGGCAAGCTCAACCACAGTATCCACGCCAGCTTCCTCCAACAGGTCAGAATACTCTTCCGCGACGCCCTTAATTCGGAATAAGTCAGCATGGTTGACCCACTCCAAAATGAGCTTTCGGTCGATTCCGGCTTTTTCAGCAAGCGCTTCACGCTCTTTCGGGGTCGCGCCAAGTTTCAGGAGAGCTTCCACGCTCCCGACGCCGGCTTTTTGCAGCTTTTCGGAGTAGACAGGTCCGATTCCTTCAATATCCAACAATTTTGCCATGTTTCATCTCCTGTAGTTTTAATATCAATTTTGCAAATTATAACACAGCAATGGAAAAGTATAGTAAAATCCTTTCCAATTACTAAAAAGAATATTAAGTATTTTCCCCAGCGCCAGATTCAAGGGAGTATTGATTAAAGGAGTGGAAATTAGATGAAGAGTACACGTGAAAAGATTCTTGGAATCTTACAGTCGAAAAGATACGCCACGATCAACGATCTCGCGAAAGCTGTTGGGATTAATGGCATTTCAGTGCGGCACCATCTCATTAATCTGCAGGAAGAAGGTCTGATAAGCGCGGAAGAAGAACGACACGGCGTTGGTCGGCCTCGTTTCGTTTATCAACTGACCGATCAAGGCCTTGAGAAATTTCCGAGTAATTATCAAAAATTTACTCGTTATACGCTGGCGGAGCTAAAAAACACTTTTTCAAACGAACAACTGACTGAAATATTTCAAAAAATCGGCAAGAATTTGGCGCAGCATACCTTGAATATCGATTCGAGCCTTCCATTGGAAGAACGACTGGAGACGCTGGCGGACCAACTCTCAGCTGATGGATACCGCATCAGTTGGAAAAAAGACGGCACCCGGTTATTCCTTTACTCAAACAACTGTCCATATCATAATCTTGGTCAATTTCATCCCGAAATATGTCGGATTGATGAAGCAATGTTTTCCAATGCCCTCAATCGCGAAGTCTCACATGAACAATGCATCGCTAAAGGGGATCTTCGTTGTGTTTATGTTTTGGATTTAAATTAATGGAAGAGAATCAAGTCGCCTCCCCACAATGGGATGTGGATAATACCCACGCCCACTTCCACAACGACCTGATAGAGAACCTCTCCGGAATTACCGATCCCGAATTGGGTTATTCCATTCTGGAGCTTGGCTTGGTGCGCAACATTCGCATTGAGAATGACACCGCCCATGTGGTGATGATTCTTACGACGCCTTTCTGCCCATACGGTCCGCATATGCTGGAATCGACTCGCGCCAAGGTGGAACAGGTATTAGGATTGAAAACTGAGATTGAATACGGTCAGGAAACCTGGACGCCAGCGATGATGGAAAAAGACCTGATGGACGACGAATGGGGTCTTCTTCCATAACGTAATTAATCCGTTTTGATGATGCGCCATTTGAAGCAGCTGGATAACCGCAAAAAATAAAGTTATTGTATAATTAATACACTGGGCAGATATAAGGTGCTCAGCGCGAATAAGTTCCTGGACAACGTCCAAAGGATACGATCAAGAAGGAGAAAAATGGACAAATACGAATGCATCGCCTGTGGGTACATCTACGACCCCGAAATCGGTGATCCGGATAACGGCATCGCCCCTGGAACCGCCTTTGAAGACCTGCCGGATGATTGGGTGTGCCCTGATTGCGGTGTTGGCAAAGACGAGTTCGAAAAAATCGGATAACCGAATTCATCCACTCACAAAAAGCCTTATTCTCTGGAATAAGGCTTTTTCTTTTACTAGTCTTGACAAATTTGGATTATAATAAAACCACTATATCCGTTCAGATTGGAGGAATACTATGGCAAGTGTAACGTACGATCATGTTTGGAAAAAGTATGGTGATGTTGTAGCTGTGCAAGATCTTAATCTTGCAATCGAGGATAAGGAATTCCTCGTTCTTGTTGGTCCATCCGGCTGCGGCAAGACGACTGCTTTGCGCTGTCTGGCTGGTTTGGAAGAAATCTCGCAAGGTGAAGTAAGAATTGGCGACCAGGTCGTCAACGATGTCGCTCCAAAAGATCGTGATATTGCCATGGTTTTCCAAAGCTATGCGCTGTATCCGCACATGTCTGTCTATGACAACATGGCATTCGGTCTTAAACTCCGCAAAATGCCCAAGGATGAAATCGACCGCCGCGTAAAGGAATCCGCCCAGATCCTCGGCATCGAAGGCTTCCTCAAGCGCAAGCCGAAGGAACTCTCTGGCGGCCAGCGCCAACGCGTGGCCGTTGGTCGCGCTATCGTGCGCGAACCAAAAGTCTTCCTCTTCGACGAGCCTCTCTCCAACCTGGATGCCAAACTCCGCGTCCAGACCCGTGCTGAAATCAGCAAGCTGCACAAAAACCTGCAGACCACCTTTATTTACGTGACGCACGACCAAACCGAAGCCATGACCATGGCATCCCGCATCGCCGTCATGAGCAAGGCCAAGCTGCAGCAGTTGGATACCCCCCAGAACCTGTACGATCACCCCGCCAACCTGTTCGTAGCCGGCTTTATTGGCTCGCCTGCCATGAACTTCTTCAAGGGCAAACTGGTTCAGTCCGACGGCCACTTCGTTGCTGATCTGGGCTCCTTCAGCGTCAATCTGCCGGATAAGGATAAGGAACGCTATGCCAGCGTCCTCGATAAAGACATGATTTTTGGCATCCGTCCTGAAGATATCCACAACCCGCTTTACGCGCCGCCCGGCATTATCGCTGAACCTGTGAACGTCAAGGTGGATGTCACCGAGCTCATGGGCAACGAAATTTTCCTGTACCTGGTGAACGGCGAACACAACTTTATCGCCCGCGTTGACCCGCGCACAACCGCCCGCTTCGGCGATGATATGCAAGTGGTCTTCAATATGGATAACTACCATATCTTTGACCCAAGCCTGGACCCCGAAAACCCTCCGGTTGTCTAAACTAACTCTCAAAACAAAAAGGCTGCCGTAAAAGGCAGCCTTTTTGTTTTCCTGGGGCTTTTAGTCGTGCTTTGCCTTAGCACTGCGGGTAATCCAGAGCAATAGCCCTGCCGCCAGCAGCACCGCCAACCCGACGAGCAGAAACGCGTCCCGCCAGAATACCATGGGAAACAGCCGGATAAGCGTATCATTCTGGAAAAACAGCCAAGACCCTTCCGCAAAAAACAATCTATGAAAACGGTCAAAAAGCAGTTCGAAGCTGAGCGCGGTCATTACAACAATAAAGGCTATCAAAGCGAATGAAAGCCAAGCGCCGGCTCGCAATGCTTTTCCAAGCTTTCGCCAGGTGCCCATCGCCGCGAACCACATGCACAGCGCGAAAGCNNTGGCTGAGCTCTTCCGCCCGATAAAGCGGCCTGCCATCCTCAAAGCGCAGCTGTTCCAGGTACGAAATATCCGCGTCATTGACTAAGTACCTGACCGCAAAGGCGGACCACTTGGTACGCTCTTCATCACCAAAGCCATAAGGATCCACTGGGAACCCTGGCCTCTGATACTCGAGCGCGGGAAATTGTGGGGTCATAATTAGCCTGACCGCCCCCAAAAGCAGTACAAAAGGCAGTATCACTGCCAGTATCACCATCAGAACCTTATCCAGTGAGGATTTCATATTTCACTCCTTATCACCTTCCAGCAAAAAGTTTATGACCAAGCGGTTTGTCATGAACTCAATCGGGGCTTTGTCGTCGGTAAAGATGCTCTCTGCGAAGCGCGTTTCATTCCGTCCCACGCGGGTTATGTCCATGATCTGGGCAAGCGCGGAACCTGTATTCACGCTGTGCTGCAATGCAAGGTTTTGCTCGAAAGCCTCCCAGGAGGCATTTGGATTCTTAGCCGCGAATAGGATGGTATTGTACGATTCCGGCAAATCCGCAATCAATACAACTGGAAAAACCTGACCAACGGTCGCGCTGAGCGTATCCACCAGCGAACGATCTTGCGTGCTTCTGCCAATATTGATGACCATCACCCCTCTGGCGGATAGTTTTTCGTACACCAGCATGAAAAATTCCCTTGTTACCAGGTGCGCGGGAATGTACGGCGGACGATAAGCGTCCACGCTGATGATGTCGTAGGCGCCTGCGGAGTGCGCCAGCCCCCAACGTGCATCCTCGANNAGCAGCGCGATGCGCCGCACATCGGCTACACGAGCGCCCGAATTAAAGTACGGCGCAACCAACACCTGGTCCCATGGTCCTGAGAAGAAGTACTTGGTGGGGTGATAGATGGAATGAACGCCCTGACCCTCATTCAGGCGCAAAAAGCGAAAACCGCCCTCTTCCAGCACCTGGATGTAGTTGTAAGCAGACTCTGTTTCGTAAACCAATCCAGGCGTGCGCTTGTCTGTTCCTCGCAATCCAAGGATGGATAGGAACACCAGCAGCCCGCCGAGTCCCAAAAATAGAATGCTTTGCCACCTGGCGCGTAGAAACCAAAGACCCGCAGCGGCGATAATTAGAAGCAGGCTGCTCATCAGTATGAAGGTGCGGTAAGTGCCAAGCGAAGGGATAAGAACCAGGACGGTGAGAAAAGTGCCCAGGAAAGAACCCAAAGTTGATATCGCTGAGAGCTTACCGGAAACTTTGCCAGTATCGGCCGTATTGGAAATCATCAGTTTGAGGGCAAAAGGCGTCACCATGCCCAGCAGGATAACCGGAAGAGAGAAAAGCAGAATAACCGCGCTAAACGTTCCGGCCAGGACTCCCAGCTGGAGCGCGTCAAAAGCCTCAGCGGCAGCGCGCAGCACCGGGCGCGAGAGCAGCGGCACCAGCCCTGCGCCAAGCGCTGCCCAGGCAAGCAGACTGTAGTAGACGCGCTCGGAGGGAGTTTTATCCGCGAGCCGGCCGCCCAACCAGTTGCCGAGCGTCAGATACACCAGCACCAGGCCAATAACCACTGCCCAGACGATGTTGCTGGTGCCGAACACGTTGCCCAGCAAACGCGAAGCACCGAATTCCACTGACATGGTCACCGCGCCGGCAGCGAAGACGGTCGCGGTCAGGTATGCGGCTCGGTTTTTGTCAGGGGCTGCAGGATTGGGGGATGGGGTTTCGGGCATGTCCCAATTATAGCGGGGTTTCTGAGCAAACTCTGCGATTGCGTTAAGGTTTTTGGAGTTAAAAAAAATACCCTTGCGGGTATTTTTTTAGGCTGGGGGCAAAGGAGTCGAACCTCTACATACAGATTCAGAGTCTGCTGTCCTGCCATTAGACGAGCCCCCACTAACGAAAACCTATTCTACCAGCATTTTTACAGTCTTACAAGGGCAATTCAGCCGCTACCCCTGCCTTTGCTCCGAGCGCATGCGCACACTCTGTACCAACCCAATGCCCATCAGCAGGGTCACCAACGAACTGCCGCCATAACTGATAAACGGCAGGGTCAGCCCGGTCACCGGCAGCAAGCGCAAATTCACCCCCACGTTTACCAGCGTCTGGAAGGCCATCAGCACCCCAAAGCCATAAGCAATCAACGCGCCATAGGCATCCGGGGCTTTTGAAGCGACCGAAAAGCAGCGGTAGATCACGAAAAGCAGCAGCAACAGCACCACCACCGTCCCGACAAAACCGAACTCATGCGCCAACACCGAGAAAATGAAATCATTATGGCGGATCTTGAGAAAGCGCAGCTGCACCTGTGAGCCCTGCCCGTACCCCTGCCCAAACCAGCTGCCAGAGCCGATGCTGATAAGCGCCTGGTCCACATTATAGGTATCGCCGTAACGCGCGTTCTCATCCGGGTTGATGAAGTTGGTGATGCGGGCTTTCTGATAATCCGCCAGGAAAGGAAAATCTAAAGCGGCAAATATTCCCAACAAGACTATCATCACGGCCGCAAAAATCAGGATGTTTTTCGTCTTCCAGCCGCTAATCCAGAGCATCGCAAACCATATCACCATAATCACGATAGATGTGCTTAAATTTGGCTGCAGGATGATCCAAATCACGATTCCACCGGTCAGCATCAGGCTCTGCCCAATGGTCTTCAGTTCGTTAATCACTGAAATCTTGTTAGCGAAGAATTGGGCGAGTGCCATGATGATTACAATCTTCGCCAGCTCAGCCGGTTGAATGGCTTCTGAACCGATTTGCAGCCAGCGCGCCGCGCCAAACCTGGCCGCTCCGGTCACAAAAACCAAAATCAGAAAGCCTGCAACGACAATATAGAATGGGCGGGTGAGAACTAACCAGATTTTATAATCCAAACCGGCGAAGATAAACAGCGCCGCAAGCCCGATGATGAGGAAAACGGTTTGGCGCTGCGGGTGGTTTGCCAGCGTTGGGTTGCCCGCGATGGCGGAACTGATGAGAGCGACCCCAAATATCGACAAGAATAAAACCGCCGCGAAGAGCGGAAAATCAAAGTGCTGCCACTGGTCTCTGGTTGTATACATAAGCTCTATTTCGCAATGGATGGAGTGATAGTAATTACTCCATCTTTCCGTGTTATCGTAATTCCACTTTCTTTGCGCATTTTCCGCGGGATTTCCACACGCTCGCCGCCAAGAAAGATAGTTCCTTTGCCCATTTTCAGGACGTAAACCGAACATTCAGGCTTGCCGGAACAACCCGCTCGAAGCAAACCATTCATCAGCCCCCATATGAGCGCGGAACCGGTGCAAATTACCTCTGCCTTTTCAGGCAGGTCAGAAAGCAGGGTCAGGCTGCCGTCCACGATCAACTTTTCATCATCTTCCAAAACCCGCTCCACCCACAGNNTTGGCCGGCAGGCCAAAAGCTCGCGCGGATTCCAGGGTAACTTGCGAACTTGAGAGCACTGCGCGCAGACAAATACCCTCATCAGCCAGGTCCCGGAGTAGTTTATCCAGGTTATCCTCGCTCCATTCGGTCAGTCCCAGGTCAAGCGCGATCCTGCCGCCTTTAAAAAAACGTTCCTGGCTCTGAATTCGGGAAATCAGCATGTCGCGCTGTTGGTACCAGGGCAGCTCTGGCAGGATAACCAGCACGCCGCCCCTGATTCCGCGCACCAACATTTCAGTCCGTTTCTGCATGGAGTCGCCCAGATTAATACCCCAGGTTATCCGCGTCCGCGGCTTTTAGTCCGAAGTATGATTCGATAACTTTGCGCACAATCGGCGCTGCCAACGTGGAGCCTTCCTTGCCATTGTACGCAAAAGCCACTACTACAATCTCAGGATCATCATAAGGAGCGTACCCCACAAACCAAGCGTGCGCAGGCCAACCACCAATCCCGACGCCGCACAATTGGTTTGCCAATGCGAAGTCATCACAGTACTCAGCTGTGCCAGTTTTTCCCGCAACTTTGTTTGTATCCCCAGTAAACTCATACGCGGCGGTGCCGCCAGTTTGCGTGACCATTTCCATCCCCTTCTTGGCCAATTCAATCACCCAGGGCTGTACGGTTTTTAGCTCACCAGTCGGAATATTGTCATTATAGACCTCGATTTTTGGGTCCTTGGTGATATCCCACAACATTGTGGGCTCAAACTGCTGCGTGATAGTGCCGTCCGCGGCCTCAATTTTGCTGATAAGTGAAACTTTCATCAGTTTGCCATCATTCGCGATGGTCGCGATAGAGTGAACCACTTGCAGCGGCGTGGAGAGCACATACCCCTGCCCCACGGCTGCGAGGTAGGTATCGCCAGTTGCCCAGTTTTCTCCCTGGCTCAAGCGCTTCCAGGTCGGGTCCGGGATTAAACCATCGGTCTCGCCGGGCAATTCAATCCCAGTCAGCGCGCCGTAGCCCAGTGCGCGCGCGTAGGTGCCCAAACGCCAAATGCCAAGTCCGTTACCCGCAATTTCAGTCCCATAACCGCCGGTCACTTTGTACCAATATGTATTGCATGACCAGGCAATGCCGTGCAAATAGTCTACTGGCCCATGCCCTGCGCGGTCCCAGCAGTAGTAGGTTTGCAAACTGCCGGGGTCGTTTTGGTAGAACTTTTGGACAAGGGAAATTGTGCCGGGGTCGTCCACGGTATATTCCGGTGTCACCACTCCTTCGTTTAGAATGCCTAATGCTGATACCAGTTTAAAGACCGAACCCGGGGGGAGTTCCGCGGAAATTGCCTGGTTGACCAACGGTTTCGCTTGGTCCTGGGTCAGCTGCTCATAGTAATAGCCAGGAATACCTTTGGACATGCGATTGTTTTCAAAATTCGGATACGAAACCATTGCCAGCACCTCGCCAGTCTTGGCGTTTAATGCGACGACCGATCCGCTGGTGCTCAATATATATCCCACGTGACGGTTCCAGTATTCCAGATTCATTTTTAACGCGTCCCGTGCCACAGATTGCAAGCGGGAGTCTATCGTGAGATAGATATTCTGGCCTGGGATCGGGTCAATCGGTTCTTCCAGGTTGCGAACGATCTCGCCACCAACGGTAACCTCGACCACGCGCTTGCCGTTCGTTCCGCCCAACACATCCTGCATGGTGCTTTCCACGCCAGCGTAGCCAACCTTATCTCTGCCAGCTACAAATCCAAGTTCTGTGTAGTAATCGACCAACACTTCCGGCACAGGTCCCAGAAAACCAACCACTTCCGCGGTCAGGTTTCCGGTTGGATAAACCCGGACCGATTCAATTTCCACATCAATGCCCGGCCAATCCATCGCCTTTTCCTTGACAGCCATGGCGATTTCCTTTGTGACATCGCAGCTGAGACGTGTGGCGTTGAAAGGCCAGTTGGTATCCGCGATGTAAACAATTTGTTCAATTCCCAAAGTCGTGTTGCAGGGCGAAAAACTGGCCGCGGTAACCGCGTCTACCACGCCGTTGCTGACCGGAATATTGAGAAGTTCTGAAAGCTGGGAGTAAATCCTGCGCAGTTCTCCATCAGACTCGGGCAAGCGCGCGGGAGTGACTGTGATGTTGTAGGCCGGTTCGTTGCGCGCCAGGACAACACCATTGCGGTCGTAGATAATTCCCCGCTGGGTTGGGTCACTGATTTCTGTAGTGCGATTATCTTCCGCCTGGGCGCGGTATACCGCGCCGTTCACGATTTGGTATGTGAACAACTGAAAGACATAATACCCAACTACCAACCCAACCAGAATGATTACCCAACGAATGCGGGAGTGGTTAATAGTCGGTTTTTCAAATTGGTTGTTGTTCATATCTCTGTTCTCATCGGGGCGAGGTTCCGGAATAACTCCTGAACCAACGCGTGTACTGGTATCGTCAGCAGCATGTTGAGCAAGACGCTGGGCAGCAAAATTTGCGAGAAGATTTCACCCATAGAGAGTGAAACTCCTTGCGCAAACAGCCCCAATACCTGAACGCCATGCTCAAGGAAGGTGCCAAAAAAGACTAATAAAAACATCGATAAAAGCGGACTTTGCCAGAATCCAGTCTGCAGACGCATCGCCGCAAGGAAAACTGTAAGATAAACAATCAGATACAAGAGCGCGGGCGAGGCCGAGATGGAGCTAAGTATCAGGCCAAATATTACCACAAGAATCCAGCTGTATTTTTGGCGTTGATGCAGACTCCAGGCAGCCAGAAAAAGCAGAACCACATCTGCTGTGCCAGAAAACAACACCGCCCGGCTAAAAACACCCATCTGTAGCATGATGGCGATGATGAAGCCAATGCTGCTGGAAAAGTAGAAAGCCATGCCGTCTCTCAGGGAATCAAGGGTGTGATGTCCACCGCTTCAAAGTTCGTGATTATCAAAACCGCGCTTAGCGCAGAAAAATCCACAATCGATTGGACCGAACCGGATTGGAACAAACGGTTCTGCTGACTTTGCATGCTAAGCACCTGGCCGACAAATATGTTCGGAGGATAATTACCGCCAAGTCCGGATGTCAGTAGCACATCGCCAATTTGTATCTCCGCGTCCTGTGGAATCATTTCCAGGCTGATTTCACCTGTAATTGACCCGACGATTTGCCCTTCCACCTTGGCGTTTTGAAGATGAATATTAACCACCGATTCAGCATCGCTGATGAGTTGGACGCGCGAGGCGTTCGCGACGACCGCGTCTATGCGGCCAACCAGACCTTGCTGGGTGACCACCGGCATCCCATGCATAATACCTTGGTTGGAGCCTTTATCAATGATAATGTACTGGTAGTAAGGACTGATTTCCCGGCCTATCACCGTCGCGGCCGTGTACTCATGCTGTGGGTTAGTGCGCGCGAAATCCAGCAGCGTGTAGAGTATCTGCGCCTGGCTCAGGTTTTCCTGCAGTTCCACGATTTGGCTCTGCAGTTGCGAAACTTCGTTTTCCAGCTGAGCATTTCGTTCCCGCAGGCTGGCCATATCGCGTGGGGAAGTGAAAAAATCCCTTATAGCAAGATAACGCTGCGAAAGCCAACTTTGCGTTGAAATAAGCGGACTGAAAGTCAGGCTGAAAACTGGCGTCAGATACCCCGAAACAGCCAGCAGCAGGATGCCAGCCACCACCAAGAGGATGATGAAATTTCTAATATTGCCGGATGTGAACAAATTGCGCATTTTATTGGATTGGTTAAGCTTTGCCTGACGGCAGTAAGATTAGCCCTTGTTGAAGCTCGTGTATGGATCCCGCTCAATCCCTACCAGCAGCTGCTCATACTCTTCCAGGTTATCCAGGACGATCCCGGCGCCTCTCGCGACGCAGGTCATTGGGTCTTCCGCGCGCCATACCCGCACCCGGACTTCGTTGGACACACGCTCAGTGAGTCCTTGCAGTTGTGACATGCCGCCTGCCAGGCAAATGCCGTTGTCCATTAAGTCCGAGAGAATTTCGGGTGGAGATTCGTCCAGGGCATCTTTGATGGTATCAATAATCACCTGCACCGATGATGAAAGCGCTTCACGGATTTCAACGGAAGAGATTTCGATTGCTTCCGGCAAACCCGTGATCAGGTTGCGACCGCGCACGTCCACGGTTTTCTCTTCCTTCAGCGGATAAGCTGAACCAATGGCAATTTTGACTTTCTCCGCCATCTGTTCACCAATAAACAAGTTGTATTTGCTGCGCAAATACTCGATGATATCCTGATCCAACTCATCACCAGCCACCCGTAAGGAACGCGATATGACGATACCGCCCATCGAGATGACCGCGACTTCCGTCGTGCCGCCGCCAATGTCCACAATCATATTGCCGTTGCCGTCGTTTACCGGAAGCCCGGCGCCAATAGCGGCCGCGGCGGGTTCGTGTATCATGTACGCTTCACGCGCGCCGGCTGCCATAGCCGCGTCGTAAACCGCGCGCTTTTCCACTTCAGTCGCGCCAGATGGAATCCCAACCACTACGCGCGGTCGCGGGAAAGGAACAATGCTGTGTTGGTGGGCCCGGCCGATGAAATACTCCAACATCGCCTGGGTGATATCGTATTCTGAGATGACGCCGTCGCGCAGAGGCCGCAGAGTGACCACGTTGGCAGGCGCGCGTCCGACCATCGCCTTAGCGGCAGCGCCAATCTTCAGGGGTTCGCGGGTGCGTTTGTCAATCGCCACCCACGAAGGTTCGTTAATGACGATTCCTTTTCCTTTTACATTAACAAGCGTATTGGCTGTGCCCAGGTCAATTCCTATATCCAGCGAAAATAAACCTAACAGCCAATTTATCGGATTAAAAGCCAAGTTGTTGTTTCTCCATTACATGGAAGATGTGCATGGTTAATATGTAAATTATATCATATTCAAAATCTGGCAACTTGCCCCGACACTTATCCCCGACACTTATCAACTTGTTAGGATAACGGTTAAATATTTCTATCTTCCAGGAACTTTTGAACCTGATTGATGCTTCCTCAAAGTGGAAGTGGCTCAAGTCCCACCCCTAAGAGGCATTCTTACAACCTTGATTAACATTGTCCTCAAAGACTTAATGTCAGTTTTCTCAATATTCCCAATAAACAGGCTGGTAGGTGTTACAATAATATTGAAATTTGCCGCGTTCTTTACCAAGTTTAGGAGCCTATGAATCTTCCATTCAGCCTTTTTCGCCTGCAGACTCTCGATACTCAGCGCCAGAAAATCACCAAACGACTGGCCCAGATAGAAGCTATCCTGAATGCTGATGAATTAGTCAAAGCCAAGTTACACGAAAAAAAGTTGGCGGAAGAGGACCTTGCGGTAAAACAATCCCAGACAAACAAAATCGCGTCAGAGACATCCGAGAAACGCTTGAAACTTGAACTCAACCAGGTTCAGCTGTTTGGCGGCAAAATACGCAATCCCAAGGAATTGCAGGACCTACAGGCCGAAAGCGAAGCGCTCAAGCGCACTATCCAAAAGCTGGAAGACGCGCATTTTCAAGCGCTAATGGAGCAGGAAGAGGCGCAAAAAACGTTAACGGAATCTGAACAGGCCTACCAAAGCGCAGTGAACCAAAAAGCCACCGAAAACTCCATGCTTGCAGGGGAGCGCGGAAATTTGACAGCTGAAATGGACAACTTAAACGCCCAACGCGCAGCTCTTACCCAAACACTGCCAGCAGATATCGTGAGTCAGTACGAAAGCTTGCTTAGAACAAAAGGGGGGAAGGCAGTCGCGGCGATTGTAGATGACGGCTGCGAAGCCTGCGGCGTAGAACTTTCCCCGCGCGATATGCAAGCGGTGCGCTCAGCTAACACCCTACTGCGTTGCAAAACCTGCGGAAGAATCCTTTACAAAGCCTGATTTTTTCATCGGAAAATCGCGCGCGCAAGCGCCGAAAGCAGCCACTCCAAGGCATTAATCAACAATATTAGAACTAATGGTGAAAAATCGAAGCCGCCAATTGGTTTGATCGCGCTTTGAATTGGACGTAGCAGCGGAGAAATGAATTTATCCAGGGTTCTGCGGACAGGATTATCCCAGGGCAGAACATAACCCACTATAACATGCGCAATAACCAACAGGCTCAGGATTTGACCAACAACGCGGATTAGATTTAATACGATTGTCATATCTGCTTATCCCTCTTTAGCAGGCCGCGGACCAAGTATTGCCTCACCAAGGCGAATCAAGCTCGCCCCTTCTTCGATTGCGATAGGAAAATCGCTTGAGGTGCCCATGGATAGCTCCCCAAGCTTTAAGGCGGGGCGCGCATCATTCAGGAAGTTCAGCAGCTCACGCGTTTTACGGAAATACATGCGGTTATTCTCCATCTCACTTTGCAGCGGCGGCATTGTCATCAATCCGCGCAGACGCAGATTTCGCATCCGGCTTATATCATCCACCACAAGCAGCAGCCCCTGCCAATCAGTCAATGTTTGCGCGGCAAAGCCTTCTTTACTGACCTCTCCGCTGACATTCACTTCGATGAGCACGTCTAATGGGTCTAATTCAGGCGAGCGCGATTGGGACAACAGTGCCGCCAGTTTGAGGCTGTCCACGGAATGCACTCGCGAGACTTTGTTTGCTATCAGTTTTACTTTCCGGCTTTGGATATGTCCGACAATATCCCAGCGTATATTCGGCAGGTCAATCAAGTCGTCGATTTTGACTGCCGCTTCCTCCGCGTAGTTTTCTCCAAAACAACGCAAACCGCACCCATAGGCGGCCCGAATCAACGCTTCTGGCTGCCGTTTGGAAACTACCACAATTTCCACATCCTCCGGGCGCCTTCCCACCTTTGCCGTGCTTTCGGCTACAGCCTTAAGAACCCGGACAAGCCTCTCCGCGATTTGGGTATTACGTTCAGGTGCTATCTTAGTGTTCATGCGGTTTCAAACCAATCAGCACCGCGAAGCGCCCAGTGATACCTTTTTCCTTGCGATAAGAATACCACTCGTTGAGGTGTTCCGCGGTGCACAGTCCGGACTGTTCAACCTGCTGGACTCCGGCTTCGCGCAGGCAATACGCGTTCGCGCGCCATAAGTCCAGGTATAACGAACCGCCCCGCTCCGAAAAGAAATTCTTGCTCTCCTGCCCAAAAGTCTTGTTAAAGCGCTCTAATACCTCATTGCCCACCTGGTAACAATCTCCGCAAATTGAGGGGCCAATCCCAGCCAAAAGCGACGCCGGGTCAGAGTTAAAGCGCTCCCGCATGTAGTTCACCGCGATTTCAGCAATTCTTTGCACCGTGCCCTGCCAGCCCGCGTGCACCAAACCCACGATGTGTTTACAGGGGTCGTAAAACACCAACGGAACACAGTCCGCGAAACGCATAATCAGGGTGACATCGGGATTGTCGGTGAAAATGCCATCTGCCGGTTGGTGTTTCTGGTCGCGCGGTCTCGCTTGGTCCGAATAAACCATTGTCGTGCCGTGTACTTGCCAAACATCAAAACGACTTTCATAGGGTCGTCCAAAAATCTTGAACAAGAGCTGGTGGTTCTCAAGCACCGCTTCAGGTTTATCCCCGACGGTTCCACCAAGGTTTAGTGCTGTATACGCGCCAGTGCTGGTGCCGCCCAGGCGCGTAAAGACCGCATGATCCAATTGATTGGAAGGGAAACTCTCAAAGCTGTAATACCGAAAAGCGCCTGCGTCGTGTCTGATCATTCCTGCTTCTCCGGAAGGATAACTGCCCCATGCGTGAGCGCATAACGCTTTTCAAGCTGCAGCCTGCTGGCCTGAACGCTGCTCTCCACCAGAGGGTAACCAAGCCAGGCGGTGAAAAACCCAAACAGCGCTCCTGTCGCGACGCGCAAATCTGGCGTGCTTTCCCTGACCGGGAACCAACTCAGAAAGCGCAAACCCATTTGGCTGACCAACTGCGTGCCTCCATCCAGGGCAATAGGAAAGATACCAACCGCTACCCAGATATACCAGGGGATTTCCCTTATTCGGCGTCCCGAAAGGGCAAAGATCAACCCGAAAAGCAGGATGGATAGATAAATCGCGACATCCCGTTGACAAAGCGCGGTCTTGTACCCCATGATTTCATTCCCCAGAAAGTTTGAAGCCGCGCGGGAATCCATTTCGTCTATGCCGCTGGCTTCAGACAGGCTTTGGAAGCCCTCCAGGCGCGCAAGTTCTCTGGGGTAAACCAGCTGTTCACCAAAAAGGAAAAAGGAACGATATGCCAGCTGGTGGCAAACCGGTCGGTAAAATCTGTAGATAGCGCGGGCTGCTGGTTCCAACCTGAGCTTCATGAGTGCTGGCGCAAGAAAAGCCAAGCCCAAATATAGAATAACCAGAAAATTAAAAAGCATGACGTAATGCCTGCCAAACCAAAGCGAAAACTTTTCCCTCTTAGTAAATGCGCTGGGTTGGGTGTACTGCCGCAGCACCCATTTGTTGCCAGTAGACCGCGCGTCCGCAATTTTTCCGTGGGTTTCTCTTAAGGCTGTACGAATATCTTCCGTTTCAAAGCGCTCGCTCAGGAAATACGGTCCAATTTCAAGCCTTGGAACCTGGCTGCCAAACTCTTTGCGCAAATAAGCGCTTTGGTCAATATCAACGCAGGTCAGTTGGTTTGGGAATTCGCTTGAAAGCTCGCTAAGCTGAGCAGCGACAGCCTTGTTTTGCTCCGTCAGCGACGGACGGGTGTACAAAAACACCTGAATGACGTCATCGTTCATCACCGTGTTAATGTCTCTTCACAGCCTTCAGAAAGCTACAGGCGGTCGAATCATTTTTTTAGTAAAAAACTTCCACGCGCGTGGAATTCTTTCCGCCATCACTGACAGTCAGTTCTCCCGGGTAGTAAGTCACAGCGGGGTTAGTCCAGCGCCATATCCACTTCGCGTCTTCAGGCAGACAATTGATGCAGCCGTGTGAAAGGGCCGTGCCAAAGTTGTTATGCCAGAACGCGGCATGAATCGCGGAGCCTTCACCGTGGAAGAGCGTAGTCCAGCCGATACCGGCGGTATCGTACGCAATTAATCCACCCGCGCTCATATGCGTGGAAATCATTTTGCGCCAAATCAAGGTAGTTCCAAGTGGTGTAGATGGACCTCCCGAGGAAACTTCGCAGAAATAAACTTCCCTTCCGCCTTCCAGGCAAGAAAGAGTCTGGTAGTTCATATTGATGCGGATGAGCTTATCGCCAACATCTGGATGGATTGGCGTGATTTCGTCATCATTAATCGGCCGACACGCGCTGGCGTCCACCCAGTAAGAATCCGGTTCGGCGCCCCATTTTTCAGTCAGAAGATACTCGGTGATTCCATTTTCCTGACGCACATCGTAAGCCCAAAAAACCTGGCTGTAATAGATGCGCGGTTTGTTTACTTCACGGATCCAATAGGAGGCTGCGGGTGAACGTAAGGGTTTAATATCCACCAACGGTACCGTAATCTCAATCCACATGCCCGTGCTTCCATCTGGATTAACCGGCAAAGCCGACAAAGGCTGATTGGGGATATTCTTGACCGGTTGAATCATGGAAGACTGCAGATAGCCGCCCGGGGTTTCCACCCAGCGCTGGTTGTAAACGTTCAGGTCCAGTTGATTGGCCACGACTTCCCGATTCCAAATTAACACGTCATCCCGCCAAACCATGCCAGCTTCGGGAGCGTTCACATTCGGCTCAGTTTTGAGTTTAAACCAGGCGCCTTCCATTCCTACGCAAATTCTGCCCAGCTTTTCGGCCTGCGGGAACTGACCGGCCGCGGCGGCAAAGACGCCTTTTGGTCGCGGCAGCATCATCGCGCCAACGAACATGCCGGAAAGTTTGAGGAATTCTCTGCGGGTTAATTTATTTACAGGTTTCATGCGGCTATTATACCGGACAGATTATTTTGTTTTTTCCAGGGTTTATACGCCGTTGAATTAATAGCGGCGTTCGCTGCGCGATTCCTCGCGCTCGATGTCCTTTTGCTTGATGGACTCACGCTTATCGTACTGCTTCTTGCCTTTCGCGATGGCAATCTCCAGCTTGGCGCGGCCTGCCTTCAGGTACACGCGGACGGGCACAATGGTCATGCCTTTAATCCGAACCGCGTCCCACAATTCCTTTATTTCCCGCTTGTGCAGCAGCAGTTTGCGTTCGCGGTCAGGGTCGTGCTGATAGGCGCTGGCATGCTCGTAGGGCGCTACATGCGCGCCAACCAACCAGGCTTGTTTGCCATCTGTGCGCACATAAGCTTCTTGCAGGCTAATCTGACCCTTGCGGATGGATTTAATCTCTGTTCCGCGCAGCTCAAGCCCTGCTTCAAAAGTCTCTTGCAAAAAATATTCAAACCGCGCTTTGCGGTTGGTAGAAACGGTCTTAACATCCATAAGCACCTATTTTAACATAAAGAGCAGGCTTGCTGCCTGCTCCTGGTGGGCATCGGATGACTCCCGATCACCCCACCAGCACGCTTGAGCGCGGATAGTTATCCCCGCCTCAGGATGGCGATCAGCGTCAGGAAGACTCCCAACCCTGCCAGCACCACAATCACCAGCCCCAGCGGCAGACCGCCGGGCGCCGTGTTGCCGGTGATGTTTTGGTAGGTGGGCAGATTCAATGCCGGCGGTTCGGTGAAGGTTGGCAGCCGGGAAGGCTGCATTGTGTAAATAAACTGCGCCGCGAGCGTGGGATCTATCGTTTTGGTGATGGCGGGCGTGGCTGTGGCAGGTGGTTCCAAAAGCGGGATTGGTCCGCCAATCACATCCACGTTATTCGCAAAAACCCAACCTCGACCCCCGGGACCACCCGGATATTCAATCTGAATGTACTGGTCATAGTAACCGTAAGCCTTTGCTTCCTGCCCCACCAGCATCACCCCAACCAGCTCGTAAATCGAGCCTGGTCCGGAACGCACATTGATTGGGTCATATTCTGTGGTAGTCAACAATACACGAATGTACGCGCCGCGCGGCGAACTAGTGACGGTCGGGATGGACACGGTCGGAAATTGCGCCAAAACAGGCTGCTCTAATACCGGCAGCAGGCTCAGTGCCGTCAGAATAACAACCAGAAAGAACGAAAGCAGCCAAAGGTTTCGATGTTTTTTCACAAAACTCATAAAATCTATCCTTGCTTACAGATAACCCGATTATAATCTATCTGCAATCCTAAAGAAGGCAGCTATGACACCTCGCATTTATCATGGAAGTTTTTCACCCGAAGATATCGCGCGTGACCTGATTTCTTATTTTCATCGCGGCAACTATCAGGTTCAGCGCATCGGCAGCGTGGATAATATGGCTGTACAGATTGCCACGCGCAGAAACTTGACCAGCGGCGGCGCGACAGCGCTGACAGTGAATCTACAAAAGGTCGCGGATGGCGTGAGCGTGCAGCTTTCAAACCAGGCCTGGTTTGGTTTGGCTGCCAGCCTGGGGATGACCGCCCTTAGCGCTTTGCGCAATCCCTGGACGCTGATTGGACGCATGGATGACATTGCTCAGGATGTTGAATCGCTGCAGCTTCAGGACAACGTCTGGCAGGTGATTGACGCTTTCGCGCGCCAACACGGAACCGGACACGAACTTAGCAAGCGTCTGGCGCGGACTGTCTGCCCGTACTGCCTGACCGCCAATCCGGTAGCCTCTGCGCGCTGTCTGGCATGCGGCGCCCCGCTTGGTGAAAACCAGCCTTCCACCTGTGCCAAGTGCGGCTTTATTCTTGAGAATAAAGAGAATACTTGCCCCAACTGCGGTCAGCCGCGAACTTAAGTTTCTATTTCGGCTCCCCACCCGCTCGGGTTGGGCATCAGCCGCCAAGTCTTTCATATTTTATCAAGGCCGCAGAAATAGCGCGCGGTCCACAGACAAAAAGGAATAATCATCATGATTCAGATTGTGGCAGACACTACCTGCGGCATACCATTGGACCAACTCCTTGCAAAGGGCATCCATGTGCTTCCTCAAATAATTACCTTTGGGGATGCATCCTATCGGGATGACATCGAAATTGACACAGACACGTTCCTGGAAAAATTGATAGCTGCCAAACAGCTGCCAGGAACTGCTGCCCCACCGCCCGCATTATACGGCCCAATTTACAAATCCATTCTTGATGCTGGAGATATTGCGTTGGTGATCACCCCCTCAGAAAAGGTCAGCGGCACATACCGCAGCGCACTGGTTGCCGCTGAAGAATTCCAGAGCGAGCGAATTCATGTCCTTGATACCGGAACAATTGCCGGCGGTCTTGGTTCGCTGGTTCTCCAAGCCCAGCTCTGGGCTCAGCAAGGCATGGATATCGAGACACTCAAAAGCAGCTTGCGCCTGATGGCAGCCCGCGAGAAAGCGTTCTTTGTGGTCGATACATTGGAGTATCTGTATAAAGGCGGCAGAATTGGCGGAGCGTCGCGTCTGTTTGGCAGCGTCCTGCAAATAAAGCCCATTTTGACTGTGCGGGGAGGACAGGTGGAACCCTATGAAAAGGTCCGCACCTTAAAGCAAGCCCTTGCAACTATCATTGAAATTGACCTGGCGGTGTGCAGGAACAACCCCAACGCCCACCTGACAATCAGCCACTGCGCCGCGGAAGAACAAGCAAAACAATTAAAAGTGCGTCTGGAACGTGAGTTAGGGCTTAGTGATATACCGGTCTTTGTTGTCCCACCAGCAATTGTTGTGCATGCCGGCCCTGGTGTGATTACGACCAGCTGTTTCAGCGTTCCAGAATAAAGCAGAACATCACAACCAGAGTCTTATTAACCTGAAAGCAGCGCCTCAAAGGGCGCTGCTTTTATTAACCTTAATCCCCCAAGGCAGAGGCAAGCTCAGCTCGGTCATCAGTCTACGCGAATTGAGAATCGCGCAAACGTTTACATCCACTCCGCGTCTGTCGGGTCAAGATTTTTAAGGAAAACACGCGTGCGCTCACCCGCCATCATCGACGCGACCGTTTCCCGCCATTTTTGGTAATGAGCGCTTTGTTGATGCGCTGCCTGGTCATCTTTACTTCGATAAACTTCCACCAAACGGAAGCTGTTGGGGTCGTCAATCTCCTGAAAAAAATCAAATCGTACCACGCCGGCTTCCAAGCGGCTGTTCTCAGCGTTGTAACGGGTGATGGCAATAAAATCATCAACGCACTCTGGCAGAACATGAATGGAAACGATAACAGTGAACATAATACGCTCCTTGAAACAGGCATTTCTGCGTTTTACGACAAATTACGCGATGGTATGATTGTACCTGATGAATAGCGCAGACTCCTTTCCAGACCCATCCACATGGATCCTGTATGTCGATGCAGACCTTGTGGTGGTAAACAAGCCCTCAGGTCTGCTTTCAATCCCGGATGGCTACCACCCTGAACTTGCGCACCTCTCCCAGGCGCTTGCCCCAATTGTTGGAAAGCTTTGGATTGTGCATCGACTGGACCGCGAAACCAGCGGAGTGGTGCTGCTCGCGCGCAATGCCCAAGCGCACCGAAAACTGAACGAGACCTTCCGCCAACGCTCGCTCCAAAAGAACTACCGCTGTCTTGCCGCCCCCATTCCGTCTTGGGATTCGCAGGACCTGCACTTTCCGTTGAGAATTAACGCGGACCGCGCCCACCGCACGCGCGTGGACTTCGATAAAGGCAAACCAGCCCAAACCTTTGTTCGCGTTCTTCAGCGGGGCGCCAGTT
>MTKZ01017743.1_pt1 | contig 33622 bp, 22 predicted proteins | sample 1042781 | NCBI WGS metagenome assembly MTKZ01 (sample SAMN06212207, study PRJNA360539) | anaerobic digester metagenome | biome: Wastewater treatment plant; material: sludge; isolation source: anaerobic digester fed with sludge from wastewater treatment plant | place: Denmark: WWTP Viborg ...
GCTTTTCCAACATTAGTTCCGTAGCTGCTCCACAGCTGGGCAGTATTGGTATGATACGCGATATGGAATGGTTTGATGCTGACGGCGATGGCGATAAGGATATGATCATTGCAGGCGACTGGATGCCCCTGAAGATTTTTATCAACAACAACGGAGTATTCACTGAGATGGATGATCCATTCTCAGGCCTTCTTACTGAAGGATGGTGGAATTGCATTGAGACCTGTGATTTTGATTCGGATGGTGATATTGATTTTGTTGCAGGAAATCACGGGCTCAATTCCCGTTTCAGAGCTTCACCCGAAAAACCGGTGACCATGTATGTCAACGATTTTGACCTTAATGGTACTGCAGAGCAGATTATTTGCGTCTACGATGGTGATGTTTCGTATCCGCTTGCACTCAAGCATGATCTGACCAGCCAGATTCCCGGACTTGAATTCAAATATCCGGAATATGAACTCTATAAAGATCAGACAGCAGCTGATATTTTTACCCCTGAGCAGCTGGCTAAATCAATCCGTCTTGATGCCTTCATGATGGAAACATCATTATTTCTCAATGACGGAACAGGCCATTATATTCATGGGAAACTTCCTCCGGAAGTACAGTTTTCACCTGTCTATGCCATTGAAGCCGGCGATTTTAACGGGGATGGCCATGCAGATCTTCTGATGGGAGGGAACCTGTATAACGCAAAACCTGAAACTGGCAGATATGATGCAAGCTACGGCTCCTTTCTGACGGGAGACGGGACAGGCAGCTTCACAAATGTTCCGGCAAGAGAATCGGGTTTCCGCTTGAAGGGAGAGATAAGGGATATCATGGAAATCAATGTCGCTTCACGAAGACTTATCCTTGTGGCAAGGAACAATGCCCCTGTTCAGGTATTCAGCCTGGTCAGGCATTAAGCAGATAAACAAAAGCCGTATTTGCTAAAGGTGCTAAGACTCAGTGAACCTGAACCGGGTTATAATTCCAGGTTCATTCAGGCTGTCTGAGGCATTCAAAAATATTCAGGTCACCATTATTAACTCCTGCAAGGATGTACTGTCTTCCGGCGACAGTTATTGGCACTACCCTCCGGGCATCGCCATTGACTGCGAATCCGCTTACGGAAGGGAAAGGTGTTCTGTAACTTCCATCCGGCTGCCCCAGTAGGATCCATCCATAGCTTGCATCGTGGCGGCCGTAATTGGGCTTGAAGGTGTAGTCATTTCCGACGAGCAGGATATCAGGTATTCCATTGAGATCGAGATCGCGGACACTTATGTCCCTGACCGGAGAAGTCTGTGCAGGTATTGGCAGTTTTACAGTTTCGAAAGTTCCGTTACCGTTGTTTATAAAGACACAGCTTTCAAAAAGGACAGCTTTCTTTTTAATTGAACGGCTTATGGCTTTCCATCCGAAAATGTCCTTTGCGTTCTTTCCGGCAAAGGCTGAATATCCCGGGTATTTTTCATCAAGACCTGTTATCTGTCCTTTCAGTTCATCAACCATCGCGACCAGATAGCTTTCACCATCCTGCCAGGCAGTAATTACCTGATCTACCGTACCGTTATCATCGAAGTCATTAAGGAACATCTCCACCGGTTCCTTCACTGAAGCTTTCATCACGTTGTTCAGTCCAACGTTGCCCCCGATCAGATCGATGTCGCCGTCATTGTCGATATCGGCCGGATGAATGCAGTTCCACCATCCCGAAGTCTCCTCCAGACCTGCCTTTTGTGTCTGGTCACTGAAGTTGCCGTTATCGTTTCTGAGAACCGTGACCTTCATCCATTCACCAGTCAGAATAAGGTCCTGATCGCCGTCATTGTCATAATCGATCCAGCAGGCGTCGGTGACCATTCCGATTCTTCTGAGTCGCTTCATCCTGTTTTCGGTGACATCGGAAAAGTTACCCTTTCCGTCATTTTCGAGAAGCATCTGATTTGGCGACAATCCATAAGCTCCGGGAATTGATCTTGAGCCTACGAAAAGATCAATATCGCCGTCATTGTCAAAGTCGCATGGAGCAACACACGATCCGTTATTGGCTGTGAATGGGAGGGAACCTTTTCCGCTTTCCCTCAACCCGCCCTGACCATCGTTTATCAGCAGACGGTCGGTAAGTGATGCGTCGCCAAGCGTCGCACCTGCTCCTCCGTGCACGATATACAGATCATTGTCACCATCGCCGTCAGCGTCGAATGCAGCAGCAGCAACATCTTCCATGAACAGATGAATGATAAAGGCGGGCATAACGCTTCTGTTGAAAGTACCGTCGTTCTGCTGGAAGAATATGACTGAGACCTGCTCTGCGGCGCTTCCGGCAAAAATATCGTCGAGGCCGTCGCCGTTCAGGTCAGCTACAATCAGAGCCGGTCCTTCAGACGTGAGTGAATGCGGAACAAGAAGTTCTTGTTTGGGGGCGAGGTGCTCGTCTTCGATATGTTTGTATTCAATCCCCGGGAGACTCGTTCTCGAAACCAGCTTATATCTTTCATCTGACTTCCTTTTGATAATAAAGGTTCTTCCGGCTTTACTGGCATCAAGTACAATAGTGTTGTTGGCAGAAACATTTCTCATAACCTCTTCAGAAAGGTCTGGCCAGCGGACTACAAGGGAATCAATAACTTCAGTCTTGCCAAGACCAAAATGAAGATTTCCTGCACTTGACGACATAAAGCCTCTTGTAGGGAACTGCTCGGCAACCTGTATCTGACCATTGTGATAGAGAGTTACACGGGCGCCGTATGCCGGCTTATTGTTACCTTTTCCCTTAAGGACTACAGTCAGAAAATTGTTATTAAGCAGTTCATTGGCATTGTTCCGGTAGATGTAAGCATGTTCATTAATGTTGTTAGTTATAAGTTCGAGATCTCCGTCGTTATCCAGATCAGCGTATGCAGCGCCGTTGGAGTATGTCCGGGTAAGGGATCCCCATTCGTGCGACATATCCGTAAAGGTGAGGTCACCATTGTTTCTGAATATGTAATTATAATAAGGATAGAGAGGCATCTCATTATACAGCACACTGTCAGGTGTACTCTTGTTATGTTCGGCCATGAAGAATTCGTTTTCGGTAAGGAATTTTACGTAATTAAGATCATTCGCCCTTCTGTATATACCGTTTGAAATAAAAAGGTCTTTAAGCCCGTCGTTGTCAAGATCGCAAAGCAGGGGAGACCAGCTCCAGTCGGTTGCAAATATTCCGGCCAGTCTTCCTATTTCGCTGAACATCCCGTCTCCAAGGTTGAGCTGCAGGTTATTTCTTACGAACTGATAACCGTAACCGTAGCTCAGTTTCAGGTTGTAGAGCTCGTAATCGTCTTCTCCTCCGGATTGTTTTCGTACATACTGTTCCTCAGGAAGCATATCCAGAACACAAACGTCGAGGAGTCCGTCGTTATTGAAATCGCCGACATCATTTCCCATCGATGACCTTGTGGTGTGTTTCATTAGTTCCTTGTAACGTTCGGTAAAAGTACCGTCTCCATTATTAATATAGAAATAGTCGTCTTCGTGGAAATCGTTGGATATATATATGTCAGGCCATCCATCGTTATTCACGTCGCAGACATTGACGCCGAGGCCATAGCCTATCTGGCTGCTGAGAATCCCCGTCATGCTGGAAACATTCGAGAAATAAGGTTTCCCTTCCGAGATCTCATTTCTGTAGAACTGGTCGCCGGCGAGGCTGTCATATTGATGACGGAGTTCAGCAGCACCGTAACTGCGGGATGTATGTACAGAATGATTCAGAAGATACATATCGAGGTCGCCGTCGAGGTCGTAATCGAGGAAAGCTGCCTGTGTTGAAAAACCCTGAAAATCCAGCCCGTATTCTTTAGCTTCATCTTTGAAGGTCAGATCGCCCTGATTTATGAAAAGCTGATTCCTGCCCCTTATCACCTTATAACTACCAACCTGGCAGAGGTAGATATCAAGTAATCCGTCCCCGTTCACATCAGCCATGGTTACCCCTGTCTTCCAGTCCCCTTGTCCTTCCACACCTGCCTTTTCAGTTATATCTTCAAATACCAGGTTTCCCCTGTTAAGGTACAGTTTGTTCCCTACCTGGCTGCCTGAGAAATACAGGTCCACAAGGCCGTCATTATTGATATCGCCTGCAGCGATCCCTGCACCGTTATTGAAATACAGGTACTGGATCATGTTGAACTGCTCAGTTTCTGTCAGCTGGTTTAAGAATCCGACTTTTGTTTCTTCAGGCGACAGGACGGTGAAAAGCTCCGGTCCTGTTTTTTCATCTTTACTGCAGCCTGAAAGAAGAATGAAAATAAAAAGGTATTGGATGGTTTGTTTCATTTCTACTTATTTCTGGCATATGTGTTCTATAACATAAAAATTTGATTCATAACACCGGATTATGGTTATATTTGTATTTATGAACCGGCGTCAAAAATAACATTTTGCCCAAAATGTTTCAGAGAATTTTTTTTTTAATTTATTTTTAATACTTTGTCATCCGATATGAAACACCCTAACCTAATTTATCTGCCTATGACAAAAACAACCCTTAACGGACGTGCAACTATCACGTCATTACATTCTTCCGGCTTTTCTGCCTTATAGCCTTAAAGCATTTTTAATAACCTAACACTTAATCTTAATGACAAAGAAATTATTTCATTTCGTTTCATTTCTGTCTCATTTGAATGTGAGAAAAGTCATGAAACTGACAATTGTCTTGTTGTTGGCGGGATCTTTTCAGATCCTTGCTGCATCAGATCAGCAGAGGACTGTTAGTGGTCGTGTCACCGATGCCTCAGGGCAGGCACTTCCTGGAGTTAACATCCTTGAAAAAGGGACGCTGAACGGAGCAATATCGGATGCTGACGGGAGGTTTACCCTCAACGTTGCCTCTGCAAACTCTGTACTGGTCTTTTCCTTTGTTGGTTACACAGCACAGGAAGTGACCGTTGGAGCCCAGACCACAGTTAACGTCACTCTGGCCGAAAGCGCCATTGGTCTGGATGAGATCGTTGTCGTTGGTTATGGTACCCAGCAGAAAAGAGCTGTATCGGGTTCTGTTGCCAACGTAACGGAGAAACAATTTAATGCAGGTATCACGAGAACAGCTGCCGACTTCATTCAGGGAAAGGTTGCCGGTCTTACGATTACCACATCAACCGGTGACGTTACAGCTTCGCAGTCGATGAGGCTGAGAGGTACATCATCACTTACAGGAAGCAGCGAGCCTTTCGTCGTTATTGACGGGGTTCCCGGACTGAGCCTGAACTCGGTTGCTCCTCAGGACATTGAGTCGATAAGCGTTCTGAAGGATGCCTCATCGGCAGCAATCTACGGATCAAGGTCGGCCAGCGGGGTTATTCTTATAACCACCAAAAGAGGTGCCCAGAACAGGACAACCGTCGATTACAATGTTTACGGAGCCCTGGATATAGTCAGTAACGTGCCTGATGTTCTTACCGCCGCTGAATACAGAAAATACGCCAGTGATAACAATATTGACATCAGCGTTTTTGATAAAGGAGCCAACACCAGCTGGTTTGACGAGATTATGAGAACCGGTGTAAGCCAGAACCACGACCTTTCCATATCAGGAGCCGGAACCAACAACAGCTACAGGGTTTCAATTTCCTATCTCGATCAGGAAGGTGTTGTAATTGATAACTATCAGAAAAGGATAAATACAAGGTTTTCTGTAAATCAAAAGGCTCTTAAGGAAAGACTTGACCTGACAATTTCGGGTGGTCTGAACCAGAGAGACTACCAGTCGACTGCAACAGGCAACTTCGTATTAGCATATAACGTTGTCCCCACAATTCCTGTTAAATATGACGACGGAACATGGTGGGATTCGGATGAATACGATCAGGGCAACCCCGTCAGGAACCTGACATATAACCTGTTCCCGCGTAAAACAGGACAGATCTACGTCAATGGAAAGGCGAACCTTAAGATTTTCGAAGGACTGACAGCAGGTATCAACTTCTACAAGGAAAGAAGTTCAGAGGATAGAAGCAACTACACCGATTCAAGGACAAGGTATGGAAGAGCATCAAACGGAATTGCTTCGAGGGAATTCAGATCATGGGACAAGGATCTTATTGAAACTACAGTTAACTACAATAAGAAAATAGGAAATCATGGCTTTGATGTTCTTGGAGGCTACTCATGGGAAAACAATTATTACCAGCAGGCTTTTGCACAGAACCGCTATTTTGTAACAAACATTTTTGGTGCAAACAACCTGAACGCTGGTGAACAGCTTCAGCCGGGCGACGTTAGCTCAACCGCCGACATGAGCAAACTTATCTCATTTTTCGGAAGGCTGAACTACTCGCTTGCCGACCGTTACATTTTGTCAGCAACTGTCCGTCGCGACGGTTCATCAAAATTCGGTGCCAACAACAAATGGGGTACCTTCCCCTCGGTATCGGCTGCATGGCGTATAATTGACGAACCATTCATGCAGGGAGCCAAGGGTTTCATGGATGAACTCAAACTACGCGTCGGTTACGGTGTGTCAGGAAACCAGAGCGGTCTGAATCCATACCAGTCAATGCAGCTCTTCGGCTCGTCGGGTCTTTACTTTGACAACGGAGCATGGCACACAGCCTATGCCGTAAGCCAGAATGCAAACCCTGACCTGAGATGGGAAACTACTTCGATGTTCAACGTGGGCGTAGACTTTAGTTTCCTCAATGCAAGACTTAGCGGTACGATTGAGTACTATGACAAGCTTACCGAGGACCTGCTTTACAACTATCCCGTTCCGGTTCCCCCCTACATGTATTCTTCAATGACTGCAAACGTAGGATCGATGTCTAATAAAGGGATAGAAGTAATGCTGACAGGTGATATCATCAGAAAGAATGATTTCAGATGGACGATGTCAGTTAACGCAGCTCATAACAAAAATGAGATCGTTTCCCTTTCAAACGATGAATTTACAACATCAGAGATCAAGACAGGTAGTGCATGGGTCAGGGGAGGCTCTGCAAACACAACTCATATTATAAAGGAAGGTTACCAGGTTGGCCAGTTCTACGGACCTGAGTGTACAGGAATCGATGAGAACGGACTCTATATTATCAATGATATGGTCGACGGCAAACCCGGTTTCACAATTTCCGACTATACATACATAGGGAAAGCCCAGCCCCTTCTAACTTATGGTATCAGTAACAACCTGACATACAAGGAATGGGAGTTGTCTTTCTTCATCCGTGGTGTTTATGGCAACGACGTTCTCAACTTCTCAAAAATGTCATATGCCAACCTTCAGTGGCTGCCCGGAGCTAATGTTCTGAGTGATGCACTCACAATGGGATTGAAGCAGAGCCCGTTCTACAACAGCTACTACATTGAAGACGGATCTTTTGCCAGACTCGATAACCTTACAGTTGCTTACTCGTTACTGCCGAAGAATCTTCTTGGTGTTAGCAGAATCAGATTTTATGCCACCTCGCATAATTTGTTCACTCTCACCAAATACAAGGGAGTTGACCCCGAAGTGCCAATGTCCGGACTTGATCCTGGTGTTGAAGGAAGGGAATATTATCCGAAGACAACAACATACCTGTTGGGCATAAATGTAACTTTTTAACTAATAAACAGACAGAATATGAAGAAGTTAATGCTATACTTGGCCCTAATCCCCTTTCTGGGATTCATGGCTGCAGGATGCACGGATCTGGATGAAGAAGTATACTCTCAGGTGCCCGTGGATTCATATGGTACCACAGAAGCTGAGATAAATTCACTGATTGCGCCGATCTACTCGCGTCTGAGGGATTTTAATGCCATCAGGAATGCTGTAAACAATACCACGGATATGTTTGTGACTCCTACACGCAGGGGTGGAGACTGGTGGGACGGTGGTGCATTCAAGGAAGAGACACAGGGTACCTGGAGGCCACAAACCAGTCCCATTATTGCTGATTACAATACCAGTTACTCAAGGATCACGGAATGTAACCGTATCATCTACATGATCGAGAACAGCGAGGCAATCACCAACAAGGAGCCATATCTTGCTCAGGTCAGGGCTGCCAGGGCTCTCAGATATATGGTTCTTCTCGATGAGTATGGTAATGTTCCTATCGTTACGGATTTCACCGACCTCACGAAACCCTCCACAAAGCCAAGAGCCGAGGTTTACAATTTTGTCCTCTCGGAACTGAATGCAATCAAGGATGTGATCAGGGCAGATGTAAGTGCCTCCAGCTATGGTAAGTATACAAAAGGAGCAGTATATTTCATGCTTGCCAAAATGTATCTCAACGCTGAGGTTTGGAATCCGGCAGGCGGAGCAAAATGGCAGGAATGTATTGATGCCTGTGATGCTGTAATGGCGCTTCCTTATTCTCTTGAACCCAACTGGAAAGAGCAGTTCAGCGCTAACAATGAAAATTCGAAGGAAGCCATTCTTGTTGCTGTGAACAGTATTTCCTCAGCACTTGGAGTTCGCGGTTATACACTTCACTATCTCGGACCCAAAGCTCTGGGTCTTCCTGGTAGTGCAAACAATGGTATAGCTGCACATGCTGATTTCGTAAGATCTTTTGATCCGGATGACAAGCGCTACGCCGGCAGTTTCCTGCTTGGTGAGATGCGTGATCCGGCAACCGGTCAGGTACTGATAACAGCCCACGGACGTCCGCTTATTCATACGATTGATATTACGATCAAGTATGCTATTGATGCTGACGGTTGGGGCCAGACTGAACAGGAAGACGGCGCGAGATGCAACAAGTGGGAGTATAAAAAAGGAGCCACGGCAATGGAAAACGACTATGCCATTTTCAGGCTTGCCGATGTATATCTTATGAAAGCAGAAGCTATCGTCCGGATGGGCGGAGACAATGCCGAGGCAACCGATCTGGTTAATGCCATCAGGGAAAGAGTATTCGACGATCCGGCAAAACTCAAAACCAGCGTTACTCTTGACGACATTTATCATGAGCGTCGTTTTGAACTTGCCTGGGAAGGCTGGGGACGTCAGGATATGATCCGTTTCGGTACTTTCCTGGATCCTATTCCCGGATGGAGGGCAAACGCACTTCCTGAATACAGGCTGCTGTTCCCAATCCCGCAGACCGCTCTGGATGCAAACCCGAACCTGGACCAGAACCCGGGTTATTAAAAAAAGTTAAAACCTGTAACAGGTTAGGATTTTTACTGTAAAATCTGATTAAATTTGAGAGGGCAGAAAGAGTTTTAAGCTCAGGAAGCCCTCTCAATTATTTTATATCCGGTGAATCCCTTCATGAGAGTTTACTACAAAAATCACATTTATAAAACCGAAATAAAAAAAACAAATGAAAAGATTATTAATTATTGGATTTATGCTGCTCCCGTATATAGCGACATTCGGACAGCAGAGACAGAGGCCTGCTCAGCCTGAGGGGCCACAGCAATATCCGGCAAGGATGACACCACAGATGACGGAATTCTTCGAACCTCCGGTACCGGTTATCACACCCGCAGCACAGGTTGGTATGCCGCCTTCAGATGCCATTATTCTTTTTAACGGAACAGATGTCAACAAGGAGTGGGAAGACAGCAGAGGTAATCCCACTAAATGGGTTGTTCAGGATGGAGCACTTGTATGCGTTAAAGGATCAGGCGTTGTGCAGACAAAGAGGAAATTCAACGATTTTCAGCTGCATATTGAATGGAAGTCGCCGGAGAATGTTATCGGTGACGGACAGGGAAGGGGTAACAGCGGTGTATACCTTCAGGGTCTATACGAGGTACAGGTTCTTGACAGCTACAATAATACTACCTACAAACAGGGACAGGCCGGTGCTCTTTACAAGCAGTACGCACCGCTAGTAAATGCTTCAAGAAAACCGGGAGAATGGCAGAGTTATGATATTATCTATACTGCTCCCCGTTTCGGAAAAGATACAACAACATATTTTACACCTCCGAGGGTTACAGTTCTTCACAACGGAGTCCTTATTCAGAACAATGTAAGCCTCAGAGGTCCGACACTTTACATAGGAATTCCTGAATATTCTGTCAAGCCTCACGGAGCAATGCCTCTTGTACTTCAGGATCACGGGAACCCGGTTGCTTACAGGAATATCTGGATAAGAGAGCTGTAAGCCGATGAAAGGCAAGTCTGGTTTTTTGCCTTAACTGACTTCCGGAATATTTGAAAGTACCTGTTTAAAGCAGAAAACCACTTACTTGTATTTTATTTATATAATTCATTAAGAATTTATTATTTTTACGTATAAATCAAATCTCAACAACTAACTAAAATACCTTAAGATGAAAGAAAATTCCAAGCGGATTTCCCGCCGTAATTTTGTCGGAACGACCGGTGCTGTTGCAGCAGGTCTTACAATCGTTCCGGGAACGGTGATCAGTGGGATGGGCCACAGGGCTCCAAGCGACAAGCTGAATATAGCAGTTGTCGGTATCGGGGGAATGGGTAATTCCAACCTGAGGGCTGTTGCACCCACTGAGAACATTGTTGCTCTGTGCGATGTCGACTGGGGATATTCAAAGAAAGTTTTTGAATCGCAGCCGAATGCCAAGCGTTACTGGGATTGGCGTAAGATGTATGATGAAATGGGTAAATCGATCGACGCAGTGATAGTTGCAACTGCCGACCATACTCATGCAATCATTGCAGCCACAGCCATGACAATGGGTAAGCATGTATATGTACAGAAGCCTCTGACCCATTCCGTTTATGAATCAAGGCTCCTTACAAAGCTTGCCAAACAATACAAAGTGGCAACACAGATGGGTAACCAGGGTGCATCCGGTGAAGGTGTGAATCTTACTACCGAGTGGATTCAGAGCGGGCAGATTGGTGAAATAAGAAAAGTTGAAGCTTTCACCGACCGTCCTATCTGGCCTCAGGGTCTTAACCGTCCCGCAAAAGGAGAATGGGTTCCTGAAACTCTTAACTGGGATCTGTTTATCGGACCGGCACCGATGCGTCCTTACAACAGCATTTATCATCCCTGGAACTGGCGCGGCTGGTGGGATTTCGGAACAGGAGCTCTCGGAGATATGGCTTGTCATATTCTTCATCCTGTGTTCAAGGGGCTGAAACTTCAGTACCCGATAAAAGCTCAGGGCAGTTCAACACTGCTTTTAGTTGATTGCGCTCCTTCTGCACAGATGGTTAAGCTCGTCTATCCGGAAAGAGTAACGCCCAAAGGATCAAAGATGAAGTATCCGGAAGTTGAAGTAATTTGGTATGATGGTGGTCTGCAGCCGGCAAAACCTGCAGGCTGGCCGGCCGGAAAAGACATGAACAACAATGGCGGTGGTGCTATTTTCCATGGAACCAAGGACAAACTGATCTGCGGTTGCTACGGAAGGGATCCATGGCTTCTTTCAGGTCGTGTACCTGTTGTTCCTCAGACAGAGCGCAGGCTTCCTGAGAAAGTAAGCCACGAAATGGACTGGGTACGTGCCTGCAAGGAAAGTCCTGAAAGCAGAGTTGCTCCAAAATCAGATTTTGCAGAAGCCGGACCGTTCAATGAAATGGTTGTTATGGGAGTACTTGCAGTCAGACTTCAGGGTCTTAACAAGGAGCTCGAATGGAACGGGGAAAAGATGGAATTCACAAACATCACCGACTCCGACAAGGTAAGGATCTGCATTGAGGATGCATTCACAATCCAGGACGGCCATCCGACATTCGCCAAGAAGTGGACCGATCCTATGGATGCAGCACAGTTTGCTAAGGAAATGATCAAGCACAACTATCGTGCACCATGGTCACTTCCTGATATGCCGGCATAGTTTTAAATCAATAGTTTTAATGCAGAGGTGCTTTCCTGCACCTCTGCATCATAATTTTAAATATCTTAATATGAAACAGATAAATATTGTTTTAGCATGTGTTCTCGTATTGGGGCTTGCAACTGCATGCGGTTCCAAAGGAAAGAAAGCCGCTGAAGAAGCAGCGACTACAACCGAGCAAGGCGCAGCAGCAGCTGATGAAGGCTGGACGGTTCTGTTTGACGGCACATCAACTGCCGGCTGGCGCGGATACGGAAAAGCCACCTTCCCTGAAGCCGGGTGGGAGGTAGTTGACGGAACACTCCATTGCATTGGCTCAGGAGCTGGCGAAGCCGGTGGAGCAGGAGGCGACATTATCTATGACAAGAAGTTCGGTAATTTTGAGCTGTCACTTGAATGGAAGATAGAGCCCGGAGGCAACAGCGGGATCTTTTTCCTCGCCCAGGAAGTTCCGAATGAAGCAATCTATATGTCCTCCCCGGAAATGCAGATCCTCGACAACGAGCGCCATCCTGATGCTCAGCTTGGCGTAAACGGAAACAGGAAGGCAGGATCTCTTTATGATCTCATCCCTGCAAACCCCCAGAATACCAAACCGGCCGGTGAGTGGAATCAGGTAGGCATCCTGTGTTATCAGGGAACAGTCGTATTCAAGCAGAACGGAGCCAATGTTGTTGAATTCCATCTTTGGACAGACGCATGGAAAAACATGGTGGCAAATTCAAAGTTCAAGGATTGGCCAAGATTTGTTGATCCGGCAAAAGAAGGTTACATTGGTCTGCAGGATCATGGCAATAATGTCTGGTTCAGAAACATAAAGATCAAGGAGCTTTAATAACTCCTGTGTTAAATAAAAGGGACATGAAAGAACGTGTCCCTTTTTTTATTTTACACATGATAAATAACGATTTCAGACTGATCCTTTCAGGCCTGTTTCTTCAGCAACTTCACGCATACCCATTATGCAGTCGGTAATAAGGTCCTCCAGCGTCACACCAAGCAATTCAGCGCCCTTTTCAATAACCGATCGGTCGACACCAGCTGCAAACTTTTTGTCGTTCCACTTCTTTTTTACAGATCTGGCTTCCATATCCAGAACGCTTTTTGTCGGCCTTACAAGGGCGCTGGTGGCAACCAGGCCGGTAAGTTCATCCATGGTGTATATTGTTTTCTCTAGCCTTGTTTTGGGTTCAACATCAGTCGCAAGACCCCAGCCATGACTTAATACTGCCCTTATATATTCGGCAGGCCAGTTGTTTTCGACAAGTATCTTTTCAGTCATCTTGCAGTGCTGATCAGGGTACATCTCATAGTCGAGATCGTGGATGAGCCCGATTATTCCCCATTTCTCCTCATCATCACCTGCCTTCCTTGCCATATACTTCATCACACCTTCAACGGCAAGGGCATGCTTCAGAAGGCTTTCCGTTTTGTTGTATTTTCTGAACAGTTCCAGTGCCTGTTCACGTGTTGGTTTAATCTCAATCATATAATTTCTGGTAAAATAAATCAAACTGATTACCGCATCACCTTTTCAGCTTTATCATCTGGTATGCCTTCGGGAAGCTCGGGTTGCTTATATTAAGTATGTAAACCGATGGGGGAAGATTCTGTGTAGCTATCAATATCTGATTTTCTCCTTCCGTCAATTCATGATCAAGCGAATAAACCTGCCTTCCTGCAAGGTTGGTTAGGGTTATTCTCACCTTTCTGTATTGCCTCGAGTTGATTGTGATGTTAATATGATCGTTGAAGGGATTGGGATACATCGAGACCGATTCTTCAATTTCCCTGTTTTCAACTTTAATTTTGAGTGTATCGTTACTGAGATAATCATCCTCATTCTCATATCCGAAAACAGCTACCTCATAAATCCCGTTCAGATCAAGATCAGCTTTTCTGTCGAATGTGACCGTCAGGGTGTCCTGGTAAGGAGCAAGTTTGTCCTTGAATTTTTGAATCACCGGGAATCTGTCATTTACAGAATAGGCCAGCGTAAAACCGTTTAAAGTGTCCCGCCCGAGATTCATCACCTTGACAGTAACCGGTTCCTGACCATAAACTTCCTTCTGGAATGGAGAAACAACTTTTGCCACCTCGAGGTCCTTCTGAATGAAATTTACCTTGGCTGACTCGGAAAAATCGATCAGATCGATCCAGGCGCAATCCTGGCCGGCTGAAACGGAATTGTCCTTTTTATAGATCCATTCCAGCTTGTTATAACCAGATTCAACGGGTATTTTAAACTGATTCCATGAAGTTTCACCTGACTTTTCAAGAAGTTTTCTTCCGTTAATACTAAACTGGAAGAAGTCATAACTTAGTTCTGATGAAACTTTATAATGGAAGTTAAGGGTATCGGGTTCAGGAAAAAAAGTTCTTATTAAAAGCACGCTCGACGAATTATGACTGATTGCTCCTGACCGTGCCGACAAAATACCGTCGGGTACGCTCCCGGAAGATATCGTCCAGGGTTTGGTGCTAAGATTAATCCAGGGGAATACCTTGAATGAAAATGATTCAAAACTTTCCCTGCTTCTCCCAACCCTGAACTGAAAATTCTTGTCGACCAGGTAGGGTGAGCAGTCTAATAATGACGAAAGCATTATAAAATCACCGTGAATGGCATTATCAGAAAGCTTTACCGACACCGGAATACTCACCATTCTTCCAACTTCTAGGAGGCCCGATTTTATATCGGAGTCGAATATTTCAAGGGAGCTTCCGCTGCTTGAAATGATCAATTGTCCCGATGTATTACTGCTGCCGACATTCCTGACCTGAAAGACAAGGTCGAAACTCTCGCCCGGATCGGCAATACTGTTATTGTTGCCGTAAAGGGAATCATCTATAAGGCAGTTCACTATTTCCAGCCTGGGAGCATGCAGTGTTATTTCAATCTTGTATTTCTTCTCGGTCTTTTCATCCTTTATGGTCAGGTCGAAAGGAATAATACCCAGATCAGGAACGTCTTGATTTATGGTAATCTGAATATCGCTCTCTGAAACTGTTTCCATACGTCCCGGAAGATCTCCTATCAGAACAGAGCTATTGTTTATTGTAACCCATGGAGATGGAGAGCTGACTGTGACGCTGATGTTTTCTGCCACGGTGTTCCCAAGATTGCCGATCTTAAGTTTAAGGTAAAGGGTTTCACCATAATCGGCCATGCCGTTGTTGTTGCCGTTCCTGTCGTTGATCTCGTAACCGGAGAGGTTTATGAATTCTTCACTTATTTCAGAGAAATATACTGTCTTGATAAACGGGATCCGGTTTTGTCCGGTTACCACAATAAGACAGGAGTCAGTTGTAACAGCTGGAATATTCAAGGTCACGGATCCTGATGCTGAAGCATGCGAAGCATCCCAAAGATCATCAGAATGGGATATAGCCATATAGGCGAAGGGTTCAATGATGAAAGAGAGCGACCTTATGGTCCTGGGAAGAGTGTCGGGAATTGATATGCCAAAGGGAAGCGGTGTTCCGATGAAAGGTATGATGCTGGGGTCTCCAAGGAGGGTATAGGTTTCCCAGTAGTATTTCTTTTTCAGGGATGGAGATGAACTCACTGAAAGATTCCCTGCGAAGTTTACCTGACCCATGGTTATATACCAGTCGGAGGGGAGTTCGTTATTATTGTGGAATAGTCTGTCGTAGGCTCCCAGGCCTGTCTGCGAATATCTGGGGTCAGAATTGGGGATTCCGGTTCCAACAGCCCACGTAAAATCCTCATCCCAGTAAGAGTCGTTTGAACAGCCGATAAAACCGACAGCACCTGCTCCGGAAGTCAAGAGCATTTTATTCCCGAATGATGTTGTGTCATCAAATTCTGCAGTCCGGCATGCGTTGCTTATCACAAAGGGATACATGCTTTTATTGCCGAATTTTTTCATATCCGGAGTTTTGATATCGACGTGGAGCCATCCTTCCTCTGTCCCATGTCCCGTGTAATTTATGAATGATACTCCATTTGAAATTATTTTTAATATTGAGTCCTTCCTCGAGTATCCTTCGGGATAATAGAAATGATATTCATTGATCCTGTTTGCGGGAGTAAGATAATTGGTTATGGCATATCTTATCTGTCCGTTCATGTAGTTCGCATAGCTGGCATCTTTCCCGGCGAAAATCAGGGCTCTGGAATGGAAGGTATTGGCATCCGGAAAGTCGAATTTTTCGTATTCAATCAGCTTGTTTATCACCGATTTTACTGCCGTTGTATCAGGTGCGGGGATCCTTCCGACGAAGAGTTCAGGAAGGTAGTCGCCTTCACCGTCAAATTCCGCATAATACATATCTGTTATATTGTCGGTTCCATAAAACGGAATCCTTGACACATCACCTATAATAAGCAGATATTCAGGCGGATTACCATCGGTCAGTCCTTTCCGGTAAGTATTATATATTGATTCTTTTATTTCCTGGTATGTAGTTCCGGCAGCCTCTTCTCCCACATAAAGGATATCCAGCTTAAGCCCTTTTTGCTTCTTCCATCTGAAAAATGGATCAAGATGTCGGGTAAAAGCAGTGTCAGTCAGGATAATCATTCCGGCAGGCTGGTCTGAATATCCGGTTATGAGATCTTCCGGAGAATAATTCAGCACACCCTTTTCGAGAGTTCCGTCGAAAAGGGCAGATCCGGCAAGAGCTGACTTTGAAGCTGAAAGATCAGCTCCGGTAAAGCTCACAGTGACCTTCATTGATGTAATCACCTCAAGCTGATTCGATCCCGGATTATACCTGACAGGAGAGATTGTCAGGGTTGAAAGCTGACGGCCTCTTATCTTTCCGATGGGGGTGATCCTGACTGTATCGGTTTGAATGAATTTGCGTCCCTTGTACAATTCCCTGTCAATTGTAAACTCCTGCTTTCCTGCCCTTTCCTGTTTCGTGACCCCNNACGTACTTCAGATATCTCCGTCTTGCAGACGGCACCTTCAGGAACCATTATAAGTCTCGAAAATACAGGTAGTTCCGGTTTGCCAGGATCTGATGAGTGAGAGTGGCCCGGGGCATCAATCCTGAAGAAGGCGCCGTTGTCGCTGTCAAAGCTTCTAAGATAGATCTCAGGCAATACATAATTGATGGTAATGAACTGATCTCCGGTAACTACCGATCCGTCATCAGCATCACCATCAAACTGGTATCTCAGGCTGTTTCCTGTCTGGCTATAGGCCAGCTGTGAACCAAGCAGGAAGCATGCCAAAATATATGTCTGCCTAAATATACCTAATTGCATCAATGTTAAATAATTAACACTGTTACCCTATTTATGCCGAAAGATATTCAAAATATCAATAGCTTACAGGCATGAAATCCAAAATTTGACAAAGCAAATATCGGGCCTGTCTTATATGTTAAAACAAATATTTGTATATTGTAGTTTAAAAGAATGATAAAAATAGGATTTTTACAGTAAAAATGAAGAAAACATATCTATTACTAATTATATCCATTATGATGTCACCGGTTTTCTCGCAGGATCTGCCGGAGACTGACAGGATCAGTACAACGGCAGGCGATCTGGAATTGTTTTTTATCGGGCACGGTTCGCTTATGTTCCGGATTAATGAATTTGTTATTCATGTTGACCCTGTAAAGAGTTCGGGCAGATACACCGGCCTTCCCAAAGCCGATCTGATACTTGTTACCCACGAACATTATGATCATCTCGACACTGAGCTTCTCAGAACCTTAAGGAAGGAAGGCACGGTGATGTACTGTAATGAGGCTTCTGTACAGCAGGTGCCATGGGCAAAGGCAATGAAGCAGGGAGATGTCCGCAAAGTGCAGGACATTTCTATTGAAGCAGTTCCGGCTTACAATATTGTACATGAGCGTGCGAAGGGACAACCATTCCATCCCAGGGGAGTCGGGATCGGGTATATTTTAACAATCGGAGACAAAAGAGTTTATGTGGCCGGGGACACAGAGAATATTCCTGAAATGAAAGCACTAAAGAACATTGATTTAGCCTTCCTCCCCATGAATCTTCCATATACAATGACCCCTGCCATGGTAGCCGATGCAGCCCTGGCCTTCAGGCCGGCAGTTCTTTATCCATACCATTATGGTGAAACCAGGACTGAAGAACTTATTGCACTCCTTAAAAACTCGGGAATTGAGGTTAGGATAAGGAACCTCAAATAAGAGATGTTTGCCTTATCTGAGGGGAAGCGTGCTGTTTGCCATTCTGACGACTGATACAAAAAGTATCTTTGCTAGATCCTCCATTATTTCAGGTTTGATTATGTCGAGATTATCCTGTGGTACATGATAATAATTAACCGATCCGTAAGTTGAGAAGCTTACCGACGGAACTCCTGCCCTGAGGAAAATCGCTGCATCGAGGCGAGGCCGGCCAAGATTGGGAAATGAGCTTGAAGAGAGAGACCGGTGTACAAATTCGGTATTTGCTTCTTCAACGAATTTCATTATAGAAGGAAAATCCTTTCCTGCCCCCGCACTAATGGAATGTCCGATACCCACCCCGTCCATGTTCAGAAGAATGCTTTTTTCAAGCGGGACAAGGGGATTTCTGACGTACTCCCTTGACCCCAGCAGAGCCTGTTCCTCAGAACCAAAGGCAATGAACATCACCGATCTCTTCAAAGGTATCTGGTTAACCGCAAGAGCTTTTGCAACACCCATCATAACTGCCACTGCTGAAGCATTGTCATTCGCTCCGGGAATTATCTCGTAGCATTTGCCAAGATGATCGAGATGTGCTCCGATTATTATATATTCTCCGCTAAGGACTGGATCTGAACCCTTAAGCAAACCGATTACATTGCTTCCTTTTCCGTCGGGAAAGTGCCTGGTGCTCATTTTTATGGTTACTTTCTTTCCAGTGTTGAATGATTGTGGTTTAAGGGACTTTCCAATCTTTTCAATTATTTCACTGTGGTCTTTTCCTGTTCCTGAGAATATATCCCTGACGACCGAATCGCCGACATGGACATATACAAAATTCTCATAATAATCATTGTTGGGATTTCCTATTGGCCCGTAGTTGTACAACATTCCGGATGCTCCGTGCCTGACTGCATTGGCCAGCTTGTTCTGATGGAACGTATAATCATACCACGGATTGAACTTTTCCGGACCTGCGGAGGGTGAAACAGGCGCCTCCCTTTCAATGAGGATTATCTTGCCTTTTACATCCAGACCCTGGTAATCATCGTATCCAAGTTCAGGCGCAGTTATCCCGTAACCGGCATAGACAACTTCAGCCGTCACTTCTCCGTTCCCCGATGTTGATCCCGGCATATATTCGGTTACGTATTTATAATGTTTCTTGATCACCTGTCCGTTTTTAAGCGGCATGTGAAGAGTAACGCCACATTCGGGTGAAATGAGGGTGTAAGGTACTTTGAACCACTGGAACCATGATCCGTTTTCACCTGCCGGTTCAATGCCCCATGACCCGAATTCAGATGCCAGCCATTCAGCGCAGGCCTGATATTCTTCTGTTCCGGTCAGCCTTCCCTGGTACTTATCGTCACACTGGATCTTTACGTAATCTAGCAGGTCGTGACTTGAAATGGATTGCATTGAACTCACGAGAGTTTTTTCTGATGTCTCCTGTGTGAGAACAGGCAGGGATAACGCTGCCAGAAGAATCAGGGATAGTATTTTTTTCATTCCGGATTGGTTGTTTTTTCAGGTTTAGTGCCTTATATTATCCTTATCGAGTATTTCACCGACCAGGTGTTTCAATTGGGAATAGGATGTAACCACCTTTATGTCGCTGTTATCGTCAATAACATTCTGGGGTGGCTTAAAGAGTATTCCACACTCAGCCTGTCTGAGCATAGAGATGTCATTATACGAATCTCCGATTGCTATGACCTTGAAATTCAGATTCTGAACCGCTTCAACCACTTTCTTTTTGGCGTCGGTCTGCCTGAGGTTGAAATCAGTAATTACACCCTCCCGGTCAATAGTAAGATGATGACAGAAGAGCACAGGCCAGCCCATCTTCTCGAGGAGGGGATCGGCGAATTCCCTGAAGGTGTCGGATACAACTATCATCTGGACCTTTCCATGCAGCCAGTTAACAAAATCAAGAGCACCGGGCATCAGTTCAAGAAGCGAAATCACTTTCTGGATATCTTTTATTGTTATTCCGTGTTGCTTGAGTATCTCAAGCCTCCGTCTCATAAGGGCATTATAATCGGAAATATCGCGTGTAGTAAGTTTTAGTTCTTCTATTCCGGTCCACCGCGCTACATTAATCCAGACTTCAGGAACAAGGACCCCTTCAAGGTCACTGCATAAAATATACATTTAAAGGACAAATTAATTATTAATAATTCTGTTTGATATGTTTCTTAAAAGTATAATAATCGTTTTCTAAAGATATAAATTCTTCCCTACTATCCTTTACTTTCATCAGAGATGGGGGTAGTTCAGGATCATGATCAATAATATCTGCGACCTCCTTTCCGAATTTTGCAGGGTGAGCGGTTTCAAGCGATACCGTAAGTAAATTTCTGTCATCACAACCTCTCGCGCTCTCAAAATACTTCTCAAGGGCTTTCCAGGCAACAGCCCCGTGCGGCTCAAGAACAAGACCGTGATCGCGGAAGAAGCGTTCAATCGTCAACAGGGTATCTGCATCTGAAATGCTTACAGAACAGATATCATCCAGGATTCGATCGTAATCGGGCTCTTTAAGAATTTTGCCTTTTTCATTCATGATGCCGCCATAGAGTGAAATTATTCTGGCAAGATTACTTGGGTGTCCGACATTCATTGCGCTCGACGGAGAATTCCTTGATGGCGAGAGGGGAATATAGGTCTTTGTCTCAAGGTATCGTGGAAACTCATCGTTCTCATTCGTGGCAATGATGAACCGTTTTACAGGAAGCCCCATCCTTTTTGCGAACAGTCCACCCGTAACATTCCCGAAATTGCCGCTTGGTACACTGAAGATTATCTGGTCGCCGGTATTCGACGCCAGCTGAGACCAGGCATGGAAATAGTAAACAGACTGTGGAAGAAGCCTTCCGGTATTGATTGAATTGGCCGATGCGAGATTGAATCTCTCAAGACCGGGATCCATAAATGCCTTTTTCACCAGGTGCTGGCAATCATCAAATTTACCGTCAATACCTATTATCCTGATATTCCTCCCAAGGGTAGTCATTTGTTTTCTCTGGATATCAGATATTTCATTCAGGGGAAAAAGAATAACGACATTAATGTTGTCAAGGCCGAAAAAGGCATTTGCAACAGCGCTTCCGGTATCGCCCGATGTTGCCGTAAGAATTGTTATCTGCCTGTTTTCAAGTGAAAGGTAGTGGTGCATCAGTCTCCCCATAAGCAGGGCCGCAAAATCCTTGAAAGAAGCTGTTGGTCCCTGGTCGAGTCGCATAATGTATCTTCTTCCCATGACATTTTCCAGGGGGACAGGGAATGAATAGACATCATTGCATATAGATTCGAGAACAGATTTTTCTATTTCACTGCCGATCAGCATTCCAGTTATAAAAGCAGCAAGGCCGGGATAAGACAAGCCCGAAAGAGAATCAAGTTCTTCCCGGGAAAGCCTGGGCAGCGTCATGGGCATGTAGAGCCCTCCGTCGGGTGCAAGCCCTTTAAGAAGGGCCTCCCTGAAAGATACAGGATCAGCCCTGTGGTTTGTTGAATAGTATTTTATTCCGCTTTCCAAGTTTCGTCTCTTAAACATTCACCACTCTCATCAGGTCGGCGAACACTCCGGCAGCAGTTACGTCTGCACCGGCACCATAACCTTTTATTACCATCGGAAGCTCCCTGTATCGTTCGGTGGTGATGAGCACTATATTATTGCTTCCTTCCAGATCAAATGTGGGGTGACCCGGTCCGACAGTTATGAGTTCAACTTTTGCCCTGCCCTGATCCATTGAGGCATAAAACCTCCATTTCCGGTTCTCTTTCTGAAGTTTCTGTCTTTCTTCCTCAAATTTTGCATCGAGCTGTTTTACCTTTGAATAAAAGCTTTCCAGGTCGCCTTCAAAGCAGTCGCCGGGAAGAAATTTATTAACCACGACATCCTCCCTTTCAATCTTATAACCTGCTTCCCTTCCCAGGATAAGTATTTTTCTGACAACATCAGTTCCGCTAAGGTCTATTCTGGGATCTGGTTCCGAAATACCCTTTTCCTTTGCGGTCCTTATCACCTTACTCATTGGCATTTCGGGCCCGAGGTTATTGAAAATGAAATTGAGGGTCCCTGAAAGGACAGCTTCAATTTTTATGATCTTGTCGCCGCTTACAACAAGATCGTTTATTGTTTTTATAACCGGCAATCCGGCGCCAACCGTTGTTTCATACATGAACCTGACACCTCTTTCGCCGGCAATGGATTTAAGGTGTTGATAATATGAGAATTCAGATGAGCAGGCGATCTTGTTGGCTGCAACAACCGATACATACTTTTCAAGAAGCTGACTGTAAACAAGGGCAACATTCGCATCAGCCGTGCAATCGATGAACACTGAGTTCCTGAGGTTCATTTTTGTTATATGGGCAATGAACCTGACGATGTCGCTTTTTTCTCCTGTCTTGAAGAGAAGCTCCTTGCAGGTATCGAGAGGAAGCGGCTTCTGACTGGTAAGCATCTTACGGGAGTTTATTATCCCGAGAAGGTTGACATTCAGGTTATGCTCCCTGAGAAGTTTGTCCGATTGTTTCCTGAGCTGGCCAATAAGGCTGCTACCAACAAATCCGGTTCCTGCAAGAAAAAGGTGCAGTTCCTTTGATCTTGAAAGGAAAAAGCCGTCGTGTATCGCATTGAGTGCGCGCCGCAGACTTTCGTTTTTAATGACAACCGAAATGTTGAGTTCTGATGAGCCCTGTGCTGTTGCAATCACATTTATACCGTTCCTGCCGAGAGACCTGAAAAGTGTGGCTGAAATACCGGGAGTATTTTTCATCTTTTCTCCCACTATCGCAATTACAGAGAGGTCCTTCTCTACGATAACCTTCAGTTCTTTCTTAAATGAAATTTCTCTTTCAAATTCCTGGTTTATCCCTTCGAGAGCCATTCTGGTGTCGGGGGGATTGATCGCAAATGAGATTGAATATTCAGACGAAGCCTGGGTAATAAGGATAACACTTATATTTCTTTTTGCCAGGGAGCCGAAAAGCCTCATTGAAATCCCTGAAACGCCTACCATTGACGGCCCCTGAAGCGTCACAAGATCTATCAGGTCGATGGAGGAGATTCCTTTGATCGGACTTATGCTGCCGTTGGAAGGAGCCTGGCTTATCAAAGTCCCCTTTGATTCGGGATTGAATGAATTTCTTATGGCAACGGGTATAAGCTTCCTGTAAACCGGTCGAAGTGTGGGGGTATAGATCACTTTGGCCCCGAAATGCGAAAGTTCGATAGCCTCTGAGTAGGTAAGTGATTCAATGGTATAGGCTTTTTCTACCTTTTTGGGGTCGGCAGTCATGAATCCATCTGTATCGGTCCAGATCTCGAGCATTTCAGCGTTCAGGGCAGCTGCAACGATTGCTGCGGTATAGTCAGAACCACCCCGCCCGAGAGTGATGGTATCATTTCCCCTTGTTGAGGCGATGAACCCCGGGATAATTATGATCCTGTTCTTTCTTTGTATCTTTTTTCTTATAAGTGAATCCGAGAGCTTAAAGTCAACATTTGCATTACCAAAGTTGTCGTCAGTTTTTATTACCTCACGGGCATCAACCAGCAGCGATCCTTCAATGCAGGCTGATAAAATTGCCGATGAGAGTCTTTCTCCCGCGCTTAATATTTTATCTAGAGTATATCTGCTGAGTTCCCTCAGGAGAAATAGTCCGTTAAGTGTTTCCCTCAGTTCGTCAAAAATTATATCAGTACTTGAAAGAGCCTGCTCGAGAAAAGATCCGTCAAGAAGATCGGTGCATACATTACTGTGCCTGAGGTAAAGATTCTCAAGTCTTTCCCTGTAATCGGGTTCGTGCCTCGCTGCACTTTCACTGATGTTTTTGAGAGTATCTGTGACCCCTTGAAGTGCAGAAACAACAACAACGACCGGGCGTTGCTGAATACTGATTATTTCTATTACTTTTCTGATCCTTTCAGAATTACCTACTGACGAGCCTCCGAATTTCAGGACCTTCATATAAGACCATATTTTATTGAAACAAAAATGCTGTTTTAATTAATTTCCGGGCAAAAATAATAAAAATCGACTAAGAATGCCTGTAAATTGTAAAATCAAAAGCACACCGGGCTGTTATAATTAATAAATTCAATTTTACAGCCCGGCGTGCCGGAATTTTTTATAAACTGATATGAGTCAGAAAAGGCTTCAGCTTCCTGAAGCTTTTTCAAGTCGTTTCAGGATACTGAAGATGAAGGCTGCAGAAAGCAGACAACACACAATGAATACCAGCCATAGGGTGTTTAGTGAAACCTTATCCCATAGAATTGTGCCGACGAACAGAAGTTTGTTTCCGACAGCTGTGGCGAGCAGCCAGCCTCCCTGCATCAGTCCCTGGAATCGTGAGGGAGCTACCTTTGAAACGAACGAAAGGCCCATCGGGCTTAGGAAAAGCTCAGCGACAGTTAGCACAAGGTAACTGCTCATAAGCCAGTACGGTGATACCCTGTCAGCATCGGCAACCGGCAATCCGCCGAGGGAAACAGGCGAAGGAGCACCTATTGACGCGACAAGGATTGTCACAAAGCCAATGGCTGCGATTATCATTCCTATTCCGATCTTTTTTGGTGTCGATGGTTCAATGCCTTTTTTATTCATCCAGGCAAAGGCTCCCATTACCGGGAAGGTGAGGGCCACTATGAAAAGCGGGTTAAACGACTGAAAGACTTCAGGTTCTATTGCATTCATAGCTCCGAATGGATTGATATGGCTGCTGAGTATCGTGGTCGGATCGATGCCGGTAAGATAGAAAGCTGCCAGCCAGAACGAAATAAGGAGCAGTACGGCTCCTGTAATCCGGGTCTTGATCCTGACATTTCTGTAGAAAAGGATCACTAGTCCGGCAATTGAACCTATTACTGCAAGCATCGAGGGAAGGGTGAAAAACAGATTGGTAAAGGGACCTACCTGTTTAACTGTATAATCGCGGGCGAAAAGAGTCAGTGTAAGTCCGTTCTGATGGAATGACATCCAGAAGAAGATGACAACAAAGAATACCATTACCAGGGCAGTAATCCTTGCTCTTTCTTCCTTTCGTGATGAAAGGATTATCCATGTCACGAAAGCCGCAAACAGCCCGAATGCAAAACCTGATGTCCATCCAACCTGTTTGATGAAATGCAGTGCAAAAGCGGTAACAAACATCGCAGCTATTGCAGCAACAAAGGGAACGGGTTTGAAGTCAATCTTTTCGGAGGATACAGCCTTGGCTTTTACTTCCTTGTTCGGAAGAAGATTGTTAAAAATCACATAAACCAGCAGTGACAGCACCATTGCGCCGGCAGCGATACCAAAAGCATAATTGTAACCTTTTGAGAAAACCTCGAGGTAACTGCCTGCGAATGCTGAAAGGTCGGTAACAGGTCCCGAAAGGTTGACCTTATCAGCCAGCTGCTGAAATACCGTTGTGTCGGTCATTGTCCCGTTGATATACTGGTGGCAGAGGGCAGGAACGCTTGCGTCATGGGCGAATCCGTTGGTCTTTAGCCACCAGTTGCGCATAGTGTTGGCGGCATAGGGTGCGAAAAATGCCCCCACGTTAATTCCCATGTAGAAAATCATAAAAGCCGTATCCCTTAGTTTGGAATACCTGGGATCGTCGTACATCTGTCCCACAACAGCCTGAAGGTTGCCCTTGAAAAGTCCGTTTCCGAGAGCAATGGTCATCAGTCCAATAATGGTAACTGTAAGTGTCATTCCGGGAACCGCCATTATGATATACCCGGCAAACATTATTATTATACCTGTCAGGATAACCAGCTTGTATTTCTTGGTTGAATCTGCAATAATCCCCCCAACAAGAGCCAGGGCGTAGATAGCAAAGTAGAACCAGCTGTATATATCTCCTGCTTTTTCTGCAGAAAGCCCGAATTTGGCCTGAAGAAACAGAACCAGAATGGCCATCATGGTATAGAAACCAAATCTCTCTCCCATATTGGAGAAGAATGCTACAAGCAATCCTTTAGGATGATTTTTTAACATATTTCAATTCATTTTAAGGTTTGTGTGTGTTCTATAATATTCTATATCAAGCAACCAGAGCTTAGCAGGCCAATGCCAGGAAACTCTGACGGTAACAAATATAATTATCTTTTTTACATATGTATCAGTTGTCATTCCAAGAGATACTTTTATTTTATCAGAGGTCTTATCACTGTCATTATAAGAGAAGGTTTTGTCAGAAAAAGTCCTGTCTGGAGAGGAGAATGATCATGAATAAATATGGTAGTCAATTCCCCTGATCCTGTTTCAGATTAGAATTTGTTAGATTGAATGCTTATTTTTATGACCTGATTATGCAATATCACCATGAAAGTCATATGAAAATCTTCAGAACTGAACAGATACGGAGTATCGATGACCTTACAATAAGGAATGAACCTGTAAGCCCCGAAGATCTTATGGAGAGGGCTGCAGGTCAGGCATACAGGTGGTATGTTAGAAATTTTGACAGGACAAGGCGGGTTCTTGTGTTTACAGGGCCCGGCAATAACGGAGGTGACGGCCTGGTTCTTGCCAGGCTGCTGTCTGCGGGGAATTTTAACACCGAACTGTTTTACGTTAATTTCTCATCAAAAAGATCAGATGAATGGGAGTGGAACTTCCGGCGTCTTGAGAACGAGACTTCAGTGCTGTTCAATTCAATCGACAGTATTGATCAGTTTCCTTTTATAGGAAGCGACGATGTTGTTGTTGATGCTCTCTTCGGCTCTGGATTGACCCGGCCGGTGGAAGGCCTTGCATCGCAGGTGATCAGGAAAATCAACAGTTCTGATGCTGTTGTTGTTTCGGTGGATATGCCCTCGGGTCTTTTCGGTGAAGACAATGGCGGCAACGACCCTGAATCTGTTATCAGGGCTGATTATACTCTGACGTTTGAGTTCCCGAAGCTGTCATTTATGTTTGCTGAGAACGCAAGATACACGGGTGAATGGGTCGTCCTTCCGATAGGGCTTAATGCTTCGGCCATAAAGAGCATTGAGACTCCTTTCAGAATGGCTGACGAAAGTTACGTTTCGCTGCTTCTCAGAAAAAGGCAGAAGTTTGATCACAAGGGAATTTTCGGACATGCCCTTCTTATTGCGGGTTCATATGGTAGAATCGGGGCAGCTACCCTTGCTGCAGGAGCAGCTCTGAGGTGCGGAGCCGGACTGGTGACGTGCAACATCCCGGGCTGCGGATACGGAATCGTTCAAACATCGGTTCCCGAGGCAATGACAATTACTGACAGCCATCAGATGTTTATAACGGAAGCCGTAAATACTGGTCCCTATAATGCAATTGGTCTGGGTCCGGGTATCGGTACTCACGAGCTGACACAGAAAGTGGTGCAATCGATGCTTTTACAAAGATCCAAACCGATTGTGATCGATGCGGATGGCATCAACATTCTCGGAATGAACCAGAAATGGCTTCCGGCAATGCCTGCATTAACTATTCTTACACCTCATCTGAAAGAGTTTGAACGTATAGCCGGAGAATCAGCAAATAGCTATGAAAGGTTGGAAAAACAAATGAAATTTTCGGCAGAATATAATGTTATTATTGTCCTTAAAGGAGCATTTACTTCGGTCTCGCTGCCCGACGGCAGGGTGTTCTTTAACAGTACCGGAAACCCGGGCATGGCAACAGCAGGCAGCGGTGATGTACTGACCGGAATGATTCTTTCTCTCCTTGCACAGAACTACACTCCCGAAATTGCTTCAGTGGCAGGCGTATACCTGCATGGACTGGCAGGAGATATAGCAGCCGCAAAGAATGGATACGAGTCGATGATTGCCACTGATATTACAGCCAGCATCGGCAGCGCATTCATTAAACTAAGAAGCAGTGTTGATATTTGAAATTTTAAAGAAAAGAGGTATGAATAAGATTATCAGATTAGTATTGCTGGCTCTGGTGATACTTGGAATTGGCTCATGTGCGGCAAACAGGAACATGGGCGGATCGTCCGCTAGTGTATCACAACTGTCGGGGAATGTTAATGTTCCGGATGGAGCCTTGGTATATGCATTACCTTTAACAGTGGTCGATATAGCAATCGAAACAGAACGTGTAATTGAGAAGCCGGGACCCTATTCAGCCTATGCAGCTGATTTGCTTGGTCTTACAGATGTAATAAAATCCGAAAATGAGTACTGGTCGGTTACCGGAGTTACCATAAGTACTCATGAAGAGATAGATCCGGATGGTTATTTTGCTATCAGTGCACCCGGTGTCTTCAGGACAAATGTCCTGGAGATGAAGAAAGCCGGCCTGATCCTGGATCTTAATCCCGAGATGTATGACGTTGAAAATCAGAGAAAAAATTCTCTCTCTTCTGGTGTTGAGATACATCAGTTTTACGATATGGGATCAGACGAGTATTTTCGCAACAGGAGGGATACCCTTTACAGGGTTGTTTCGGTCGATACCGCTTTCGTCAGAATACCGTATCTGGTTGTTAAAAAGCAGAAACTTAATCTTGATCAGCTCGCCGAAAGAGCAGCAATAAGGCTAATGGAACTGAGGGATGGCAAACATCTTTTACTGACAGGAGAGACGAATCTTTTCCCGCAGGACGGCTCGGCTATTGCTGAGATCAACCGTCTTGAAAGGCAATATACCGAACTTTTTGCAGGTAAGGTTTTTTCTGAGAAGAGGACCTTCAGGTATCAGATTACTCCCCGGAAGGATCAGACGGGAAGGAAGATCGATCTCTGCGTGTTCTCCGAGGCAACCGGACCGGGTGATCCGGGATCTAAAACCGGTGATCCGGTAACGATTGAATTTACGCCGGAGCAGAAGACGCGTAATATTGCTTCTCCTGTATCAAAGGGCGGGCCGGCTCAGCAGAAATACAGCAGGATCGTCTGCAGGCTCCCGGATGTGGCAGAAGTGAAACTGAGTATCGGAAACACAGTTGCTGGATCGGGCAGAAAACTCATATACCAGTTCGGCGAAATAATTCAGATGCCATCAAACTACCTGATTGGCAAATAACAGAAAAAATGTCTTTGTTTTAAGAAGACGTACAGAATATCCGGAGTGAGCGGATTGATTATTGTATGCGGCCCTTGAAGCTGGTCTGGAACTCTTCCCAGCTCTGTTTTTCATAAGCCTTTCCGGCGAAAAACATCAGAAGAACTTCCATGTCTTTTGCCTGCCTGAAGCCCGGAACAGGAGATGCTGAAAGTTTGTTCTCCTGCAGGGTAAGGAAGACTACTGTAGGGTACGACAGCTGGCCTCTGAGCAATGCAACAGCAAGCTGATGCGCCTTTCCGGCTTTTCCGTCATTTATGAAGGTCTGACCAAAAAAGTTTATTTCTTCCTTGCCTTCTGCGTTGAACTTAACAGGATAGAAATTATTATTCAGTATGTCCGCAATGACAGGATTTGTAAACGTCTCCTGATCCATCTTTTTACACCACCCGCACCAGTCAGTATAGGTGTCGATAAAGATAGGTTTGAACGAAAGTTTGCTTAGCTGCTCGGCTTCTTCTATAGTGTGCCATTTTACAGCGGCATTCTGGGCAAGGGTATAGCCTGCCGCGAAAGTCAGTGCAAAAAGAGTTAATACAAGTTTTCTCATAAATAGTTTTCTACTGTGTTGCAAATTGCATGCAAATTTATCAATTCCCCCGAGCTTATCTGTGCCACAGGCAAGGTTTAACTGTTGTCCGTCTAACAAATAAGCTCGCCGGTATGTTCATTAACCCGGATATAACAGAAAAATCCTGAAAATATTTTTCTACATTTACCAGTCTTTTAAACTCACCTAAACTATTTTTATGGAAACAATAACCAATACTTTACGGGATTCCAAGGTTGCACGCTGGACTGCACTCGCTGTAGTGGCTTTCACAATGTTGTGCGGGTATTATCTGACCGACGTGATGGCCCCGCTGAAACCAATGCTTGAGAAGGAACTGCTTTGGAACAGCACTGAATACGGCTTCTTTACAAGTGCTTACGGATGGTTCAATGTCTTCCTTCTCATGCTTATACTTGGCGGGATCATCCTCGATAAGATGGGAGTGCGCTTTACAGGTAAAATGGCAACGATAATTATGGTTATTGGTACCGCAATAAAATACTGGGCTGTTTCTACTCATTCCCTCGATGCGTCAGAACTCTTTGGTATGAAGGCCCAGGTTGTTGTTGCTGCGCTTGGTTTTGCGATTTTCGGGGTAGGAGTGGAGGTTGCGGGCATAACAGTTTCGAAAATCATTGTCAAATGGTTTAAGGGAAAGGAACTGGCTCTTGCAATGGGGCTGGAAATGGCAACTGCAAGACTGGGAACAGCACTTGCCCTTTCTACTTCAGTTCCGATAGCGGTTGCTTTCAACAACGTTTCAGCACCTATTCTGGTATGCCTGATTATGTTGTGTATAGGCATGATCTCCTTCTTTATCTATACTTTCATGGACAGGAAGCTCGACAGGTCAGTAGCTGCTGAAGCAGACAGGACAGGCAACACAGAAAGTGAAGAATCATTCCGTTTTTCTGATATCATTGGTATTATAACCAACAAGGGATGGTGGTACATCGCGATACTTTGTGTCCTGTTTTACTCATCGGTCTTTCCCTTTCTTAAGTATGCAGCTGATCTGATGGTTAATAAATTCGGAGTTGACGCCAGGCTTGCAGGTTCAATACCTGCACTGCTTCCCTTTGGCACAATAATACTCACTCCCTTGTTTGGGAACCTGTACGACAGGAAAGGCCGTGGAGCAGATATAATGATACTCGGTGCAGTCCTGCTTATTTTCGTTCATGCTCTTTTCTCGATACCATTCCTGAAGCAGACACCTGTTGCGATATTCCTTATAATTGTGCTCGGGATAGGTTTTTCTCTGGTGCCCTCTGCAATGTGGCCATCGGTTCCGAAGATAATACCTGAGAAACAGCTCGGCACAGCCTATGCAATGATATTCTGGGTCCAGAACTGGGGGCTTATGGGAGTTCCTGCCCTGATTGGCTGGGTCCTGGATAAATATTGCATTACCGGAACCAGACTGGTTGATGGCGTGGCTGTCTCAAACTATAACTACACCCTCCCGATGATAATTTTTACGGGTTTTGGCGTTCTCGCACTGATCTTTGCCCTTCTTCTTAAGGTTGAAGACAGGAAGAAAAAGTACGGTTTGCAGCTGCCCAACATAGCTAAACAATAAGTGTCTTTATAAATACGCAAGGAAGAAAGGAGCCGGGTTTTGGCAGATAGTTCACCCCGGATTTTTCTGTCCTGACTATTCTCTCAAATAAAAATAACGGGGAGTTCATAATATTTAATTGTCTGGAATTAATTAATGTTTTTACTGAACACGCCGGCTGAATAATTGTTTTAATGTTAAAGAAATAACAATAGATTTATGGCAGTTACGGAATTTGAAAAAGGAAAGGTTTTTGTCTTCAGCAACTCAGTGGAGTACTCTGATGGTGGTATTGTGAGCAAATCGGTTCTTAAAAAGGAAACAGGGAATATTTCACTTTTTTCATTTGACAAGGGCGAAGCACTGAGTGAGCATACTGCTCCTTTTGATGCTTTAATACAGGTTGTTGACGGTAAGGGTGAGATAACAATAGGGGGTAAGCCTTTTTTGCTTGCACAGGGGCATTGCATCATAATGCCGGCCAACATTCCGCATTCGGTTAAGGCTGTTGAAAGGTTCAAGATGGTGCTTACGATGATAAAAAGCATCTGAGCCTTGCTACACGATAAAATGCCCGGAAAGATAAAGTCACCAGGCAAAGGGTAAAAACAACCGGGAGTCTTATAAACCGTGAAATATTACGGTTTTATCAGGCCATTTTAATAAGGATAGTCTTAACTGTGTCACTAACATCTTCCTGTTCGTCGACACATCTTTCAAGGATCTCCAGTATTTTGTTGTTTTTAAGCAGTTCAGAGGGATCCTGCTCCTTTTCAAAAAGCTCAGATACGGCAATAAAGTAATAATCATCAGCCTTATGTTCAATTTGTTTGATCCTGTCGCATGCCTCGGTGATCTCCTTCTTATTGGCAGCGGTGTCGTTAAGACAATGAATGCATATCTGGATCTGTTTTGACGCTTCAACGATCATTTCAGCCATCTCTTTGAAGACAGGAAGTAACTTTTTAGGTTTATAGAGACATATTCTTCTTCCAATGCCGTTTATCGAATCGACAACATTATCGATGTTTGCTGTCAGCTCATGAATATCTTCCCTGTCGAAAGGAGTAATGAATGATTTGTTGAGCTGCTGGTAAGCCTTATCGGTAATTACGTCTCCGGCATGCTCCACATTTTTTATTTCCACATAGATCCTTTCATGTTCCTCGGGGTCGGAAGTTGAAAGAAGCTCATTCAGGAGTTCCGAAGCTTTAACAAGGTTTTTAGCGTCCTCCTCGAAGAGAGGATAAAAAGAATGATCTTTTGGTACAAAGAATTTAAGAACTTTATCAATATTCATTTCAGTCTTTTTTTAAAGTTTCAAAGTAAATCATAATTCCTGGAAAAACACTCTGAAAACAAAATACATTGTTCCACCAATAAGAGCAGAAACAGGGATTGTAAATATCCAGGCCCAGAAGATCTTTGCGGAAACACCCCATTTTACGGCGGATAAACCCTTTCGGGCGCCAACACCCATTATAGCCCCGGTGATGGTGTGTGTAGTACTTACAGGTATCCCGAAGAAAGTTGCTCCAAAAAGAGTCGCAGTGCCTGATAATTCTGCTGAGAATCCCTCAAATGGTTTTAGTTTTGTGATTTTCTGACCCATAGTCTTCACTATCCTCCAGCCCCCGAAAAGTGTTCCCAATCCGATGGCAGCCTGGCAGGAAAGCTTTATCCACAACGCAATCGGATCGTCGGGAGTTGTCAGTCCCTCAATAATCAGTGCCAGCCATATAATCCCCATCGACTTCTGTGCGTCGTTACCACCATGGCCAAGGCTGAATGATGCAGACGACAGTAATTGCAAACGGCGGAATATTTTATCGATTTTAAAGGGGGTGAGCTTTCGGCATATAAAAACAACAAAATTCGAAACAAGGAATGAAAGTGTCATTCCAAGAAGGGGGGCTATGAAGATAAAGGCTATTATTTTCATCAAACCTCCCATGACAACTGATCCTGCGCCTGAATGAGCTATTGCGGCACCGACAAGCCCGCCGACAAGTGTATGCGACGAACTGGAAGGAAAACCCCACCACCAGGTTATCAGATTCCATGTTATGGCAGCAACCAGGGCTGAGGCTATAACTGTAAGGTTCAGAACTCCCGGATCCACAACTCCTTTTCCCATTGTATGGGCCACCTTCATGGGGAATACAGTGAATGCGATGAAATTAAAAAATGCAGCCATCGATACTGCAGCTATTGGAGAGAGGACTTTTGTTGAGACAACGGCGGCAATAGAATTTGCCGAATCATGAAATCCATTGATAAAATCGAAAATAATTACCAGGGCAATAACGATATAAAGAAATGTCATAACTGCAGAATACGATAATTTATGGATCCTTTTTGAATGATTTCTTGCATACCGGCGGCATTTAGACAAGTCCCGTTATTACCCGATAATTTTACAGGGTGCCCAAAATTAAAAATAATATTATTACTTTTATGAATCAATCATTTTTAATTATAAAATTCAAAAATATGAGCGACATACGTAATCTTGAACCCAAAGCTGTATGGAGTTACTTCCACGAAATAACACAGATACCCAGACCTTCAAAGAAAGAGGCT
>MTKZ01062659.1_pt1 | contig 33477 bp, 42 predicted proteins | sample 1042781 | NCBI WGS metagenome assembly MTKZ01 (sample SAMN06212207, study PRJNA360539) | anaerobic digester metagenome | biome: Wastewater treatment plant; material: sludge; isolation source: anaerobic digester fed with sludge from wastewater treatment plant | place: Denmark: WWTP Viborg ...
CTACTTATCTACAAAATACAAACATTTATTAACATATGGTATATAATTATAATATATATTAAGTTTTAATAGATATGTGAATAATATACTTCACTTCACATAGGATTAAAATTTTTTATCGACGGTAAAATAACATCAAATCAAAAAAGTTAAAATGGCAAAAACAAAAATAAGAGAAATTACAATAAGAGAGAGCAAAGGTGCCTTTTCAATCTTCAAAAACCCTAAAATTTCCAAAGGTAGCTATAATTTCTCAGGAATCTTGGCTTTAAGGCAGCTTTTAAGCAATGAAAAAGCTAGAATTTTAGACACAATAAAAAACGAAAAACCCATCTCAATCTATAATTTAGCAAAGAAACTTAACAGAAGTTTCAAATCTGTAAACGATGATATTAAACTACTCCAAAGATTTGGGTTTATTGAACTAGTAGAAGAAAAAACCAAAAATAGGATAAGGTATAGGCCTGTAATTGTAGTGGATAAAATAACAATACATTTAGAGATTTAATCAACATTTCTTAATTATACACATAAAATAAAATATAAATATATCCTCCACTATTTGGAAGAGTTTGCCCTGAGCCCCTATATTCATTAGTAACTACACCGTTTTTGATATTTAAAAATTGAATCTCCTCTTCACTTGTTCTTTCAGTTACATTTATAATAAAATTATATCCTTTTATGTTGCCTCCTGCCCCAATATCTCCCCAGCTCTCTCTTATCATATTTTTAATTGTTGCATTCAAAATAATACAAGGATTCATATTTTTATATGCACACAATTCATTTTCTTGACATTTCATTATAAGTTTTTGAAGAGTTAGATTTCCTGACACATCTTCACAAGTTGTAGTGTATTGCAGAGCTGATTGAATAAAACTATTAATTTCATAATCACTTAATTCTTCAGTTGGCTTTTTAATATACAAGCTAATAAGAACTATGAAAATTATAGCTACTATTATTATAATCAAACCAAATCCAACCATTTCTTCTTGCCCAGATTTTCCAGATAACAATCTTCTGTTTTTTTGTGCTTTTTTAATCAACCCTTTAATTTTCATTATTAAACCCCCTCATATCCAATAATTATAACTCCAAGCTCACATTTATTTACAACCTTATCATTATAAACTTCTTTTCTACATAGCGCAACATAATTTGATACATCATAAGAATCTTTTTTATTAATTAAAGTTATTAAATTGCAATTAGGATAATTGGATTTGGTGCATTCAATCTCTTTTTTAGGGACAGTTGAAGGATAAATTTTCCTTATTTCTAAACTAGATATTTTCCAAAATTCAGAATATTCCCTTATATTAGCTTTCAAGGCCATTACTTTGTCTAAATCAATACAATCTGTTTTTTCTCTTCCATAAACTTCTCCACACCATAATTCAGGAGAGCTAGCCATTCTAGATGCAAGAAGCATTGCATTTTGTTCTTTAAGTGTTGTGGCATTATTTTTTAAGTTTCCAAGCATAAAACCCAAGACAATCATTCCAACTAAAGCAAAAAACAAAAACACTGCAATGAGCATAAAAGACATTTGTTGTATTTTCATCTGCCCTCTCTTGAATTTTCTTGTTTTTACCATAGTCTACACTCCGCATTTTCATTTTTATATTGAATATTTTGTGCAAGGATGTTTATTACTTCTACATCTTGAGAACTATGGTATCCATTTAGGAGGCTAATCATTTGAATAAGTTCCATATCAATTTCTGAATTGCATTCTGTTTTTTGAAGAACAAAATCAGCTTTGTCCTGGTAGATTTCAAAGAGTTTTTTTGCCCTATTCATTAATCTCTTGACTTGACATTCATATTCTTCTTTATCTGAGAATATGGCAGCATACATTAATGCATCACCTTCATAATACATTCTACCACTGCTTTTTTGAACATAGCTATCTGAAACATAAACATCACAACCACTCTCTGTTCTTTTGAAACAGATGCTTGTGCTTCCTTGAGGGCATTCTCTTTTTCTCTTAACTAAATAAAAGTTTTCATACTCTGATCTAGTCTCTTCATCACCAATTAAATCTTCAATTTCATCTTCAACATCATCCACAGGATCAACAAAACAGTATAAATCTCTAGCAGATGTTATGTAAATTAAATCAGCAATCTTAAATGACATTTCAAAAGGTTTAGAAAAAACATAAAATCTCCTTCCTTCAACAGGATCTTTAGCAAACATATATTTATTTTGAAATTTCATATCTGTCATTCTATCTTCGCTCCATTGATTATGGGTTTTTTCAGATGTTCGTATTATTTGCCTACCGAAACTGTTAGTCATAGTTTCTTGACTCTCACACTCAGTATATATTCTTGTTTCAGCATTTGTTGTGATTGTATATCTTTTAGCACTCTCAAAACTAGATTCCACAGGATTTGTTAAAACACCTATGCTCATAGCATTTTGCACATTAATTTGCTCTTTTGAACTTCCTGAAAATTGCACTACAAAATATATTGCCAATCCTAAAATAACAACACCTGCAATAATTGCAAAAATCCACGCAAATGAAAATTGAATCCCGCCTTTTTTATCTCTCATTTTGTAATTGTTACATAAGCTTCATTATATGATTTTTTTATAGTCATTGTAATTTTACCTGAAGCTGTATCAATACAAAGTTTTTTAGGACGGGTCGTTGAACCTGAAATTGTTTTTGTTATATCTATGTTTTTTAGCATTATGTCTCCTGTAATTTGACACCCAATATCTTCAGGGACAAAATAAGTATTAAAATACTCGTTATCTGTAAAACAAACTTGCTTTATTTTTTTTGGAAGAACATAATTTACAGATTTAGAACCAGAAGCACTTTTATACATTTTGTTTATATCATTTTGAAAATCATTTTTAAATGATTCAATTTGCGCCATTTTATTTACACAAAGAAATTTGCTTACACCATAGATAGCAAAAGCAATAAAAGCTATTATTAAAAATATAGAAAAAATAGTTCCAAATCCAATCTGCATCTCCCCTTTTTTTTCAACCATTATTAAACCAAATAATTGTATTTTATAAAGATTTCACTGGCTTTCTTAAAGAGCCCCCATCATTTCAAAAGGTCTTACCACTATGCTACATTCTCCTTCATTTGGATAATTATTATAGTCATCAATACATTTAACATATAAATCTATTTCTGAATTCCATGATGTATAATGCTCTTTTCCATTTTCTGTGCTTAATTCATTTCCTTCTTCCATATCATAAGTACAAGAAGTTGTAGAATATACACATCTGGCATTCTCATCAGTTATAATCTTAAGAGAACCAGAATTATCATCTTTAAATGCTCTCACAACCATTGGAGAAAGTAAATCTACTTCTACAGTGAAATTTATCAAGGTTGTTGCACTATTTTCAGCAACATCGTAACATTTTATTAAATATTCATAGAATCCCTGAGGCATATGGAATTCTTCAAAGTTTGTATTAAGATATTCTCTGCTTCTATCATTGCTGAAAAGAGAATAACTTGGAATAGCTTGATTTTCAGAATACAAACATCTGGATTTGCCTTCTTCTGCCCCTCCAACAGTTGTAACTGAAATATCTACCTTTGCAGTCTCTTCTCTTCCTACTATAGTTGTACCATTCGCTCTCTCATTTATTCTCACACCTTGTATAATTAATCTGTTTGTTCCCTTCAAAATTATTTCATAAGGTCTTGAAGGATTTCTTTTGCTTTCTTTTGTAATATTTCCTTTAAATTCTGGATGATCTTTACATGCAACATAATACTTGTTTTCAATACCATTCTTAAATCCAGTTAAATTAGTTTGACATCCATAATCAAATCCAACTAAATACTCATTGATATTTTGAGAACACTTATCAAATTCGTAACTCATGTAATTGTAATTTACTTCTTTAATATCCCACTTACAATCTGCAGGTTCATTTGTATAAACTTGGAAATTTTCTATGGTGCTAACATTGAAAGGGATAAAAGAGTCTTTAGCAGGATTTGTTCCTACTATTTCAGGAGGAGTTGTATCTGGACCCATTTGCACACAGAATTGCACTTCATAATCTTGGCTATTAATGTTTCCTCTTCTGTCTTTACACCTAATATAAAATTTATATTTTCCTCCATTATTTAATACATATCCTCCACTTTCAAATGACTCTTTATTTGCTGTAATACTGGAAGGAAGTTGTAGTGTATGATATATTGTATTCAAATTTTGTTCATTCATATTGTCTTGCATTGCATCAAATACTTCTGCTGCTGTCCCAGTTTTTTGTTCAAGACTTATTCTACAATGAGCATGTTCGTTTGTAGTTAAAGCGAATTTAATTGGAGTGAAAGCAGGAACACATCCTGCAACTCCTGCACCCTCTCCATCATAAACTATTCTTGCTCCTGCAGCAGAGCTAACATATTTGAATTTATTATCTTTGAAAACAGGTTCACCATCGATTTCAGTTGCAGGTGTTATTACAGGAGGAGCAGAATCTCCTGGGTTTACTTCAATACAAGTTTCATATTGAGTTTCATCATTTACCCATTCACAAGATGCACCATATGAATGGCAAATATATTCACTACATCCACTCACTTGATTTTTTCCTGTTCCAATTTTCAATAAATTACATTTACTACATTCAGCTCCTCCTGTTGGAGGTTGCCATACTTTAACTCTATAATTATAAACTTCCCGAGCATAATTTTGATATGTAAATACTCCTGTCCAAAAGGCTACAGAAAGAACAACTAATCCCGCAATCCATGCTGGTGGACCTAAAGCTCCAGCTCCAGCAATTATTCCTCCAATTGTTACAATAGAAGTTCCAATTCCCGCACCAACATAAGCAGCAGTTAACAGATTATCTTGATTTCTTTTACTAGCACCCATTAATTCAGTTACTCCCCAAACAACTGTAATTGCTATTAATGACCATCCGGCTCCACTAACAAAATCATTAAGAACAGTAGCAAAATTAACCCCTCCAGCTGGATTTGTTCCCCCTTTAATCAAATTCCAGTTTTTGAAAAATCCTCCCTCTCCCGTTCCCATAGGTTCCGGTTCTGGTTTAAGTAGTTCTTTTAAAGAAGCATCAGCTTCTTCCATTATCTTTTCTAACTCTGCTTCAAATTCAGCTTGGTTTTCTCTCATAAGTCTTTCTAATAATTCTGCGTCAGCATTTGACATTGGTGGTGTAGGAGGAGTAGGTGTTTCAACTTTTTGTGATATTCCAGCTTCCCTTAGTTTTTTTACAGCATTATTTCCACTCATTTGTTGTGCATTCAACATTACATTGGTTCCTATCTGTGCTGCACTTAGTATAGGCATAACCATTTCTAAAACACTACCTCCTCCCTCATCTCCACCATTGTCTTTTTTAGGAACACAACATTGATATCCTGTAGGACATAAATTTACACCTGTTATTTTATTTCCGTCACATGTTTGAAGAGAAGGTATACATGATCCACCTTCTTTTTTTACACAAATATCATCTCCAGGTATTGCACTCACTGTTTCAATTGAACTTCCAACAATCCATGAAAATGCAATTGTTGCAATTACCAATATAAATATTTGTGAAATTGCAATTACTTTTGTTTCTTTTCTCTGTTTTTCTTTTTTCATTTTTAGTTATTTTATTATTTTATTACAAATCTGGAAATATACAACAAACCATATTTGTAGGACATGTTCCTTCTCCAGCTTCTCCTTCTCCACAAGGATTTTCACTACTTCCTGCAGGCATACAGGTTCCTCCAGGAGTATTTATACATGAATAACTTATTACACTTGTTGCCATTTCAGTTTCATATCTTTCTAAATCTCCTTTAACATATGCATTTCCTTTGTAGATTTTTTGTTCAACTGTAACATTCTTTTTAACTTCTCCACTCTGTTTTAATTTTTGGAAAATAGCAGTTATTAGTTCTGATTCAGGGTCACTATATCTCCCATTTATACTTGCTTTATACCCACAATCTCCCATAGATTTAGCTCTCTCTGTTATTGATTTAATCCATTCATCATTTGTTAAGTATATTGGGTAATCTCTTTCTTTATCTTCATCTTTTTCTTCATCTCCAGCACCAGGCGTACATTCATAATTTTTTCCAGTCACCTTTCCTGAAACCCATTTATCTGGTTTTCCATCTTTATGGCAATACTGTCCTCTTCTAGTGGATAAATGATATGAACTTACGTCAGATGGAAGCTTAAATCCAGATTCATCATAAAATTCAGTTAAAACATTATAAGGAGAGCACGCCCCTCCAATACTTGTGCACTGTATTTCTTCAGGGTATTTTTTTTCTTCTCCTATTCTTTGATTAAATTCTATTCCATAATAAGGAATAGCATAACATCCATCTAAACATCTATGTGCAATTTCTGTATCTCCCCAGCCATTTTCTCTATTCCCCATATTACCTCTATTGGACATCCAATGAGTTTCAAAAAAAGCAACTTCTCCAACACTGGCTGAAGAACATATTGCATTTCCTTGAGTATTTGGTTCCCAAAAATTAAAACCAGGAGCAATTAAAGGAACACACATACCTTGCATCTCTTTTCTTTCTAATTCACCTACAATTCCACCATCTGCTCTATATCCTGGAATCCATTTACATAAAGAATTGTTTGTTTCACATAGACTTTTCCTATCTATAACAGAACAAGTTCTCCATGGATTATATACGCAAGAAGCAAGACTTCTTTTTGAATAATCATCTTTTCCTTGTATGCACACACTATTTCTATAATCTCCACATTCCTCAACAATAACTTCTCCAAAAGAACACACTAATTTATAGTATCTGCTTCCAGGTAAATTATATTTGTTTACATTTTTTAATTCATCTCTATCTTTTTTGAAAATTGCTCCTGTAGTTAAATTTCTATTAATTATTAATGTTCCTGCAGTCCCCTCACACCAACTCTCTCCATGTTGATAAGTTACTCCCTTATATTTGCAACTTAAATCTCCACACACAAGCCCATCTTCATTATTTTGAGGCTTAGGTAACTCAGCATCTTTATAATGCTGACAAACTGTGTTTGCTGTTGTATCACAATTTCCACAAGTTGTACTTCCACGCCTATCTGTTTTACATAAAAGATCATCATATTCTTTTAGCATGTAATTCCAATAATTAACATCATTATATTTACTGGAATCATAAACATTAGCTAAATTTCCACACAAATCTCTGTAATAAACTTTATTATTTTCACATACAGTATTTTGGCTTTTAGCACAATCTGAAATAGAAATACCATTTATTGAAGCAGTGCATAAATGGTTTTCATAAAATCTTACTTCTATTTGATTAACTTCTGCAGGAGGATTTTTCAAAAACTGGGAAAGTTCATTTACTTTTTCAGAAGTACATTCACTGTTTGTAGTTATTTTACATGATTTTTCATTTGAAAAACTCACGACACAAGCCCCTCTTTTAACAGTTGCCTGCATAACTTCACATTCTGCTCTAGAAGTAATATCTTTTCTTATTGTTCCTTGGATTCCATGTTGAGACATTAAATTTTTGCACTCAGTTTCTGTTATAAAATAAGCATCTTGTCCTATACTACAGCAATATTCCTTACATGCTGGAACTTCATTTATATCTTTTTCATTCCAAACTCCTCCTGACTTAATACATTGCGCTTTAGGAGTATATTGGCTACACTCTCCTGTTTGTTGATTAACACATGTTCCATAACATTCTGGAACTGAGTTACATGTCTCTTTATACATCCATATATTATATGAAGAGTCACATTGACTTTGACTTGTTGCAGCTTTACACCACATTTCACTTTCTTTTAACTTTTCACAACAAATAGCAGAAACATACATACTCCCAAATAAAACTAATGCCAAAGCAAAAACTGTTAACACACACTTTTTTTTCATCTTAAACATTTATCTCTCCAAATCCAACAGGAGAAGCAAAGCTTCTTACTGCAAATCTGAAATCTTCTCCACTATTTACTTCAGAGACTACATAAATCTTTATATCATTATCTTTTCTATGTTTTTCAACTCTAATATACGGATTATTATACATATATGCTTCAGGTATTGAATCTCCTATATTCATTTCCCAAATAAGTATATTCTTAGAAACTTCAATTATTTCATAAAGACTACTTTTTATTTTTATATCAAAATTTCTGTAGGTTTCACTCTCATCTCCTTTTGTTAATGTAAGTGTGCTGTTAAAATCAGTATAAACTTCTCCTTGAATTATTTGAACATATGCTTTTCCTCTTTTCAAATCAGGATTATAACCCCTAGATTCATAATCTTTAACCATATTATCAAAACATGTTTTAATGCTTTCATTTATAGAATCCAATACTTCCTGTTCAACATGTTCTTTTAAAAATGGTTCTTGATTGACACAAGGAACATCATAATTATCGTCAGTATAACAAAGGTATCTCACATATCTGCCTTCATCTTCATAATTTTTTTTGTAAAAATAACCACTATTTTTATTCATAACATAATTTCCTCCTTGAGAACTTATTCTCTTTAAATTATCTTCAATATCTTCTTCAAGGCAATCCTGAATAAATGCTGCAGGATTTTTTGATCCACCCCCTGAATCAGGGAATATTTTTGGATAATATAAATAAACTAATACTCCAAACGCAACAATAAGTATTGCAATTATTATAAAGATAGTAACTTGGCCTCTAAAATTTTCTGGAAAAATCTTTAACTTGCCTCTTTTTCCCTCTTTTAAATCCATTTCTTTTTAATGTTTTAGTTGTTTAAAAACATTTCTTAATTTAAACGATATTAAATAGACTAATTATTTAATCTTCAGTTTCAACTCTTGGAGCAAGAATATATGACAATTCCATACTTTCTGTTCTAACATCCATTTTTAATGGATGGTCATTAGCAAAATTCAAAATGGTTTTATCAGTTAATTTGGATGCTTTTACAAATTTCTGAAGATATTCTAAGCTGTATCTTGCCTTGCATGTTTCTGCATTTATATTAGCTTCATCACTTGAAAACTCTGTTCTTGTTGAATTAAGCCCTTTAGCTTCAATCACAAATTTTTCGTCTTTCACAATAAAAGAGCAAGCATCAGCAACAACCGCACAGTCTTCAACACAATCAATTAAATCCTGTGACTTTAATTCAACTCTTGCACTATATTCTAAATTAGGTATTTCTTTGTCTTCACTTTCAATATTAATTAAACTTAAAACAAAATTTCTCCTTATCCTGTCATCCATTTGTATATAAAGTAAATTTTCTTTTCTTTCAAGAACAAGCTGCCCTCCACTTCTTTTCAATATTCTTTTAAGACTATCTAAATTTACACCTAAACTTTCATTTCCACTCTCAAATTCAGAAAAAGCTTTTTTTGGTATTTTCAAACTTACCATTGCAACATTTGCAGGGTCTATGGCAGTTATACTCAGTCCAAATTCATTTATTTTTATTTTTACTTCTGTTACTAATTCAGAGATTAAATCAATGGATTTAGATAATATAGTTGCATTATCAAGTTTAATTTTCATAATCATAAAAGATACTCCTGTTTTTTAAGCATTGCTATTCTTAAGTATAAGATAATTATTAAAATCCTTTCCCACTTATAAAACAATGGAATCAAAAAAAATTTCATTTAAAGAGGAAAGAATAAGGAAAATAACCACACTATACTATTCTCAACCAGAAATTCAAAAAGCTATTTTTGAGTTTTCAAAAAATAGGGAGATTTGTCCAAGATATTTTGAGGGATTTGGAAAAAGACCAGATTCTTTTGAATATCCAGGAGATATATTCGAACTTGTAAAACGCGGAGCAACTTCCTTTAACTGTTCTGAAGAATTGTGGTCAGACCCTCTTAAAATACAAACAGGCATGAATGAAAAGCAATTAAATGAATTAAGAATAGGATGGGACTTACTCATAGATATTGACTGTAAATATATTGATTTCAGTAAAAAAGCAACACAGGCAATACTCAAAGTTTTCAAAAACCACCACATAAAAAATTATGGAATTAAATTTTCAGGGAATAAAGGATTTCATATTATTCTCCCATTCAAGTCATTTCCCAAAGAGATTGCAGGAGAAAAAACAAAAGACCTCTTTCCAGAATTACCACGAAAGATTTTAGCTTATGTAAGATTTAAAGCAGAAGAAGAGATGAGAGATTTGATTTCTGAAGAAGAACTTGAAGCATTTAAAGACACAAAAATAAAAAAAGGAATAAAATGCAACAATTGCAAAGAGATTGCTCAGGAATATACATTAACAGAATATCTTTGCCCAAAATGTTTTAGGAGAGAACTAAAAAAAATATTTCATAACGAAAAAAAAGAATTTAAGTGTCCTGATTGCAGAACTCAATTTAAAATAAACAGAGCAGACAAGATTTATGAATGTAAAAAATGCAATATTTCTTCTAAAGATAAACCAGATAATTTCTCAAGACATATTGAAATAGATTTGTTTGATTTAATGGGGTTGGATTTAATTTTAATCTCTCCAAGACATTTATTCAGAATGCCTTACTCTCTTCACGAAAATAGTGGTTTATCCAGCATTGTTTTGAGCGAAGAAGAATTAGAAAAATTTGACTTGAAAGATGCATCTCCTTTAAATTTAAAAGTAAAAGATTTTATGCCAAAATCCAAAGAAAACGAAGCAGATTATCTTGTCAGAGAGGCTTTGGATTGGGCAAAAAATAATCAAATATCCTCAGGAGAATCAAAAGAAATCCTTAAAGGGAAATATGCAGATTTTAAACCAATAATTTTAGAATCAATCAAAGATGAAGATTTTCCTCCATGTATAAAAAATATCCTGAAAGGAATTTCAGACGGTAAAAAGAGAGGATTATTTGCTTTAATAAACTTTTTTCGTTCTGTTGGTATGAATAAAGAAGATATGGAAAAAAGAATTTACGAGTGGAACAAGAAAAATGAAGTTCCTCTAAGAGAAGGATATCTACAAACTCAACTCTTATGGGCATACAGAAAAAAACCAATAATGCCACCCAATTGCAAAGAATTTTATCAAGGGTTTGGAGCATGTCAACCAAATGAATTTTGCAACCTAATTAAAAATCCAGTAAACTATTTAGTAAGAAAAAATTATATCTCAAACAGTAAAAAAGAGAAAAAAATAACTAAAAATATAAATAAGAATAATTAATTTTTATAAAAATATTTATAAATAAGAAATTGCTTCAGAACATATGAAAAGAGAAGTGACATTGTTGTTAGTTTTTACATTATTTCTAATTCCTTTACCAACTATTTATGCAGCAGATGAATTAACTGGAGTTGAATCTGCTTATACCTGTCTTAATAACAGAATTAATTCAACAGGATGTTCTTCTCTTAAATTTGAGGAAAAAGTCTTTTCTTATCTCTCTTCAGGAAGTTGTGGAAATGAATTGTCTTTAGAAAATCATTCTAATGAGTGTTGGCCAAAATCAGGGTGCACATTAAAATCAACAGCGCAGGCAATATTAGCTTTAAATTCCAGAGCAGATACAACAAAAGCTGAAAGTTGGCTTTTAAGACAAACAGCGTCACCAGAAAATATTGAATGGTTTTTGGAAATAGAAGTTCCATCAGGGGCTACTTCATGTAGGATTTCTTATTCTGGAGCAACTTACACAGTTACAATCAAAGAAGATAGAAAAATTTCTTCTAATGCAGGAAATTATTTAACTTTAGCACAAGATGGATACTTGTTAAAGATTTCTAATAGGATATATAATCAAGATATTGAAGTCTCTTGTGACAAAGATTTTTTAACAACACTTCTTTTTATAAAAAGAGGTACATCTACACTTCATGTTTCTGATGTTGTTCATAATTCCAGATCAGGTGGAAAAACAATAGAAAAAGTTGATTCACTTTGTTTTGCACAAGCAGGAAAATGCAATTATGAAGGAAGTTTATGGGCTGCTCTTGTTTTACGTTCTTTGGGTTATGATAGAGAAGTTTTACGATTCACTCCTTATTTAATTACAATGAAAGACGAAACATATAACCAAATTTATATTCCAGAATCTTTTTTATATTATCTCACAGGAAAATTCCAAATTGACCTTCTTATAAAACAAAGAGCTAGTGCATATTGGGAAGAGTCAGGGAATAAATATTATGATACTGCTATTGCACTTCTTCCTTTCTCTAGTGATGATAGCATACCCCAAAAATCTAATTCAAAATCCTGGCTTTTATCTGTCCAAGACAGAAATGGATGTTGGAACAATGGAAATATAAGAGATACCGCATTTTTACTTTATTCAGTATGGCCAAAAAATCCACTCTCTCCTGTTGGAGATTGTGATTATTATTATGATTGTCCAGACATAGATTGTAAATCTAAAAGTTGTATAGATGGGAAATGCGTCTATGAATCTGATGGAAGTTGTGTTCAAGTTACATGTACAAAAGATTCTCAATGTAATGATTATGATTATACTTCAGAGAAATTTTGCGGAAGTAAAAATAAAGTTTATCGAGAGAAATATGACTATTCCTGTAATCTAGCTAAAGGAATATGTGAAGCAGAAGTAACAGAAGAAATAGTTAAATCTTGTTCTGATTCAGAAAGATGTGAGAATGGAGAATGTATTAAAGAAGATTGTAATTTGTTCAATTGGTGTGATTCTGGATATAAATGTGTGGGTGGAACTTGCGTTAAAATAGAGGGAGTTTGTGAAGATGATTATGATTGTTTAAATTATGAATATTACGGAAATCCCTATTGTAGTAAAGATAAATCTACTGTTTATCAGACTTATTACTCTTACTATTGTAATGTAAATAAAGGAGAGTGTATTCCTAAATCTGAGACAGACAATGAACTTGAAATTTGTAGTGCATCAGAAGAATGTTATGAAGGAAGTTGTTTGATTATTCAATGCTCTGATTCAAATCCTTGCGAATCAGGTTACAAATGCCATGAAGGAAGCTGCGTCCCTGAAACAATCTGTCACACTATTGCAGATTGCCCTGAGAAAGAGTGTCATGATGTTTTTTGTGATTCTTCTGGAACCTGTATTTACTCTTATGTCTGCGATGAAGAGTGCGATGAAGATTCTGACTGTTCTTACCGGGATTCAGAAGGAGAAACATTTTGTGGAGGGGAAAATGATAATGATATTTACGTTGATGTTTACAAATATACTTGTCAGAACAATGTTTGCATTTCAAATAGAACAGAAAAACTAGTAGAAGAATGTAACGATTCAACAGAAAAGTGTGAGTATGGAATATGTTATGAAAAATCAACTTATGGTTGCACTTACGATTATGAGTGCGAAGGAGATAATCAAGTCTGTAATTATTATGGGGAGTGCGTAGATAAAGATTTTTGTGATAGTGATTTTGATTGTTATAATTATGAATATTGCGATTCTTCTGGAGCTTGCTCTCCTAGGTCTTGTATGGATGATTATGATTGTTATGGAGGAATATGTTCAGAAAACGGATATTGTAAACCTTCTGATAATGATTGTAAAGGTGCAGGGTATTATTGTACTTCATCAGCAAATTGTAAAGGAAATATACTGCAAGAATATTCTTGTACTCAACAACTTTTCAAGTGTTGCGATACAGAGCCCCCTTTAATGACTTGTGAAGAAAATGGTGGAAAAATATGTTCTGAAGAACAATATTGTGTTGGCGGAGAAGAAGTGAGAGTATCAGATGACTTAGATTATGGTGAAACCTGTTGTGTTGGAGGAAATTGTGAGGAGGGAGGTTCAACAGAATACATTTATTGCATAGATAAAGGAGGAGAGTGCAGATCCCCTGATTCTTGTAGAGATGGAGAATCTGAAAAAGATTATATTTGTGGTGATAATCAAGTTTGTTGTATTAAAGATAAAAAAGATAAACCTAAGAGAGGATGGATATTGATAGTTATCTTGCTAATCCTTATAATCTTAGTGGTTATAGGAATAGTTTTCAGAGATAAATTGAGAACTGAGTGGATAAAATTAAAAGATAAGATGGGCGGGAAAAAATCAAAGAAAAAGCCCGATATGCCTATGACAATGCAACCAACTCCTCAAGGAAGGATTTTACCTAGGAGAATTTTACCTCCAGGACAACAACCTTCAGGACCCACTCAACAAACCAGATTCCCTATGAGAACAGTGGGACAGCCTATTTCAGGACAATCTCCAACCCAACCAATTCCAGTACCTAAACCAATTCTTCCAGGACAAACTAAACCTTCTACACCTAAGCCTTCTACTCCTAAAAAACCAGAAGAAAAATCTAAAGGTGGAGAATTAGATGAGGTTTTAAAGAAATTGAGAGAAATGGAAAAATAGACTTTATTTCTTTTTTTCTTGGTCTTTATTTTCTGGTAATAATTCTTTAAGCTTTTTTTGCATCTCTGAATTTTGAAACTGTAAAACTCTTGCAACTTCTTCATATCCATGAAGCCTTCTTGTTAATTCACTTAATATATCTGTCCAACCATTATTTGTAAGAGCTATCAATTCTGGTTCAACAACTTCAACATGTGCAGGCATATACTTAAACATTATAATCGCTAAATATAAAATATCTTCAACTTCTAAATCAACTTCAGCAAAAGTAGTGTAAAAATCTTTTGTGTCTTTTATTAACACAGGTTCATTTATCTTTTTGTTAGTTACTTTAACTCCTTTTTCTTCTCCCATCTTTTTTATTAAACCTTCTAATGTAGTTACAAGTTGTTCTGCTGGTCTTCCTATTATTTCAAGTATGATTGTAGAACTAATTACCTTTTTTCCTGAATCTTCTTTATTTGAACTCTGTTTTTTCATTTTTTTGTTTTTTCATTTTAAACAAGAAAAAAACCAAAATGCCTAAAAATACTAGCCCATAAATTGCAAATTTGTTCTTGTCTAATTCTTTTTTGTATGGTTCTGTTTTTATACTTTTTGGAGATATTGGAGAGAGTATTATTGGCTTTATTTCTTGTTCCTCTTGTATTTTATTTTCTTCAGGATTTACACTAATTTTTTTTATTTGTTTTATTGTTTCTTTTTTATCTTCCTTTTCTTCATCCTCTCTATCTTCCCCAGATTCATCCTCTTCTTCATTATCTTCTTGTTCTTCCTCCTCTTCCTCTTCATCACTTACACAAGCAAGTCCTTGCTGTTTTATATTAGAAAGTGTAACATCACCTATCCCAACAACATTTAACAAGTCATCTAATTTATTGAAAGGACGAGAATTAATTATTGCCTGTGCTTTAACAGGACCTATTCCTGCAAGTTTGTCCAACTCTTCTAATGAAGCAGTATTAATATCAATTTGATTCTTTTGACAGGAAGCAGATATCAAGCTAAAATTTATAATTAAAAATATGAAAAATACAATGAAAAAAAGAAATTTCTTTCTCATTTAAATAATTAAATAAAGTTTGTTTTAAGGATTATTGTTCTGTATTCTGTTGTTTTGAATTATACTTTTCAGAGAAGTCAATATATTCTATTTCTATTTTTCTTCCTTTCATATTCTTTTTTGCAATTAATATTCTTGAGAAAATTTTATTTTCAATAAGCCATAAACACATCCCTTTTTCAGATTGGTCCAAATACCCATTACTTTTAACCTCCAGCCCAATAACTTCATATCTTCCAGTTTCATCTTTTTTAAAACAGACAAAATCTGGGAACCCTGTTCCAATACTCAAAGCTTTCAAAAAAGGATTGTATTTTCTTTTTGCAGGAACTATCTTGTTTTTTTCATAGTCAATATTATTCATCCATTTATTTACAATCCAACCCATTTCCTCTAGATTCTCACGTACTTTAGCTTCAAACCTTCTTCCTGCAGCACGATTTTTCTTACCCTGACTTGAATGTGCTGATTTAGTCTGTTTTTTTATATCAACTCCTTTTTTGGCTACCATTTTACAATTTATTTATAGAGTTTTATTTTTGATAAATCTTTTGTAGAATCCCATGTATATATTTCTGTTGTTTTTAATTCAGAGTATCTAAACAATTTTTGATTATGTCTTATTAAATAGTATTGTTTAGTATCTAACGAGTGGTAACAAATAGAAAGACTTATATACTAGCAACGTGTAGTATATTTATGAGAGAGCTTACAGATATATTAGGACAACCAATTGAATCAAGAACTGATTTCAATAATTGGAATTCTAAAAGTTCTTGTGATACCTATCTGCCTAATTCACCAATTTATCTAAAAAAAATCAATAATGCAGATAGTGAACAATCACAAAAAATAGGCTATTTTATTGAAAGAGAATTAAAGTGGTTAGACAGCCATGAATATATTTCTAGAAAAAAAGAAGCAACTGGAATGTCAGAAAGCAAGATAAAAAACGATATCCAAATGATTAAAGAACAACTTGCAAAAACAAAACTAAATATTTCAAATAAAAGAGATGATTTAGCAAAAGGGGTTTATTATCAAGACAAAAAAAATCCAGTTATTAATATATTTAAAGATGGTAGCAGATATCGCACTTTAAATGCTATTGACCATGAGATAAAACATGCTGTTTCAGAACAAGCTCTTGAAACTATGGATGATTTAATCAAGGTATTTACAAGCAATTATAGGAAATACCCTAAAATAAATAATAAAAGAGTAATAGATTATTTAATCCCTGTAGAAACATTGGGGAAATGGGCAAGTAAAGCACCAGAACAGCAAGTTATTTCTAAAAGAATAATGGATATTATGGAAACAGATTATGGCATCAAAAGAGGTTCTAAATTGACAACAGATAATCTAAAAAAATTAATATCTGATTTAAACCATCAGATAAAAACAAGGGATGAAAGAAATAGTGATATCATAGCAATGCTTTACAAGATGAAACAAAAACACAAAGATTCTTATCAAAGCAAATTGTGTGAAATGGTAAATAACGCATATTAGAAAAAACATCTAAGTTGCTCTAATCTACTAGTTAATTTTTTTATCCAATCAATCTATTAAAAATAATTCCAATTGCTATTATAATTAAAACAACTGGTAGCCAAGGAACATATAAATCAATAATATCCATTTCTCTTAATAGCCATAAAGTTGCAAATATTAGAATTATAAATCCAAGCACAGGAAATCTTCTCCTGTAAGTTGTTCTACGATATCTATGAACTGCCATTTTACTTGTTTATTATTGAAGGCATTAAGTATTTATTGAATATATTGTATAAATCAATAACTAATCCTAATAACCCTACTATAATTAAAAGATATCCTCCATACTTTATATATTTTATCTTGTATTTTGAGAATTTAAGTCCAAAGATTAAAAGTAAAACAAATATAATTATTCCCAAAATATAAAAGAAAACAGGATTTATCATAATTATTTATATCACAAGTCTCTTGCTTGAAGAGTTCTCCTCCCATTTGCCTTTGCTCTTTTTATTGCTTCATCTAATATCTCTTCAACTTTTCTTTCAAGAGCAATTTCAACTTCATCTGCAACAGAAGATATTGCATTTTCTTTATCTAGTTCTTTAACTCTTGGACGTATATTTGATTTTATTATTAATCCCATTTTTATTTCTCTTTATTTATTTCAGGTTTCATTAAAGGGAAAATAACACACTCTCTTAATGTTTTTCCCATTAAAAATGCAAACAATCTTTCACTTAATCCAAATCCACATGTAGGGGGCATACCATATTTCAAAGCTTCAACAAATCCTTTATCATGTTCCATACTCTCTTCATCTCCTGCTTCTTTTTGTTTTGATTGTTCTTTAAATCTTTCTTCTTGGTCTAAAGGATCATTCAATTCTGAATATCCGTTTCCTACCTCGCTTCCAGCAATTATAACTTGAAATTGTTCAACCTTTCTTTTATCTTCTGGATTTCTCTTTGCAAGAGGAGAGAGTTCAACAGGTTGCCCTGTTAAAAATCCAGGTCCAGATATTTTTTTTCTACAATATTTCCAAAGCTGATCCACAAGCCTCCATTTATCAACTGAAGGATTATATTCTATTTTTAATTCATTTAGTTTTTTCTTTATTTCATTTACATCTGCCTTGTAAATATCTATTTTTGTTTCTTTTTTTATGAGTGTTTCAAAATCATAAATCTCCCATTTTTTAGAGAAATCTACTTTATACCCGTGTATATCAAATTTCATTTTTCCAAATACTTCTTTTGCAACTTTCTTATACATCTCTTCAACAAGTTTCATTCCATCTTGATAATTTGCATAACTCCAGTAAAATTCCATTTGAGTGTAATCCTGTAAATGTTCCATATCCATTCCTTCATTTCTGAATTGTCTTCCTATTTCAAATGTTTTTTCATATCCTGCAACCATTAATTTTTTCTGCCATAATTCTCCCATTGAAATTCTCAAATAAACATCTAAATCTAAAGCATTATGATGAGTTATAAATGGTTTTGCAGCTGCTCCTCCAGCAGAACTCTCAAGAACAGGAGTTTCAACTTCTAAAAATCCTTTTTCAAGAAGAAAATTCCTTATTGAATTCCAGAATTTTGCTTTTTTAACAAACATCTCTTTAACATCTTTGTTCATTAAAATATCCAAATATCTTTTTCTATATCTTTCTTCTTCATCTTGTAATCCTTTCCATTTTTCAGGTAAAGGCAATATTGATTTTGAGATAATCTCTATCTTTTTTACAAGTATAGATATTTCTCCTGTCTTTGTTTTTATTATTTCTCCTTCAACCCCAACAAAATCTCCAGAATCTAAATATTTCTTAAAAAATTCTCTGAACTTTTCAGGTGTCTCTTTTTCCTGAATAACTAATTGTATATCTCCAGTTCCATCTCTTAAAACACAGAAAGCTATTTTACCTAAATCTCTTTTAGTCATTAATCTTCCTGCTGTTTTGACTTTGCTTTTAATCTTACTTTTAGAACATTCAAGGCAAGTTTGTTTTTTGTCATATTTGTTTGGATAAGGATTAATCCCCTCTTTTCTTAACTCGTCAAGTTTCCTTATTCTTTCACTTATTATTTGCTCTTCTCGTCCCATGATTATTAAAAATAATTTTAGTTTTTATATTTAATCTTTACTTTCATTTTCTTCTTCTGAATCTATTTTTTCTATATCCTTTATTATCTAATTCTTCATTTAACATTTCATCAACTATTATTTGAAAATTATCTGTTCTTGGAACATGTGCATATTTTATTTTCTTAAATCTTTCTTGGAGTTTTTGAACTTTAAGAAATAATGGAAGAATATTTTTATTCCTCACTTTATATTCTCCTAAAAGTTGTTTAACCACAAGTTCTGAATCTAAAAAACAAGTTATTTCATCTTTAGTTATATTTGAAGCTAATTCCAATGCAAGAATTAATCCCTCATACTCTGCCACATTGTTTGTTGTGTTTTCACCTATAAACTTACTGTATTTAGTTATAATTTCCCCTTCTTTTCTTACAAGAGCAGCAACTGCTCCAGGACCAGGATTTCCTCTAGCCCCTCCATCTGAATTTGTATATATCATTTGTATTAATTATAATGACAACGTTTATAAAACATTCTTAGATTTTTATTTTTATATAAAATGAAAAAAATATTGAAATTCCCAGAAGGAAACAAACAAATAAATCTTAGCTCATGCGGTCCAAATGCAATGAAGCAAGTTATATTGTATAAATTAGGATTAGATATTCCTGAATATCAATTAATGAATATGTCCTGTTGTTCTACTGAAACAGGAACTCCAGTAAGAGGAATGATTCAGATATCTAAAAATTTTAACCTAAATCACAAACTAAAACATAACGCTTCAATAGATGACATTATTTATTCAATAAACACTAAAAATCCTGTAATCTTACTTATTCAGGAATGGAAAAGCGGACACTATGTTGTTGCAAATGGTTATGACACTAAACACGAAAAAGTTTTCTATTATGACCCTCTTTACGGAAAAACAAGAGGTATAAACTATTCAACTTTAAATAAAAATTGGCATGGACTTGATGTTTTCCACAGAAATCGTATGGGTATATTTTTTGAAGATTAAATATGTAATATTTTGAATGTCTTGAAATCCTGAAATTTTTCAGGACGCATATCTATTCCTTTTATTTGAGAATGTTTTGGACCTTTTTTACATAATTCAACAACTTTATTAACATCATCTATATTTCCTTCTAAAAATATTTCAACTCTTCCATCTTCAAGATTTCTTACAAATCCTTTTACATTATGTCTTTCTGCATTCTCTTTAACAAAACCTCTAAAAAAGACATCCTGAATTGTCCCATCAATATACATTCTCACAGCTTTTTTCATATTATCTCCTATATTCTATTATATTTAAAGAGATTATTAAACATTTTGATAATTAGATATTTCTATAATCTAGTTCATTGTTCACAACAGCAACTGTTTGTGATGCAAAATACATCTTATTCCCTATAGAAACAGGTTTACAATAATTTTTTAATCTTTTAAGTTCTTTTTTTGGAAGCCCTTCATGGTCTCCAATTATAAAAACACAATTTTTAGGGATATTTATCTTTCTTATATCTTCTCCTTTTTTATCCAATATAAAAATTTCATTCCCTTGCCCAATTAATTCTTCAATAACACTAAGAAAACTTTTTTTCTCAATAAAACATCCTGGAAAAACCTCTGTTTTTTCTTTTTCTTTGTATTTGTAAAGTATTTTTTTTATCATATTTCCAACATCTTTTTTAGATATTTGTGTTTCATCTTTAACTTGGATTTCAATATGTTTTGGAGGGTCAGGCATACCATAAAATACAAAATGAAATTTGCAATCTTTTCTGAAATCATGTGATAAAAAAACTCCTTGAATAAAGCTGTGTATTGCAATATCCATTCTCCCTGCTTTCATTAAGTCCCCATCATATTGAGAATATTTAGATAAAGCACTTCCAGATGTTGCAGCTGAACTTGAAAAATATACAAATTGACGCATTTTATCCTCTGATTTCCTGCATTACAAATTCAGGTTTAGCAAATATTTCTTTTCCCCTGAAGATTTTATACATCCCGACAAAATTACCATTACAAAAACAGCTTACAATTGAATCAACTCTCCACCCTTCATCTTCAATTAAATCCTTTTTGTAAATAGGTTTTCCTGTTAATATTTGTTTTAAATTATCTTCTCTTATATTCATAACAGGATAGACCCTTCCAACAATCTCTGCAGGGATAATTATCTCTCTTAGAAATTTCTCATTTCCTTTTTCATACTCTTCAACAGCTTTTTCAAATTCATACATATTTACAGAATAGGTTTCATCAAAGATACCTGCACTTAATCTTCTTAACTCAAGCATATGCGCCCCAATTTTTGTCTCTTTACCCAAATCATCTATTAATTTTCTTATGTATGTTCCACCTTCGCATTTAACTCTAAACAAAATATCTCTGCCTTTCTTTTGCAATAATTCAAAAGAGTATATTTCTCTTGGTCTATTCTGTCTTTTTACTCTGGACTTTACAGGAGGCATTTGTATTATTTTTCCAATAAACTTCTCTTGTATTGCTTTTTTTATTATTTCAATATCAATATCTTCATGGATTCTCATAACTCCAATATATTCCTTATCTTCACCTAAAAAATATCCTGTTAATTTACATGCTCTATTGAGAGCAACAGGTAAAACCCCAGTTACCTTTGGGTCAAGTGTTCCAAAATGAGAAGTTTTTCTTAATCTCAATCTTTTGGCTGTAAATGCAGAAACACTAAAACTTGTAGGACCAGAAGGTTTATCTAAATTTATTATCCCAAATTCAAGTAATTCCTTAATTGTTTTTTTATTTTTTATCTCTTCTATATTCATAAAACTCTTAATTTTCTATGATTTAAAAGATTAATCTATTTATCCAAAGTATATATTGCAATATATATTTTATAGTATATCTTATTAAAAGAAAATGTAAAATAATTAATTAAATTTATATTTCTCCTTTTAGATAAGCCTTTCTTTTTTCTTCAGGAAATTTTTCAATAGAATATCTGAGCATTGTTCTTGGCATAGTTTTGTATCTTTCTTTGAGAAATATCTCTAAAACTTCTTGATTTCTTTTACCAACTTCTCTTAGCATCCATCCAACTGCTTTGTGAATTAAATCATGTTCATCTTTAAGAAGCATATCTGCAATAGCAAGAGTCTCTCCAAAAATTCTCTTTTTTATGAATGCATAAGTTGAAACAATTGCTATTCTTCTTTCCCAAAGATTTTTGGATTTTGCAAGAAATCTTATTACTTCTGTTCCATCTGTGCTTGAAAAATCTCCAACAATATTTGGAGCACTTAAATCCACTAAGTCCCAATTATTTATATTGTGTGTGTTTTTCAGATAAAATTCAAATATTTGTCTTTTTTTTACAAAATCTTTTTTACTTTTTTGATATTTATTTGTGAGGATTATCAATGCAATTAATCTTTCTTCATGTATCTTGCTATTTAAAAGAGTCTGTAAATCCATAAAAGATAAATTCGTATATCCCTTTGCAATTTTTCTTTGTATAGGTACTTTTATCCCTAAGAAAATGTCTCCTTCACCGTACTCTCCTTTACCTGTTTTAAAAAATCTTTGGAGTATTTTAGCTTGTTCAGGATTTTTAGCTTCTTCAATTTCTTTTTTTAATCTATTCAGCATCTTTAATCCTCTTTATACCTTGTATAATAACTTAATATATATGGTTTATTAAGATAATTAATTTACAATATTTTTATCAAGAAAATTTATAATTTATTTCTGAAGTGCTACTCTTACAGGTTTAACTGCTTTTTTTGGCTTTTCAGTCTGATGTTTTGCTTGCTTGGCTTTTTCTTTCTGGAATTTCTGGTTTGCTTCTACAGTAGCTTTCTCTTTTTCAGCAATTTCTTTTTTATCATCTACACCGTCTTTATTTTCGTCTTTTTCTTCTGGTTTTTGCAAGCTCTCTTTCATCTTTTGCATCATACCCTTCTTACTTTCTATATTCTCAAGAGCAGCTTTTCTTGCCTTTTCTTCTCTTAATTTTTTGAATTTAAGATTATCTGGATAATCTACAAGCTGCACAATTATATTTTCTCCTTTTTTTATTGCTTTAACTTTTATCTTATGAGGATGTTTTCTTATTCCTCTGGCCCATAAGAATTGATTTAAATCTTTGTCAATTTTAATTTTATTCAAATCTCTGTTTTCTACTTTCATATGCTTAGCTAAAAATTCCTTTATTGTCTTTATTGCCTTTGGAGTTTTTTTGTATCTTGCAACAACTCTACTTTTCTCTCTTAAAGGAATAACATATTCTCTTTCAATCTTGTTTTCTGATTTTTTGTTTGCCATTTTAGTTTAATTTTGCTTTAGCTCTTTCTATGTCCCGAATTTTTTCTAACAATCCTTCTGGAAGATTATCTTCCTCATAACATATACACCCCAATTCTAATTCAAACATAGATTTTACTGCTTTCATAGTATCTCTTGATGCTTTATTCAGATTAACTTTCAATTTATGAATATCTGTTTTATAATTTAAATGCATCATTACATTTCCTTGAGGCCCTTGATAAAAAACATTTTCTTTGTAATCTTTATATCCTGTTGTTGTTTCAAGAAATTTCTTTTGTTGAGGAGTAATTGTATTTGATTTTTTCCAATTATAAGAACTTAAATCTAAACCATTAAAATCATACTTTCCATTAATTATGAATATTTTGTGGTCTGGTTCATCTGATTTAGGCAAATCCATTCCAGTAATTTCAGATTTCATATTCGAGTATACACAATATTTTTTATATCTAGGATTTTCTTCTAATGTCATTTTAACCAAAATGCGATTTCCTCCTTTTTCCTGGTTTAACGTGAAGTTTAGTTCTTCTCCATGAGCGCTTGTATTTTGTCATGATTGAAGGATGTACTCTCTTTCCTGTTCCGTATTTTTTAAGTACAGCCCAAACTGGTGCCCACTTTGTTTGCCTTCCTTTTTTTGCAAGAATTCTTTTTTTATTTTTGTTTTTTATAGGCATTTTAATCCTCCTTTTTCAGACAACATATTCCTAATTTGTTTTTCATATTTTTCTGGAAGAAATATTTTGCTAGCTCTCTCATTATAATAAATATGAAATGCCTGTCCATTAACTCCATAAGTTTTTCTTACAGTTCTTTCCATCTTATGGGTTTCTGTTTCTTGAAATAATGCTCCAACAACACCACTAACTTCCATTAATTCATCAATGGTTAATGGCTTATTGTTTTTCATTAGAGAATACTCTATCATTTTCCTCCTCCAATCCCCTCTAAGAATTTTTTCCCTTTATCTGTTAATATTCTTCCTGGTTTTTTGCTTCTCACACCTCTAATTGGTTTTTGAATCTCTGTAAATCCAGCTTTATCTGATTGCTGTAAAATTGTTCTTATTATTTTACCTGAACCTTTAGAAAATTTTTCAGGTTTAAACCCTCTGTCCTTTTTTGAACCATATTTTGTTCTTAATCTTTGAACTCCAATAGAACCTTTTTTGTAAATACATCTAAGAACAGATGCAGCTCTTTTATGCCAGAAATCTTCATCATCTATTGGTCTTTCTTTTCCTGCTCCAGATTTAACAAATTTTGCCCATTCTGGTTCATTAAATTCAGGTATTTTTTTTAAAGCTTCAGCTAATTTTATATTGTACTCTTGAGCACGCATATCATATACTGGATTTTCCATTTTAGTTTTATTCTAATTTATTCGGCTTGTCTCACGACAATAGATTAACTCTTAGAGTTATTTACCTAGAAATTATGGTTAAGGAGGGTTTATAAATTATTTGGTTTGATTATACTTCCTTTTCTTCTTCGGGATTTTCTTTTAAGTTCTCTCTCCTATCTCTTCTCCATTTCTTAATCACAATAGTATATCCAATTATTCTTGATGTATAATTGTTTCCCAGCTCTCTTAGTATTTTCTCATTTATCTCTCTTAATTCTTCTCTGTCTCTACAACAACTTTTCAAGACAGAAACTTTAACATTTTTAGTATTATTAAAATGGTGTTTAAGATTACTAATGAATTGTTCTGTAACCCCGTTTTTTCCTAATTGTATTTGTCTTATTGCTGGCATTTTTATTCCTTGATTTTATTTTTTTCAATATATTCTTCTATCTCTTTCTTTTTTACTTTAATTATCTTTGGTTTTTTATTTATTCCCCATGTCCCACTTTTCATAAATTTTTTCTTATAAACTTCTTTTCCTGTGAATTGATGAACTTTAACATCTCCTTTGTTGTCTCTCCAATCCTGGCTTTTAGATGCACAGATTATAGCAGAGATTTTTATTTCCTGTTTTGTTGGTTTAGGTTTTATTTTATCAATAACACAAAAAGGGCTTCCTGGTTCAGCAGTATGGAGTATTAGATTAGGTTTTCCACAGTAACTTTTAACAAGTTCATCATTATTTTCAGAATTTTTACCTAAAAATATTTTTGTTCCAGAATCAAGGATATATTCTCGTGGTTTCATATATCTTTTAATAAAAATATGTTTTTAGATTTTATCTTTTCTTCTTAATTAACCAGTCATTAACAATTTTCATACATTTTTTTTGATTTGGCCAAGTAAGTATTTTAATTGCTTCATTGAAAGAAGCCCACTTGTGTCCATTATGTTCAATTGGGTCAAGCTTTAATTTTCCATCTCCTTTTTCAACCTGCACAGCAAAAAGATGATATGTCTGCCCTATTTTATCAGGTCTATCCCATATTTTTTTAAGATAAAGATAACTTCCATGTTCCTTAAATCTCTTGACTTTTAATACCTTTAATCCTGTCTCTTCATTTACTTCTCTTCTTGCAGCTGCTTTTTTTGTTTCAAACTTCTCAATCTTACCTTTTGGAAACTCCCATCCTTTCCAATGTTTTTTTCTTTTTAAAATCAAATATTCTATTTTTCCTTCAGGAGTTATATAATAAGTTACTGCAAATACAGCTTTTCTGTATTTTTCATCTTTTATCTTATTTTTTTTATTGTTTATTTTTTTACTTGTTTGTTTGTTCATCTTTAACCACTTCCTTTTCTTTAAACATCCTTGAAACTATCATTATTCCCAATACACATATAATAGTTACAATTATTGCTCCAATAATTGTTCCCCCCAATGTGGCATTACCAGATAATTTAGTAACAGTTTCTGTAACAACATCTTTCCAGACAAGAGCAATTAAAAAACCAAATGCTGCTAGTATTGCAGTATTCATTTGTTTTTTGAATTCTCTTTTGAATACTTTTACTCCTGTTTTTGCTCTTTCTTTTATTTTTTTTGCCCTTAATCTTTCCATTTCAATTATTTATGTTTTTGTTAATCTCTTTATTATCTATTCTCCCCAATTTTCTAATGCTCTTTTTAATTCTTCATGATTTTCAGAATATTTTTTAAGTGATTGTTTTTTCATAAATGCATCAATTGCCTGTCTCATTGCTTTTGCTCCAGCAATTGTTCCATCAGGATGTCCATGAACTCCACCTCCTGCTTGAACCACAATATTATTTCCCATTGCCTTTAAAATTTTAGGTACAATTCCAGGATAAACTCCTCCAGATGCAACTCCTAAAATAGGTTTGATATTATACCATCTTTGTTCCAAATTCCTTTTTGTTTGAGGAGTAAATTGCATTTCAATTTCTTCTTGTATATGAAGAATTTCTTCTTTGTTTCCTGTCATCTTTCCATATACTGTTCCAATATGTAATGTATCTACTCCAACCATTCTTGCTAATTGAGCAATAACTTCCATAGACATCCCATGGTCTGGATTTCTATCATATATTGCATGTCCTGCCCTATGTGCATGAATAGGAAGCTTTGTAAAATTTCTTGCAGTTTGCAATGCTCCCCATCCTAATGTTAATATATCTAACATGATATAATTCCCTCCATTCTCTTCAACAAATTTTATTCTTCTTTTCATTTCTTCAGATTCTGCAGTGCAATTAATTAAGTATGCTTTTTTCTCTCCTGTTTTTTTCTCAGCATCTTTACATGCCTTGATAGTTAATAAAAATCTTTTTTTGAAATTATTAAAATTCTGATTAGTTAAATTTTCATCGTCTTTAACAATATCACATCCTCCAATCCATGCTTCATAAGCGACCCTTGCATGATTTTTTTCATCAAGTCCAACTTTTGGTTTTATTATTGTTCCCACTAAAGGTCTTTTGGGAATATTCATTAATTTTCTTAATCCATAAATTCCATATCTTGGACCCTTAAAACTTTTCAGCATTTTTTCAGGAATTCTCAAGTCTTCCCACATAAGCCCTTTTACTGATTTCATTCCATATATATTTCCCCCAATACTCGAGAGTATTTCAGGAACATTTCCTAATTCAAACAATTCAATAGGATAAGCAATTCTCACTCTCTTTTCTTTTTCATTCATATAATATATTTTCGGAGATAATTTTTCAGCAACTTTCTTATTCATTGTTCCAATATTTGTCCATGTTCCAATAGAACTCTCTCCAGCAACTTCTTCAGAAACTTTTTTTAAAGTATATCCCTTTGAGGGAGTTATTTTATACTGACAAATAACATCTGTCTTCTTTGGTTTGTATTTTAAATTAAGAAATTTATTTTGCATCACTATTTTACCTCTTTTACATTAACAATATTACTAAAATATTTTTGGTTTTTAAATTATTCTTATCTGTTTTCAAATTTCAATTAAATTACTTTCCACAATAAGTTAATTCCATTCTTTTGCTATGAAACGCTTTACATTCTTTACAATTAGAATGTCTTGGACAAGATAATTCAGGACACCTACATTTAGGATTAAAGGTTTCCTCATTTTTTATTTTGCTTTTAGACCTTTCTTCTGGAATAAAATATTCTTCATTTTCTTCTATTTTGTCTTGCATAAATTATTTAGAAACTCGTTAATTTAAAAAATTATTGATTTAGTTTATTTTCTCTTTTCACTTTTCCTTGTTCTTTTGTTTCCATCCTTCATTTTTTTACTTGTCCAGTAAGAGACATATATAAGAACTACCAATGCAATACTTAAAATTATAAATCTTACCAAATCATCCATATAATTCCAGTATCTGCCTGTTCCATAAATAATAAACATCAAACTCCCAAACATCAATCCCCCTGAAATGGAATTTGTACTTATAAATATTGTACATCCAACAATAACTAAAATTCCAAATATTAAACTTATTATAAACATTTTTTTAGAATAATCTTTGTTCGCTTCATTATATTTATCCGAACACTCTCTATAAACTTGTGTATAATAAGATTCATTGATATAATCTGTTTCTGAAAATTCTTGATAATCACAATAATCTTCGTATTTCGGTTCATCATATATTAATTTTGTTCCAAAAACACAAAACATCAAAAATATTATTGCTATCGCAATTCCAAGTATAATCTCTTTTATTTTCATTTTATAGATTTATGTTTATCTTGCTTTAGATGTTACTGTAAAAAGTATGTTATCATATTCCTGATATATTCCATCAATTTCATTTTTAATTTCTATATGGTATCTAACAGTACAGGGTGGAGCTTTTTTAGGGATTAAAATGTGTATTTTTGTGGCATAAATATCTCCAAAACTTATAGGAATATTATCTTCAGATTTTCCATTTGAAATCCAATCTAATACATTTTCATCGCCACATGTACTCTCAGCAACAATAACATTATAAGAAAATATTGAAACATCAGAAGAATTTTCTAATAAGTTTTTTATCCCAAGTATAATTCCTCCTTCTTGTCCTTGTTTTATTATTAAACTTCTTGATTTAGGATATATTGCCGACTTATCTTCATCTGAACCAAAAGCTTTTCCAATTTCATTTGCTGACTGTTGTTCTGTTAAAGGTAATACTCTCTCCTTGGCAGGGTCTCTTTCAACACCTTCTTTTAAAATTAATTCGTTTACTAAAATAGCTATAATTACTAAAGATACTATTACAAGAATTATAATCTTGGTTTTTCTTTTCATTTTATAGATTTATGTTTATCTTGCTTTAGATGTTATAACAAAAGGTATGTTGTCATATGCATACCATTGGTTATTTCTATTAGTCCTTACTTCAACTCTGTATTTAACAGTACACAATGGAGCACCAGTAGGTATCTTGAAATATATCCTTGTAGAATAGTAATCTCCAACACTTATAGGAATATTTTCTTCTTTAGTTCCAATAGTTATCCAACTCAATACATTTTCATTTCCACATGTACTTTCAGCAACTTTAACTTCATATGAAAATTTTTGAGTTCCAGAAGTACCTGTCAATAAGTTTCTTATTCCAAGTCCGATAGCTTCTTCTTGTTCTTGTTTTATTGTTAGACGACCAGATTTAGGATATACTGCTAATTTATCTTCATCTGAACCAAAAGCTTTTCCAATTTCATTTGTCAATTGTTGTTCTGTTAAATCAACTGCACTTCTAGATGTATTAAATATCGTTCTAGTTAATACTAACCCTAAAACCAAAGCAGACATTAAAAGAACTATAGTAACTATTGTTCCAACACTCATCTCCATTGCTGCTCTTTTGGATTTCATGTTCTTCATCACCATCTTTTATCTTATACCTATAATACTATACTTTATAAATGTATATAAATTTATCGCAACCAAAAAAAATCCTATTAATATTGAAAGGATACTGAATATTTTTGCTTTTTTTGCTCTTTTACCGTCGCATTTTAAACTTTTAATTAATCCAAATATTCCAAGAATCACAGCTAAAAATGGAATTCCTGCACTAATTATTATTGAAGAAATTTTACTGTTGTTTTCAAATATCTTTAACAAGAGTGCTGAAAATGGGATAAATAAAGCAAGAATTAAACTTATTGTGCCAAGTATATATGCATCTGCTTCTTTAGAATCGCAATTTTTCACCTTCATTTATATTTTTATTGAGTTATTAATTATAAATGTTTTTATTTCTAATAGAAATGGGGCTTCCGGGAGTCGAACCCGGCACACCATGATCTTCAGTCATGTGCTCTCCCGCTGAGCTAAAGCCCCAATTTAGAGTAATGTTTTATACTTTTAAATGTTTAGAATTATTGTAAAATTATTTTTGAAAATAATTAAATAATAAAAAATGTAAGTCAGGAATAGGCCAGATTCTGTTGAACTCTGTTTCTTTTTCAAGACAGACAGTTCATGTTAACATTCCACTATGCGGCTATGCCTTGCACCAGTTGAGATGTTCGTTCCACCGTAACTTAATACGCTCGTCTCTATATCAGAGCTTTGCCTCACGACAATTGGAATTTCTCCAACAACTTTTTCTTAACTAATTGTTAAGGGTGTCCGGACCTTCCTCAGAACTTAGAAATCATATAATTGGATTTCTTGACAATTTAATGCCAAAGTCCCGATGTTAACTACCTGACTTACTAAAATAAGTAATTAGAAGGGTTTTTAAGTTTTATCTTCTTGTTCTTATCATGACAAAAGTGGTGAAAGCAAAAAAAGAAAAACATAAAGAAGAAGAAAAAGGAGCTTTGTTTATCCCAGCTGGATTGTTTTTAGGTATGGGATGGGGTTTTTTTACAGATAACTTTGTTGCAGGGCTTTTTATGGGTCTTGGAATAGGTTTTTTGGCTTTTGCAATTGTTAATTTATTGAGTAAGAAAAAATAAAATTAATATGAAAAATTTAATGTTTGAATTTTTCTAATTTGTTTACTTATAGAAAAATCAATCTTTCAAGATAAAATAAATTTTAAAAATAAAAAATAAATTGGTTTGAATTTAGATAGAATTGATTTTTAATTAAAATCTTCTTCTATTTCCGTCACTGTTCCCAAAATCTCTTCTAGGACCTCTTGAATCTCTTCTTCTACCACCAAAATTCCTTCTTGGTTTTCTTGGGGCATCAGGGTCAAGTGGCTTAGCTTCATTAATTTTTAATGCTCTGCCTTCAACTTCTTTATCATTCATCTCTTCGATTGCTTTTTTAGCTTCATCGTCGTTTTTGAATGTAACAAAACCAAATCCTTTAGATCTTCCAGAAAATTTATCCTTGATTACAGAGACTTCTTCTATTTCATCATAAGATGAAAATAGTTCTTTTAGCTTTTCATCATCTACACTAAATGGTAGATTTCCAACATAAACTTTCATGTCCTTATATCCTCCTTACACTCATATCTAACTTAGAACTAATCGAACCGCGAAATCAAACTGAATCACTGAATCTATTCATTCTACGTTCAAAATAAATACAAACAATTGGTTTTTAAATGCTTTGGAGAAAAAATCAAATAAATAAGTAACAGAAAATCTTGAAATCTTCAAACATACAAATGAAGCTATTAGTAGCTCTATGCTGAAATTCTCGCGTGAGCTTGAATCTTACACAAGAGCTCTATCAACGCAATCTTCTTTTGCGGCCTTAATTGTCTCGTTTTGCGGATGGCTTCGAGCTTAGATGCATTCAGCTCTTATCCATGTAGTGCGTGGCTATGCAGCCTGCCATATAACAACTGCTCACTAGAGGCACCCAACTTCCGTTCCTCTCGTACTAGAAAGTTGTTCCACTCAGACAATAACACACCTAGTAGATATTATACAAACTGTCTCGCGACGTTCTTAACCCAGCTAACGATCCCTTTTAATGCGTGAACTCCGACACCCTTGCACGCTACTGCACGCGCAGGTTAGGGAGAGCCGACAGCGAAATACCAAACCGCCCCGTCAATTCGGACTATTGGGGGCGACCAGCTTATTATCCTTGGGGTAACTTTTCTATCAGACACGGCTCCTATTAAAAAAGCACGTGGGTTCACTAGGCCCTAGTTTCCTATCTGCATTTCTTGCTATTCAAAATACAGTTAGACAAGCTTTTGCCCTCGCACTCATCCCTAGATTTCCAAGCTAGGTGAGCTTGTCTTTGGGTCCTATCGATATCTTTTCGACAGGGCACCGCCCCAGTCAAACTGCCCGCCTGCTGCTGTCTTCTAAAGAGTAAGCAAATTTAATCAAAGTGGGTAGTATTACAAGGTTGCTCCATTGCCACCGAAATGACAACTTCGATGCTCCTACCTATTCTATGCATTTCAATTAAATTTACAACAACAAGTTGCAGTAAAGTTCCACAAGGTCTTCACTTCCCACTAGGCGTCCCTGGTCTGTGCACCAGGCAATATTTTCAGAGGGCTCAAAATTGGGACAGTGACAACCTCGTTAAACCATTCATGCACGTCGCCATTCAGACGACAAGGCATTACGCTACCTTAAGAGGGTCATAGTTACCCCCGCCGTTTGATGGACCTTAGCTCCCTTGAAAAGGAGTTTTAGACACCACCACTGGGCAGGTCTCACCACGTATACAAGTCTTTTCAGATTAGCACGTGGCTACGTTTTTGTTAAACAGTCGGGCCATCCTTGTTACTGAGATCTACCAATGCACACGAATTTCTAAGCGCACAAAGATAGACACCCCTTCAGCCGAAGCTACAGGGCTAATATGCCGAATTCCCTAATTTTGTTTTACCCTTCACGTCTTAGCCTTACTAAGCTTGAGCACCAGTGTCGGTTGTGGGTACAGTTAATTGAATCAAGAATATAATCTTTTCACTGGCTCTTGGACTCAGCAATTTTGTCTTGCAAATTCATTCACATCTAAGGATTACCCTCCACGAACTTCTTTACAAGAACACCCTCTCGAGTGCTTACTTATCCGAAAGCGAATTATACTATGTAAGACTCAATCAGTTCAGGAATATTAACCTGACATCCATCGTCTACTCAGTTAAGATACGACTTAGGTACTGACTAACTCTTGGTTAACATATATTGCCAAGAAAACCTTGCTCTTTCGACGTTTTCCATTCTCAGGAAAATCACATCCTACTATTACCAGGATTCTCATTAGTTTTCGTTCCAGTCTTTCTCTCGAAAAACCTTCTGCACAAAAACTACGCCTGCTTACCAGAACATTCTAATGAATGCCTCTAAAGTATCGGTATTATGCTTAGCCCTGTCCATTTTCGGGGCTCGAAACCTCAATAGGTGAGCTGTTACGCTTTCTTTAAATGATAGCTGCTTCTGAGCTTACATCCCTAGTGTCTCAGGTTTCAAACACCCTTCGATACACTTAGCATAAATTTATGGACCTTAACTTTAGTCTCCTTTGTTTAGGTCTCGGAACAGTATCTTACATACTGCCCCTGTTTCCTGTTTTAAGTAATCAACAGTTTCTGAGTTAGAAAAAATTCCGTAATCATTAGACCCTGCAAACTCCATCTGTACTATACACCGCTGACAAACTAAACAAGACTATACGTAGGCATATTTCAGCAGGAACCAGCCATCGCCGAGTTAGATAGGCTTTTCACCCCTATCCACAGGTCATCCAAGTACATGTCCATAACACCGGTTCGGTCCTCCATCCTCCTTTCGAAAGACTTCAACCTACCCATGGATAGATCACCCGGCTTCAGGTCTTATCTGAGTGACTAACGCATTTTCATACTTGCTTTCGCT
>MTKZ01002938.1_pt1 | contig 33476 bp, 21 predicted proteins | sample 1042781 | NCBI WGS metagenome assembly MTKZ01 (sample SAMN06212207, study PRJNA360539) | anaerobic digester metagenome | biome: Wastewater treatment plant; material: sludge; isolation source: anaerobic digester fed with sludge from wastewater treatment plant | place: Denmark: WWTP Viborg ...
GTCACCGGAAGGTCGAACACCGTCTTGAGCTCGGTGATCCTCAGCTTCGACGACAACACCAACTGGGAACAGGCGTTGGAACCCCACAACGTCGACCTCGACGACGAGCATTCCGACGTCGACGCCCGCAAAGCCCAAGTCGTTGAGGTCACCGACGACCCAGCCATCGCCAGATGGGTTGGGCTGAAGAAACGACCCAAAGACGACCTCGATGTTCACTACCCGCCCGGCACCCGAGTCGTCGTCCGACGCGAACCGTTACACCCCGGCGCCCAGCAGCGGATGTTCGACACGAACGGCTGGCGCCACACCATCATCATCTCCGACCTCCCAGGCGAATCAGCTTTGGAGATCGACCGGCTCCAACGCGAACACGCCCACGTCGAAGAGAACATCAAACGACTCAAAACCTGTGGCCTCGACCGGTTCCCGTTCCCCGACACCGCCCGCAACAAGGTCTGGACCTCAATGGTCGGCTGGGCCCACACCCTCTGTCGCTGGTTCCAACTCGACCTCCTCGCCGGCACCGAGTTCGAACACGCCCACCCCAAAAAGCTGAGACGTTGCCTCTTCAACACACCCGCGATCCTCCGCGTCCGCAACCGGCAAACCTGGACGCTATGGCCCAAACAATGGCCATGGAACCCCCACCTCCGCAACGCAGGACGCCGCCTCCGGACCATGAACCCGCCCGCACCACTCCAGATCTGACCGTCACCTACTCCAGACAGCCAGTCCACCAGCCCGAACCTTCGGCCGGGCTACTTCACCGACCCCACACACCAACCCGAACACACCTCAACACACTGGACAGCCGGGTAGCAGCCCTCTGAACCCGCCACGAGCACCCCACCACATCCGATACCAACCCCCCTCACACCAAAACGGCTTTCAGGCCGCCAACACCGGAGAAACGTGCCGGATCGCGGCTAGGACCACACTCCTCCGATCCTCCCGGATCGCTTCATGATTGTTCGGATTGCATCGGGTCGTGAGGACCTACCGTGGGCGAACGGTCTTGCGGACCACCTTCGAACGGAAGGGTTTCAGGTCGCGGACGAGGATGACTTCGTTGAGTTAGATGCAACGGTGGCCGTGCTATCAGACGGCGCGATTGGGGACCCGAAGTGGCGGACGGCGGTAGAAGGAGCGACTGGTAGCCGGTTGGTTCCCGTGCAACTTCACCCCACAGAAGTGCCTGACGACCCAGATCTCCAAGAGCTCCGAATCATCAACTGGATTCAACCCGCTGCCGGGCCGCCAGAGGCCACCTACCCGTTGATAGCGCTTGTTCTGCGTAGCAATCCAGAGCTGTATAGCGCTCGCCGCCGACTTGCAATGCAGGCCGACAGCTGGGCGGGAGCCAATCGGCCGGCCGACCTATTGGTTGACAGTCGCAAATACGCGGGTGAGTTGCGCGCTCTCGTAGCGCAGCTTGCGGGTGACCCCCTCCTTCAGCCCAACAAGCTGATGAGCGAGTTCGTGGATGGATCGGTCAAGCGGTCCCAACGACGACTGTTCCTCTTGTTCCGACGAGGACTCAGAGCCACGGCCGTCGTGGTGCTCCTTGGCTTGTTGCTCGGCACGGTGCTGCCTCGCCTCCGAGAGGAAGGGCGCCAGAGTTTCAACTCGCTTACAGCGATGGATGCGCCTGACATGCGTGGCCAAACGCCTGAGTGGTTTGCGGTGATGGCCACGTCGGTGCTGATGAGTAGCGATGACCCTGTCGAGGATGGGATCGCTCGGATTACAATTCACAAGCAGTTGGCCCTGCCCTGGAGCGAGGGCGACATCTTCAACTCGTTCTACGAAGGACTCAACGGCTCAGTTCCCTTTGGTGCAACATCGGTTGGAGTCGTGTTCGCAAAGGGTGATGGATCATCCAACTTTGGGGTCTACGACATGGACGGCCAGAAACTGCGCTGGTCGATGCAATTGCCGAAGGAGATGTTGGGCGCCGAGGTGTCTCCTGAAGGTGCGTTTGCCGTGACACTCGGGGACTTCGGTCCCGGGATCCTGGATCTCCAGAGTCGGGACCTACGCGAGGTGTCGCCACCAGTTAAGGCTGAGATCGCCAAGGTGGACGTAGGTGGGGAAACAGCCTCGCTGGCATCGTTCGGCGGACAGTTATGGAACCTTGACGTTCGGTCTGCAGAGGCCTCCAAGGTGGCGAAGTTTGATGACCTCTTTGACATGGTGGCTCTCAAGGGGGGCGGGACACGTGCCGCAGTCCGAAATGAGGATCAATACGGCCTAGTCGATGCAGCGACGGGAGAAATGCTCGTAGAGGTGCCGATTCCAGAAGACGTGATAGCTCCCAGCGCATCTCCGGTGCCTGACGATGATGCCCTGCTGTTCGTGGGGGAGGATGACCAGGTCTGGAAAGCGGCCGCGGACAGTGATCCACGCCCGACGGGCATCTCGGTGCAAGCTGCGTCTGGGGGCATCCAGTCGTTGGCCAATGGCCGGGTGGTCGTTGGCGGCATCCTGAGTCATCCGGAGGTGTACGACGTCGCTACGGGTGCGTCGCTAGGGGAGGTCTGTCGGGACACCGCGTCCCTCCGCTCTCTCCATCCGTCAGCTGATGGGTTGCGCATGTCGTGTAGTGGGGATCGTGCGACCACTATCTGGCCTCTGCCCGATCAGCGAGTTGCTGTTGAGCAGGGCCTGCTCAGCGATCAGGCGCGCTCCGTATCCAAGGGCTACGTCCTCGTCGCAGACGGAGACAACGTGAAGGTCTCCAAGAACGGCACGCCGTTGGCCGACATCGAAATGAGCGCTGGCAAAGTCGTGGCCCTGAGTTTGTCGCAGGAGGGGCGTTCGGTCTTGATCGGCACTGATGAGGGTGTGGTGTTCCAATTCGAGAACGTTGACGGAGAGTTTCGGCACGTGCTGTCGTGGCACACACCAGATCGTTCTCCAGTGGTGAGCGTTGGCTGGTTGCCCGGCCCGGTCGTTGCCACAGGTTCCGGAGCGGCTTGGCGCGTACCTACCTGCGACCGCTGCCTCTCCGACGCTGGTCTGATTGACGAGGTGAAGGAGCGCGTCCGCTCCTGTTGGAGCGATGAGCAGTTGAAGAACGTCGAATCGCGGACCCGTGACCGCCTCGCCATCCGGGTTTGCGACTGAGGCCGCATGTACCACATCTTCCTTTCCTACAGCCGGATCGACAGCGACTGGGTCGACCGCCTTCACGCGGAACTCGAGAGTCGTGGGTTCGAAGCCTGGCTGGACCGGCGCGATCTCCCGCTCAACCTACCTTGGCTCAATCAGATCTCAGATGCTGTCGAGGAGTGTGCGCTCTTTGTGTTCTGCGAGTCTGAGGCGGCGAGCTCCTCCGAGGCGTGCGCCTCGGAACGCCAGGTGGCCGAGCGTCAGGGCAGGCCGGAGACTCGTGTATCGGTGGGGGAGTCGGTTGACGAGGTTGTGGACCAGGTCGAGCGAGAAGTCGGGTTGCTGAGCCCGGACCTCAGAGCGATTGTCGAGGTTGAGGTACTGGCTCGGGATTGGGATCGAGCGGGCCGACCGGCTGGGAAGTTGCCCGCGGGGGACGCTCGTAAACGCTTCCGGAGGGCGCAACAACGTCAAGAGCGCTCTTCTGAGCTCACACGAGAGCTCATGGCAGCCAGCAGGCGGAAGAGCATCCGTCGTGGGATATTCACTGCAACGGTCACGCTGGTCATTGGCGCATTCTTGCCTACCGTGCGCGCCACCTTTGAGGTAACGACAGAACGGCGTGTGTCGCATGCGAAATTGGTGAACCGGATGTACGCCGCTACTAACGCGCATCTGGCTATCAACCGCAGCGTGTATGAGGGGCTGAAAGAGGCTGGTGAGTTTGGCAAGAACGACAGTGCGCTCGACGCATCGGTGCAGGTATCAGCGCTGGCGGACCCAAGCCCTGATGATGTCGTACGCGTCCCGGGGGGAGCGAAGTCGTTCGCCGTCGCAACCATCGGTACAACCATCGAACTGCTGGACGGCAATGGAGATCGTTGGTCGAGGAACGCGAAGGACACCGATGTGCATTCGGCCAGCAAGGTCCCGGCTGGCCCGCCGAAACCGCAGGCAGGGACCGACGTTAAACTCTCCAAGTCTGGGGTGGTGCAGCTCTTCAGTGGTGGGGCTCTCGATCGACGCATCGTGGCGGACTGGCCCGCCAGGGTTGCGGTCATGAGTCCCGATAGTCGTTACATCGCTGTCGGGACCATCGACAGCGTTGAGGTGTTCGACACCGACGTGGGCGTCCGTCGAATGCGGCTTCGCGGCGCATCGCCGGTGGACGAGATTGCATGGTCTGACGATGGGTCAAGGATCTGGGCACTCGCCGACGGCGAGGCAGTCAGCTGGAAGCTTGAACGTGGGGAGACCATTCTTGACGAGCCCCAGAAGAACTATCGAGCGCTGGTGCGATCGAGCAGTTCCGGCCAAGTATGGCTGGTCGAGCGATCTGGAACGATGCGCGAGATCTCGCTTGCGGATGGTACGACTGGCACTCAAATCGAGCTGGGTTCGCTGGTCAAGGTTGTAGCCGGAGATGCGAAGGGGGAGCGGGCGGCCGTCGTGACGGAGGCCGGAGTGCAGGTCGTTGACCTCCGTTCGCACCGCTCGCGGAAGGTGACCATTCCCGCATGTGAATCGCCAGACTCTCCAGCGTTCGGTGCGGACGGTAAGGATCTCTGGTTCGGCTGCGGTGGTGCCACAGCGGTGCGCGTCGACTCGCAGAATCAAGAACTGCTGGAGTCGCTTGATGGAGATGAAGAGTTCACCGCTGTTGAGGTGGACCCGGCAACAGGCGATGTGTATCTGGCTGGGGCAGCAGGTCAGGTCTTCCAAAAGTCAGGAACCAAAACCGAGCTGCTCACGCAGACCAGGTGCAAGACAGCAGCTACCGGGATCACTGTAGCCATGAATGGTGAGGGCCTCCTTCCGTTTGGCCAGGACTTCGGCCAAGTGGGTTGTACCGAACTGGCTAGTCGTGAGAGTGGCAGCTGGGAGTTTTATCCGTTCACCGAGCAAGCGGTGAAGAGCCGCACCGTTTTCAGCGCTGCATTTGCTCCCGACGCGAGAACGCTCGTCGAGGGCTACACAGACGGGACGTTGGTCGTGAGGCCGCCAGCGAAGCTCCAACCGGCAGAGCGCATGACGATGGTTGCGACCTGGGTTCGTACAGTGTTGCCCATCGGCGGGTCCGGCGACTTTCTGGTGCTGGACCGCGGTGGTCGTCTCACCCGAATCACCGTGGACCCGGGCCGTCTGAGCAATGCTGCGATCGCTAAGGAGGCACGTAGACGTCTTCAGCGGGCGCGAGAATTGGAGCTGACGAAGTGGTGAGGTCGGCAGCGCAGCCTTACTCCAGCTCAATTGTAACGAGGTTTCGAGCCTTGGGGGAATTGCATGAACGTGGCTATCGTGCTGCATTCATAATGGTCCCTACCCGTGTCATCGATGGTCATAGCCTCCCTTCTACAGACAGTTCTCAAGGTCGTAGGCCGAGGCCCATCCAACTATGGCGAGTCGTGCTGGAGCTGTTCGGCGCCCGGTTCGATGAGACACAGCTGCGCACCTAGAGGCACCTCGAGTTCGTACCCCGAGCTGGTGATTTGCTCGTTGAATACGAGCCGGCCTAGAACGCCCCCCGGGTCGACCCTGACAGTGTCCGGTGGCACGAGTTCGACTCGGGTGGCGCGCCTGTGCGTGGGCCGGATGCTGTTGACAGGCACGGCTTCCTTGTTGTGAACCACTAAGTGCGCGACAGGATCTAACTCTCGGAGCCAGTCCTCCAGGGTTAGATTCGTCCCGCGGTCAAGTCGTAGGTTCGCCGCCAAGTGGTCCATCAGAATGTCAGAGTGGGAAACAGAGGCGGCGAGCGTGGCGCCGAGCGCGGTCGAACCCTGAAACCTTGCGTTGACCTCGGTGAAGATCGGGATTCCATCCTGGAGCAGGAAGTCGACACCGAACGCCCCAAGGTAACCGTGTCGGTGCAGCCATGCGCCCACCACCCGAGTTTGCCGGTCGATCTCCTTGACCGTTTCGCGATCGATAGTGGCGAACGCCGCAAAATCGTTGCCGCAAAAGCCGAAGCGTCGGTTTGTCGCCTCTGGTATGCCGATTAGCTGTACCGAGCCGGGGTGCAGCGAAACGCTTCCTGTCGGAAACACACAGCCACCGACGTTGATCGGCATTGCGTCAGTTAGAAACTCACTCACTCCGATGACGTGCGACTGGTCGTCGAACCACTTGTCAAGAAGCTCAGCGGTGTTGGCGACCATCTCGATGCCTACCCCACCAGATGTCCGATTCGGCCGGAGTACCAATGGCCATTCAGCGATCCGTGCACCGAGCGACGCGCGCGCCTCGATTGGGACATAAGTCCACGGAATCGTCGGGATGCCCTCTTCGCCGATGCCAAGTTCTACCCATGGTTTGTATTCGAATGCTGCCTGTCGGTCCTTGAACATTCCTAGGTAGAGGCAGTGTTCCAGGGACGCCAGCGCAACAGACGAGAGGAAGTCACTCGGGCGATATGTGGCAATGGCCGACGGATAGGCGAACGTAGCCAACATTCGTCTCCGGATTTCGGAAATCGAGGCGAGCTCGATCTCGTCGAGGTCGATGTCGTAAGTGTCGAGGTCGACTCGCTGTCCTGTCAACGATTCGAGGGCAATATCGACCTCCAATCCAGGACTCTGAATCGGCGCCGTGACTGAGAACGAACCAGCAAACTGAGGCAATCCGAGTAGGGTGTTTGCGTCGGAACCACGGATGCCGAACCAGTAGAGGCGTCGATTCCCAAGTACGTTCGAGACCTCAACGGATCGCCGCTCTCTAGGGGTCACTGAACATCCCACGGGAACGTGAGGGTGTTGTGCTGACAAGGAACGCAGCGAGGGCCCAGCGTTACGCCGTAACGAGCGACGATCTCTCTGGATGCCGCAAGGATGTCGGTCAGCGCGTCGACCGAGGGCGGTGGTCGGCGCTCAAGCTGAATTCCGCGAGCCGGGCGAAACGGCGACAGGACTGGGCGACATCCGAGGGACGCGAGATACTCGACGCCGCGGATCGTGTCATCGGCAGACTCGAGGCCGGGAATGATGAGCGACCGTACGGCACCGTTGGTGCCAAGTCGACTGACTGCTCGGTCGACGAATCCTTCGAACCAGTCTCTGGTTGTGCGCCACTTTGTGCCGAGGATGCTGTCGGCGGATTCCGGCGCAAACAACTCCAAGTTGATGGAGAGCCCAGCGACACCTGCGTCGGCGAGTTGATCGATGCACTCGACGTTGTCAACCATCGGTGACAACATCACATCCACCGGAAGGGGCGCCTGACGGATCACTTCTGCGCAGGTGGCGATGAACGATTCATAGTGTTTTCGCCGTGGCGAGCCCCCGCTGATCAACGCGTGACGTGGAGGGAGCGCCTCATCACTCATTGCGACAGTCAACGCTTCGAGGAGTTGCTCAGTCGACTTCTGTACGTACGCCAAGCCTGGCAGATCACAGAACCCGCAGTCGTACGCACAGCCAGCGAGGGGGGACAGCCGGACCCGGTCCGCATGGGTATGAACCAGCGAGCTGACGGCTGTGCCGTCAGGCAGCGTCCGATCGAGGTAGCCGGGCAGCGGCAATACGTCAACCAAATGGAACCACGTCCCCTCGAACATGGCCCCGACTCCATCAGACCGAAGCTGTAGTTCTGCTCGGGCGTCCCCGCAGAACCACTCATCGAACGGCGCGTTGACAAACACATGCTCAGCAAATTGAAGGGTCAAGCCGCCGGTTGTGGGGTACTCATGGACCGAAAGCGTCGCCGTCCCCGACGATGTCAAGTGATCTAGCGCTCGTGGATCGATGCGGATCCCATCGACGAGGCAACTCATCTTCAGACGTTCGAGTTCGACGCGTTCGGTCCTGTTAGTCATGTGAAGCATCCTTTGAGGTGACGAACAATCCTCCCGACTGATTCGGGATCCTTCCGGGATAGGCAGGCAAATGCCACAAGGTCGGGATGAAGGCCGACGACATCGGGGAGTCGATCGTGGAGGGATTCGGCCATGGGCGCGAAAACTGCTTGAAGGTCTTGCGCATGGAGAAACGGGGTGAGGGACAAGCCGGACTCGAACGCGCTCGACACCTGCTGATGGGTGAACTCGGCAATTGCCTCAGCCCTAGTAAACTCAAGAATCGGTCTTCGCGTCGGCGCGAACACCGGGTCGAATGCGGCCTCGTCGTCGAGTATCTCGGCACGCAACGCTGCGGCGATTGCCGGTGACGAATGAAGGCCATCGCGGTAGGTCCCCGTTGCCATGAAGACCGGCGTATCCTCGACCCGGCCGAGCAACGGGTAGGTGTCGAGCGTGACCGGGCGGTTTCCGACCACCACCTTATCGATCCGCGAGTAAGCAGCGAGGCGGTCGAGCTGATTGATGACACAGTCGGTGAGGAAGTTGATGACACCCAGGTGGGCACGTGTTTCCGGTCGCTCAAAGATGACGTTGGTGGCGCCGTAATACTCGAAGCCTTGGCTTAGAGGAACGACGTGAAGCCCGCAGGAACCGGCCCGATTAGCAGTACGAACGACGCTGTTGAAGCCGTCGCCCATCACTCGCTCGGTGACAAGAGCGACTCCAGAGCCAGAAACCATCGGCTGTACGTCTTCGGTGATAGTGCGGACAAGGTCGGCGCTCCACGCTCCTGTTGCCACGATAAACACATCGGCTTCGATACGCTCGCCATTGGTCGTCGTGGCACACCAGCTCGGTGTGGATTGAAGCTCGAGAACCTCGGCATCTACGGCTCGGACACCGAGTCGGGAACATGACGCTTCAAGTGACGCGAGTAGTTGGCTCGCATCGATCGATCCCTCGTCGGGGAGCCAGAGCGAGCGCAGCGGACGAGCGGTCGGGGTAGGATCCAAGCCCGGTACACTGTCCACGATCTCATAGCGACCATGGTGTTCGTCGAGTCCGGCAAGCATCGCATCGAAATTCTCACTATCCAGCTCGCCGCCCACCGCGTTAAGAACGACAAAGGTGTCCGACACAGTCTTGATTGGTTCCGTCCCGCCGACTTCTCCAAGGTGATCGAGGTGGGCTGGCCACATCGCGTGGGCGTCGAGGCCGAGTGCGAACTTTCGGCGGCCAGCGTCGGTGGCGAGGCTGTATTTCGTCAACTCACCGAAGCATCCGAGCATCGCGCCGGCAGCAGCTGATGCTCCTCCGGTTCGGTTCCGAGGGCCGATTATTACGATCTCCGCCCCGGTAGCCCGGGTTGCAAGTTCCGACGCTGCGGTCATGCCAATGGCGCCATTTCCGATAATGACGATCCGCCCGGTCACGGCGCCTCCGTCCGAAAAGTGACTCCGAAACGGCGGCCTGTGACTCCTACTACCTCGTGCACCCAGGGTTCATTCCGTAGAGGCGGGCCGAAGCAATACACCGACCGCGGAGGAAGGGTGAGCCGGTACTCAGAGTCCGCTGATGAGAACACGATTTCACAGGATCCGACCCCGAACGACATGCCGAGGACGTAGGGCCCGTAGATCGGTCTGTCTGTGTGCGGCACAAACGACCCTCCCTCCTCGTACAGATCCACATAGATGGAGGAGAACCCTGCATGCAGAGTGTCAATTGAGGAGCGGACAAGGAGGTCAGCGCGCTCTGTAAGTGTCTGGAGGTAGGCCGGTACCGCTGGACCAGTGACCTGACCTTCGCCTCCCCAAACCGGCGTGCCGCACGCCGCCTCGAGCCGTCCCTTGACAGCGGTCCCATCTTCCATGAGCTGACGAAAGTGAAACTCGTCTTGATCCAGCTGCCGATCTAGCCCAGCCCCGGAAACCGATCCGAGATAGTTGGCAATCCTGTTGTTCTCCCGAGAGCTGAACTCGTCGAGACAGAACCACAGACCGTCGGCGACCTGCCGCATGGTCATTCGAGTTCCGAGTAGTCGAATGACGACGTGTGATGGGTGAGGACCAGCTCGACGACGGAAGGGAAGGCCAACTGATGGTCTAACCAGGAGCGGAGTTCGTCGACGATGTCGTTCCTCTCGCTACTGCGAGCCGATTCGTGACGGGCAAGCACGGTAATAAACACTGGGGCGCGGATCCGATCGAGCGGTCCAACATCGATCACCTGTACATCAATCATGGGTGCGGTAACTGTGTGTCGAGGATCGTGCGCAGTCAGCGAACGAGCAACTTCCTCACGTAACGCGTCGATGAGGCTGCGCACAGCGTGATCGCCGATTGTGGCCTTGTCGCGGACTATTGAGACGAAGGGCATCAGGCTCTACTGTTGCACTTGACAGGACGTTAGTCGAGACGAGTCGGAGGCCATCAGGTGCGCGCTGTTCGGCGGTTTGAGCGATCGCCCGTCCCGCATGTGTTCGTCGAGCAGTGGTTTGAACATGCCCGTCGATGCGGATCGTCGAAGAACTCCCAGCCGTGGCGATTTGCGGCAGTCACAGACCCGCAGGTCCTAGCGGTCCTGGCAGGCTGTGGCGACGATGGAGCATTCCTTGCGGATGCGCCACTCGGCATAGCGGTCGCTGCGGTTCAAGGGGCGTTCCCGTTCTCGACCATCTTCGATCTCGGACGAGTCAGCCAGGCAATCATGATTGCTGCATGGGCGGATGGTGTTGGCACGTGTCCTGTTGTCCTTGAGCCTGCAGACCGAATCGAGGAGGCAAGGCGCGCTCTACACGTTCCCTCACGATGTCGTCTCGATTTGGTAATCGCATGCGGATTTCCGGCCAAGGTGCCTGCGGGCCGGCTTGACCGGTTGCCACGCGAGACGATCCGACAATTCGAGACCTTCTCGCAAGGCCAGTTCTCACTCGAGATACCTCAAGGACCGAGGACGTGACAACCGGCTGGAGCATGAAGTGCTACGTCGCCACTCACCGAGACACTACTCGGCAGGTTCGGGCCAGCGATTCTTGCCGTTATGGAGCGGTCAGCCTCTGCAAATAGCCCTACGTGCGCAACGCTGCTGTCCTCCACGACCCACGGTCCGCCGGAGCAACGGTCTACAAAGAGTCCGTAGCCGCTGTAGCCACGCACTAGGACGCCATCGCCGTCGGCATGGCATCCGCTGCCGAACGTGAGCGCCTGGATCCGTTGCTGCGGTGACCCGGGTGCGGCATCTGAGCGGATTCGCACGCCGCGGAACGTGCACCCTCTGAAGAGGGCACCCCACAACAAGCAGTTGCGGAACTCGACATTCTCGAAGGTGCATCGATTGAATAAGGTGCCGCTGAAGTCGCAGTCTTCGAAGACAAGCTTTGTGAACTGTGCTGTCACGTTGCAGCCCAACCAACCAAGGTTTGCGGTTCGCGGTAGCTCCTTGACGGTGAGGATGGAGGCCGCACCTAGTGTTGAGTTCAAGATCTGTTTCCCGGTCGCCTTCACCGTTGTCTCAACCCGGCGTTGAGGCACGGCCGAAGCCGTGGCCGCCCACGTGATGAGTGCTTGTCCGTAGCCGTCGTGCACGAGAGCGATGATTTCGTCGCCTACGCGGCGCGATGTCGTTCGGGCAATACCGACCCGATCATCCTTGAGCCACTGCACGGCGCGGAGGAACGTTTGCACGATCTGATTTGCCGCAGACTTGGGTGGATGGCCCTTCAGGCGGCCGCAGAGCATCCATTCATCGCCCCAGTCATCGGGAAGCAGTGACTCGATGCGCCTTGCAGCGGTTTCTGGGTTCGCTCGCCGGGCCGCACCGATGCACTGACGCAGTAACCAATGGGGATCTGCGTCAGTCGCAGTTGCGTGAAGCTCGTAGAACTCCGTGAGATGATCTACGGCGAGGTCATCGAGCGACCAGTTGATCTTGAACCCGGCTGACGACAGCCGGGGCACGATGCGCGCGACCATCGCGATTGTTTCGTCTGCCAGTTGTGCGTCCTCATCTTGTGCGATCTGTAGCAGACGGAGTTCGATGTAGCGTGGTAGCGCTTCGAGGAAGACGGCCTTCGCTTCGGCGGCCGGCGGTGAATCGTCGATTCGGAGCGCGCGTCGCATCGCGGTGTCAGACAAGAAGGCCCCAGGCCCGGCTGTCTCCCAAATGGTGTAGAGGAGGGCTTGTACGTGCAGGAGACCTAAGGCAGCCTCGTCCGAGGAAAATCGCTCCGCGTCAGCTGTGGCCAGCCCCCATAGGGATGCGAGTTGCCGACTGGCCAACTGTACGTCCTGACCGGTAACGCTCGACGACACGATGGTGCCCAGCAACGAGGTACTCAGAGGCTCGAGCGGGAAGGTGAAAACCAGCGACTGCTCAGCGATCCCGGTCCGAAATTTCCTTAGCTCATTCTCGAAGTCTTCCCGGATTGATATCACGTGGACGAGGGGACTCCCAGGGAAGACCTCGAGTGCCTGAGACAAGATCTTCAGGAACGTGCGACCCAATTCCGGCTCGTGGCGCAGAAGTTCGTCGAACTGGTCTAACACCAGCACGGTTCTGGAGTAGCTTGAGGGGGAGCGTCGCTTTCTCAATGCTTGGCCGAGCGCGCCGTCCGGTTTCTCGTTGGCGTAGAGCCAGGACAGGTAGGCGTACTGGTGATCCTCTTCTCGGACTAGCTCACGGACCTCTGGGCCTTCGCCGAAGGCGAAGGCCATCATTTCGGCGTACAATCCCAGCGCTGACTTCGAGTGTAGCGTCGGGAGTGCCCAGTCACTCACGGAGAAGATTCCCCAGTCCGGCTGTTGCTCACGAACGGTGGGCTCAAAGCCTGCTCGAAGGAAAGAACTCTTTCCGATGCCTGTCGGTCCAAGGAATTCCACGACTCGGTAGTTTCCCCCTACAATGTCCATGAGACGTGCCACGTCGTCTTGTCGCCCGACGAGGCTCTCGCCGGGTAGTAGGGGGCGAGCGCCGGGGAACGGGTTCGGTGTCACTGATGGGTCATCCTTTCAAGCTTAGCGGTCATTTTGCAGGCGCTTTGTAACGCGCCTGAGGAGAGCGACCAAGTCGTGACAGTTTCCCTCGACCCGGCTGAGCCCCAGATAGCCGAGCACGCGAGCCCTGTCGGCGTCATAGTTGAGGGCGACGGAGGCGCCGGGGCCCTGCCGCAAACTGAGCAGCGTCCACAGCAGCGTTCGCCGGTTCCAGTCGGATGTCCGGTACCCGGTCAACAACCAGTAGCGTTCCTCGTCTGCCAGGGCGCCGCAGACAAACGGCGGTAGACCCTCCGTCCTGGGCGTGGAGCGTCCGTCAGCGACGTTCACGTCGAGCGCCCAGCTCACGAATCTGGTGAAGTTGAGTACGTTGACCTCGCCGAGACTCAAGGCGTGATTAAGTATGATGTTGCTCTTTCCGTCCCGTGAGGGCTGCTTGCGAGCCGCGTCCTTTTGCTTTGCGGCTAACAAGTCGTCCCCCTCAGGTTCCGTGGAGAGGACCTCGGGAATGTCGAATAGCTTAGGGTGGCGGCTGGGATCTTCTGGAACGAAATGCAATGGGGAACCGCCCAGCTTTAGAATCAGAGGGCCCTTTAGCTTCGGTGCCTCGGCTGGACCAGTAGCCAATGCATCGATCCAACGCCATGGTCGAAGGGGCTGTGCGATGGTCGACAAATCCTCGGACTCGACACCCCCGAAGTCGCCAACGAGCCAGCGAAGTTCCTCCTTCCACTCACCGCCAGCCGTATCTAACATAGTGAGAATCACGGGAACGCCGACGTGATAGCAGATCTGCTGAGCTGACAGGGAACGTTCAAGCTCGAGGTCGAGGTTGGCCGTGAGGGCCAATGCAAATGACGACGCCTGCTGGCCTGAGCGGCGTTTGACCCAGCGAATGTGCTCCTCAGCCAGCGCATCGGCCATAGCGCAAAAGAAGTCGCGTCTCGACGACACCTCGTTGGGTATGTAGCCACGCTGGACCGCCGCCCTGGCAGAAGCTGCAAACTGGCCAGGATTGTCACAGTACAGTGACTCTACCGGTTCCATCTGTCGAAACGGTCTCCGCACGGAGTCGTGTTGGGTGAGTGACACCTGTATCGCAAGTTCTTCGACACGAGGGTACATGGGCGAATCGAAGATCAGGGAGTGCCAGAGCAAGTCGGTGAACCACTCGACCACCGCGCCATCGATGGTTGAGTCACCGCCCGGCCCGACGTCGCGCTCCAACTCTTCAAGTCGCACGATAATTGATTCCACTCCGAGAAGCGGATGCAGAGCAGGGTCAACCGCGGAACAGGCCGTCACAACCAGCCGGAGCACCTCATGAATTCGGCCTGCCAGCCTTGACGGCATCTCCTGACGCGCCCAGGTTTCCATTGGGCTCGACGCAGCTGAGCAGCTCGCCAAGAAGTCCTGTGTCGCTGTGATGGCGAGTACAAGCAATGTGGCGCGCAAGTTGGTGAGGGCCTCACTACTACTGGCATCCTCAACGAGGGGTCGCCCCTCGGCCCGGTGCTGAGCGAGATGGTCAAGAAAGGCCTTGATCGCGGTTGCATCGAGGTTCCCCCCAAGTGCTGCGGCCTGCGCTAACACGTTGCCGTCGAACTTGATCTGGTCGAGAAAGTGTCCCGCACGCTTGTCTTCGTGAAGCTGAATAGCCCCGGCGTCGACGAGAAACGAGAGGTGTAGAGGGTTTCGACTTAAGAGCCGAACATCCTCATCAAACCCGCCATCAGGGCTGCCCCATCGCCTAAGGTCCTCCGAAACGAGCCGCTTTGGTCGCGTCCGGAGGAGAGGCATAGCGGTTTTGGGAATCGAGGCTCCTGCATAGGAAAGAGCCAAGACTTCTGACTTTGCGGGGGGTGCGGAGTAGCCCAAGATCTTCCGGACTTCGGACACAAGGTCACCGACCGGGATGCCTTCTGGCCACGATACGGAGAGATGGTCACCCAAATGGGGTTCCCTCACGCGGTTCAACCACTTGTCTCCGAGGTCAACATCGTCGAGCAGCACAGGCAAGATTTTCAATCCGAGCTTGCATGCCCACGCGAATTCATCGAGTACCCAACCCCTTTCCTTTTTCTGATGATCCAGATACCATTTGACATTTTGGCTTGCAAATACAATCAGACAATCTGCACTCTCGATCTGCTTTTCGATGGTCTGCGCGAGTGGTCCCACACGATTATCGCGATCGCAATACCAGACATCGAGGTCGGAAGACAGAAGAGCCTTGGCGGCCAATCGGACCCGGTCGATATCATTGTAGGAGAAGCTCAACACAGCCTTCATCGCTAGATTACTTCCTGTCTGTCTTGGGGATTTCGTTGGTGAGAGGTGCCACTGTAGCTTGCGGTCCTATTCGGACCGTGATTGCAGTTCACCCCATCCTGGTTGATCGATCGGTAACCAGCGGTCGTGCGCTGCGTGTTTGTAGCAATGGGTAGAGATGAAAGTCGCGTTCGTCACGATGCCCCCGAGAGTGTAGAGGAGGCGCGCCGTGCTTGGTTCAATCGTTGGCATTCGGCAGCGAGCTCCGATGCTCCGAAGTCTGAGTGTCTCCCCCAACGACCTGAGAGTGGGCAGCCGCTTATTGCGAGCTGTCGTCCAGACCAGGAAGATCGAGTTGTCATGCGACACCGCTACGCCATCGAGGTTTGTTCCGGTGGGCCGGCCTTGACCTTTGGACTGTCTCGGGAGTCCGACCGGTCAGTGATGCGGACCTGCACATGGCGACTAGGACGGCACCCTGGGCCCTCACCGAATCCCGACGGCCCCACCAAGGTGTCCGGGCAGCTGCAGGCGGGGCGACGTGGTTAGAACCTCTTGGGCGAGAGTCGGCCAATGACGCAAGTTGCCCGTTCGTGACTTCCGACGAAAGACGGCCGCCTATTCGTTCCGAAGTGGGCAGAACTTGAGTTCGGCGGGGTTCACGTCTGGCGGTAGCTGGCCGATTCGAGAACCGCTTGCTGTCGTCTCGCAGTAGTAGTACCGGTGGCCTTCGTAGTCGACATACGTGCCAGGCAATCCCACCGGCGCGGATATCCCGATTGCGGCATGGTCGTGCGTGACCATCGGTAGAACGTGGTGCCCCAGCTCGCGAAGAACACTTGCTGCGAGAATGGAGAGGTCTTCGCAATCTCCGGTCTGTTCGTACATCGTCTCGATGGGGTAGCGCCAGTACTCCTCATCGCCCGTGCTTTCGATGTCAAGCGAGTAGGGAACGGATTGGGCGAAGCCGAGCACGGCCGCCGCTTCATCGAACCGGGAGAACCCTCGCGTGTCGGTGACCTTGCGGATCTCTTGGGCGGCTCGCACCACTTCGTCCGTGGAGCCGGAGATGACCCAGGGGGTCCAATCGGGATAGGAGCCGCCTGTAGGCCGTTTGGGATTGAGGGACGCCATTGTCTGAAACCGTTCGGTATCGATCGCAACGGTCACGTCGAGCGCTTCTGAGCGGGTGGCAAGGGGAACACTCCACCGGAACGTCCGAAGCTCGACGTCTTCGTCGTCGGAGAACTCTGTCGTCTCGCGAGGCACGCCCGGCTGGGAGGGCTCGAGTGGAGTGACGGCCTCAGGCAGGGCGTCGGTCAGGCCTCTATCGGGGTAATCGCTGGCAAGCAAGGTGAGAAAGCCGATGGCCAGTGCCAGCAGCGCTGGGGCTGCGCGTGGCTCATCGCTAATGAGGAACAGCCCGGCGCAGACCATGAGCAGAGCGAACCTCTCAAGCCACAGCAGCCCAACCCGGTGCTGGGCACTGACCAGCAGGGTTCCGATGCGGCCAATCGGCTGTCGCCTCATGGCCGACCGGAACGCCAACAGCGTGACGACCCAGGTTGCTGCGAATGCTGCCAGGAATCTGGGAGCGTTCAAGGTGAGCGCATCGTCGAGCGGAATCAGATACCAGATGGTTGTTGTGGCCGTTCCGGCGAGAAGTGGGAGGCCTTGGCGTCCCGGTGTTGGCCGCTTGTCTCTGGGGGTAGTTGGCGCCCGCTGCCAAATGCGTAGCCAGCCCTGTCGTAGGACTTCGAGGGCATGGCTCAGGGCGTCCCTGGCTTTCTTGACCACTCGTTCGAAGGCCCCAAGGGGTCCCTCAAAGAACGTGAGGATCAGCTGACGAATGAAATCGAAAGCAGCACTGAAGAGGCTCCGAAGAGCGGACCCGGCCCGTTTTACGAACCCCCAAAGCGTTCGGAGCAGGCTCAAAGATGCGGCTCCGGGTCGGATGTCGGATGTGTCGCAGCGGCCTGGTCATCAGCGGTGCCGGCTGAGAACGCCGGATGGAGGTCGAGTGAGGTGAGATGTACCATCACCGCCACATTCGGAATTCGGAAATCGAGCACGTCGGTCAACGAATCGGTGACCTTCCGTCGTGGGATGGCGTCGGCATCTACGTCCGGGCTGAACAAGTTGCGGTAGGGCTCGCCTTCCATCGCCCCATCGATTGCCAGATAGTGACTGGTTCTGATCGATGGAGCGTTGTCTTCAGCTGCGATGGCAGGGGTGGTGTTGGACTCAATGGTCTCTCGTGCTGAGTCGCGCACGCTGGGTTGGTCCACGAGCAGATCCCCGAAGCCATGCCAGACCTGTCGACTCATTCGGCTTGCCAGCCACCCCGTCCACATCTGAGCCAGCTGCTGCTTGTCGAGAATCCGGAGTGCCGTATGCGTGCCTACTTGCCTGAAGTGGAGAACCAGGGTTTGAGCGCCTTCCTTTGCCGTGGGCGTATCTCGCAAGGTTTGATTTGCCAGTTCCTCGGTAGGCAGGATGCGGACATTCGGTAGGTCAACGGCGTATCGGCTCGAAATGCCTGACACGTCCGTCCGGTCCACCGCTCGTCGCAGTAGCAGATCGCGGCTGAGCCGCGACTCGTGCACGAGCCAGGCCACCCATTCGACCAACATCTGAGCTTCTTCGGGTCGATTCGGGGCTGACCCGTGGTCGAGCCACCCTGGCCGGGATCCGATCCAGGCCCGAACCTCAACGAGAGCTTCGCGGCGCGCTTCGACGACGAGCTGCTCGACCGTGTCTACGAGCTGCCCTTCAAGGCCTTCCTTCAAACGGTCCCGTACGGCCAATGTGCGGTTCCGGCGGCGCAGATAGAGGACGAGGCCGCACACCAAGATGAGCAGCGCTGCTACGTAGCCCCACGGCTTTGGCACCAGCCGAAGAATCGGCAAGTTGGCAGGACCAGTGCGGGCTCTCACAACCACCATGATTCCAAGAGCGAACGCCAACACTCGGAGGGCGACGGCCGGCCCAAACGGAAGCCAGCGAGTGAATCGGCGCAGCTTGGCGCGATCTTGATCAACGAGTTCCGGGTCGACTGTACGTTCTGGATCAGGGATAGCTGCAAGCGCCTTCTCCAACCCTGCCTGAACTCCGGTGCAGAATGCGATCGCCGATTCGAAGCGGACAGACTCCTCAAGCTCCTCAAACATGGCGCCGATGACGCTCGCCTTGAGCTCGCCCACCCGTTTGAGGCGGTTCTTCTCGATGACGTCCCTGATCGTTCCCAGTTGCTGGTTGGCCACGAGGGTTTGATGCGTGGTGAGAACGTCTGACCACGACGTCACCGGAACGGTTGCCCAGTCAATCTCGCCCATCCGGACTCGGGCGAGCAGCGAGCCACCCGTGGGAGACGAGAGGAGAAGGTCACGCTCCTGGGTGCTGGCGAGGTCCAAGTCATCAACCCATTGTTCGCCGATGTCGAGGGCGGGGTCGCCGGGGGGCGAATCAGCGAGCAAGTGGTCTTCAAGGATCCGAAGGGCGTGAAATGCCGAGATCGACTCGCTCATGCGGGCCGCCGAGTACGCCAATGAAGTGGTGCCGGCAATCCAAGCAGTTGGCTCGGAGTTCGCAAGGTAGTGCTCCACGTCAGAACCAATGAGAGCCATGGCGATGTCGGCCGCGAATCCAGCCTGTTCGTCATCGTCGTGGGTCACAGATGCGTGGGTGGCAGACGCCGAGACAACCAGACCGCGGAGTCCAGCATTGGTGTTCTTTGCGATCCGCTCGATAAAGCGTGTTTCGGACTCGTCGACTACCTGTCCGACCGCGTGAATCACCCATTGGTCGATTCGGTGCTTTCCTGGAAACCGTTGGTGTAGGGTTTCGTGCACAGCCGCAATGTCCGTTTCGAGGGCTCCCACCGGATCATCGCCTCGCTCCGCGATGGAGAGTCCGGGGTCTTCGAGCGGCCCAACGATGTGAATCACGAGAAACGCGTCGTAGGCGCCGACGTCGGTCAACGCGGGTTCCGCGATGGCACCCGTGAACTCGGCAGCTGTACAGCAGACGATTCCAGATCCAGCACCCTCGATGACCCACTGCGCTCGACCGACTGCTCGCTCGGCGAGTGGGTCGTGGGCGATGAGGAGCGCAGGCAACAACTTGGGCGGGGTCACATCCCGGTGGCCGTCATGCTTTGGAGTCGGATTCCCCAGTTCTGGAGCCCCTCCAGCACATGAAAGAGGATCTGTTGCTCGCTCGGCTGTTTGCCGACGGCATCGATGAGCACTTCGAGCCGGTCGTTGATATAGGAATCGACTAAGCCGTACACGTGCTCGGCGCCATGGATTCGGACGACCAACTCCGACACGTTCACGATGGAGGCTTGCATGCGAACGTCCGACCCCAACGCAGAGAAGCAGTCGGCCCAGGAATCGCCGAGCATCACCATGCCGTCGTCCGATGTGAGGCGTTCCTCAGTCACCCGCACGATGTGCCCCTCAAACGCGCCGTCTTGCTTGATGCGCAGAAGCGGTTCCGGCGGTCGGGCGCGGCTGTGGTCATACGCGGCCAGGATTGATTCGTCGTCAGCAGCGAGGAGAGCTCCAAAGACCAGCGCCTGCCCCAGCATCTCGCCGATCTGTTCGGGGTCGAAGTACTCAGGCACCAACTCCTTGAGTTCGAACTCGAATCGTCGGTCAATGTGCGCCGGCGGCGTCTGCGACCGACGTCCCCGGTTCCGGCTTTCCGCATGCTGACGGTAGGACCCTTGCCAGGTGTGGATCTGGTGAAGTGCATGGATCGGCACGGCCCACTCACAGCTCAGGGCGACGATGCGCTCGGGGTCGTCCATCTGCACAAGTTTGGTTTCGGCAGCGACGGTCTTTTCAAGCATCTCCGCGACAGAAGGAGGATGAGCGATAACGGTTGTGACCGACGGAGCGACATCGTCACTCGCCAACCCATCTGTGGAGGGGGACAGGCGCAAGCGCCCCTCTTCCCAGGACCAGCATACGGATCGGGACTCATTGACGAGCCCGCGAAGGGCATGCCGAAGGGCATCGGGGTCGTGGGCAGACACCGCATTGAGATCGGCGGGAAGGCGCTTGACCCGATCGTCGTTGTCGTCCGTCGTGTGCAGTGCTCGATTCTGGGCATCGCGTCGCAGCGCTGCAACGAGTGATCGCTCTGCAGCGGTCGCTTCGCCCTCGTTCTCCGAGCCGAGGGAGAAGAAGCCCCTGTTCGAGTTCTCGTTGCTCCATCTGCCGAGGAATTCGGTGAGGGGTGCGCCGTTGAGGAGCGTTGCATGCTCGTCCTTGATGTCGGACATCCATTGACGAGTGAGAGAACAGTCCTCAACTTCTGGCTGGGCATCACCGGGGAGCAGCGTGGTGGTGGCAAGGGGGCCAGCATCTTTCCCGAGGAGCGCATCCTGGCTCCAGTGACGAAAGGCCGACTCAGCGAGTTCGTTCATGCGCTCGGTCGCCCGGTCGAGCTCAAGCCTCATCGTTTGGATCCGCCGGTTCAGCTGTCGGAACAGCTGGTGACGCGCTTCGGCTACCTCGGCGTCGTAGATGGCTTGCACCCAGGCTTGGATCGCCCGCCCGACCTTCTTGGCAACCTCGTTCTTCGTGTGGTCTTCTCCGACTACCGCAACGAGTCGGGCCGCCAGGCGTTGGTGAAGGTTCCGACGGCTGGCCGCATACAGCTCCTTCATGAGCTTCTGAACGTGCTCTTCTGCGTCGACCTTGCCGGCGACCGTCTGGGCGGCACCCTCGGCCACCCGATCGAGGATTGCGTTCAGGCGTTTACTCAGGACACGCATGGACTCAGCGGCGAAGGCAACGCCATAGCCAGACTCAAAGATCGTCTCCTCGATGAAGGCTTCCGTTGAGTCAAGCATCAGCCGGTTGCGGCTTCGAGCAGTTTCCTGAACCGAGCGAACTGCGCTTGGCGAGCGGCGTTCCACCTGCCGGACATGCTTTTCCGCCTCGCTGGCCTCAGGGATTCGATCGAGTTCGTTGGTTGCCACCTCGATGATGTCGAGGAAGTCCTGAACATCGTCGTCGACATCCAGGATGCCCGTTTCGCCTTCAAGGGTGTTGAGCCGGTCCTCCAGCTTGGCCATGAGGTCGTGATCTCGCACGAGCGTCTGGATCCCCGACGGGACGTCGAGAAGCGCCTCGCGTAGGAACCAGTCGATGTAGCCGCTGACCAGGTGATACCTGAAGGTCTCGCCTGGAAACACGACTCGGGCGATGCCAAGACCGCAGTAGCGACGTGGCTTGCCGAACTCATCCAACTGGGCGAGCGCTCGGTCTGTGTTCGTCGCGTCAACGCCAACAAGCGGCATTCCCACGTCGGTCAGAGTGAAGTGGAACATCGCTTCGGCAGCGATTTCGTACATGTCCTCGATCGCTGAGATCTCGGTCTTGCCGCGAAGCGTATTGTCAATGACATACACCTGCTTCAGCAGGTCGCCATCGGGGATGTTCGGACCCCCGTTCTCGTACGGGCGACCGAAGTAGTGGCCCAGCTGGGAGCTGAACCGGCAGAAGTGGTCGATCTCACGGAAGAATGCGTAAGCGTTCGCTTCCTGCGCTTTCGCTGCCACCAGCCCGCCTGGGGCCTTGGTGACCGCATTTCGGAAGACGGACGGAAGGTAGACGAACGATCGAATCTCCGGGTAGTAGCCGCGGGATTGGGCCGCCTGCCAAACGGCGAACACCACTTCGAGAAACCCGGAACTTCCGGTGCCGCCAGCTGACGAACATGCGATGTACACGGGGATGGTTGGGAGGCCCTTTGCTTCCCCCCCCGTTCCGAGGTGCTCGCTGATCGAGATGGCCCCGCTCATGGAGTGCTCGATCTTCGTCACGAGATCTTGGCGCACGCGATGAAACGCGAGCCTGCCCAGCATGCGTTCCCGTTTCAAGCCGTCGGTGATGGGGCCCATAGGCGGCTGGTAGTCGGGGTCCCACCATTGCTGAAGGTAGGTGTCGGTGGGGAGCTGACCGCGAACGTAAACCGACGCCTGGAATGGATCCTCGGTGACATTGAAGAACTCACCAACGTCGAGTGATACGCCGTGGGGGAGTGGCGGTTGTTGTGAGGTGAGGTCCACAGCGTCAATTCCGACGAACTTCAGGGAGTCGATAGCGGCCTGGTCGGGTCGATCCGCACGGGCAGCTGAGCGAAGTCGGGTGATCGTCTGAATCCCGCTCCCGCCGATGCCGATGACCACCGCAGCGGAGATAGGTCGAGTTGGCGCCCCGTCAACCAGGCCACGCACTGGCGCAGCTCCGAACTCCACTTCGTCCAGCGCCGTCTTCCGCTTGTTCAAGGTGCCTCTATCTAGGGTGATCGTTCGAGTCCGAGGTTCTCTCGGGCTCCTTCGGCCAGTATTTCATCCTTCCGCCGCCTAAGCGATAACGGTTCACCCGAATCTCGGTCTCTTCGGGAACGACGCGCTCGCGACGACGATCCTCAACCTCGAAGAACGGCGGGGTGTCTACTCGTGCAAAGACTCGCTTCGGCTTGCCACGTCGGGTGAACAACTCGATCTTGGCCCCACCGGCACCTGGCACGTCTTTGGCAGTGATCCGATGATGTTTGCCCTTCAGCTGAATCACCGACTTCTCCGGGGCGGCCGCACTATCAACTACGAACACCCCAACCAGCTTCGGGAGCTGCAGGAATCGACGGTAGAGCCAGGCGAGAACCAGGAGAGTCAACAGCACCATGGCCAGAAGCGTAAGAATCTCTCGGACGCTCCGGCCGTAGGTGCGAATGGCGTCCACGGAATGCTGCCCCTGAACCTCTCCCGACGTCGCAGTGCCGCTGACCCGTGCGAGGAGGTCCTTGGGGAGCACCTGATACGTCGCGTTCAGCTGAATTGTGAATTTCGCCTGCTCGGTCACCGGGGGAACCTTGAAACCGGGGTTCTTTACCGGAGGCTCGATGCGAACATTCACCGTTTCAGAGCCACCAGGCCCGATTTGAGACTTCTTGGCGCCGATCAACTCGGCGTCGATCTGGTCGCCGTCGGCGTTTGTCGCCGTGACGCCCGACACGCTGAGATCGACCGGGAGCTTCTTGAGGTTCGAGTGGACGACGACGTCAACATCCATGGTGGGCTCAAGGGGCATTGAGCCCTTCGATTCCACTGTGACCGGATTCGCCAACTCCTTGTCCACCAGCGTCGCCAGTCGGGCCAATTGGCTGCGTCGTACCGACTCGCGAAAGAAGTCAGCGAGCTGGTCTGGGGGAAGGCTGTTAATCTCGGGGTTTCCAAAGACTTGACGGAGTAGCTCGATCCCTCCGGCGCCTTGTTCTCCGAGGCCAATGCCGAGAACCTGTGTGTCGTGACCGCGCCTCGCCTGGTCGGCACGAACGCGCAACTGGTCCCACTCTGGGCCCGAGGTGGTCGGAAACGCGCTTCCAGGGGCAGGAACATGTTGCCCGTCCGTGAGAAAGATCACCGTTTGGACATCCGCCGAATCGGCTCGTTCGAGGCGACGAAGCGTTGCATCGAGCGCCGAGCCGATGTCGGTGCCCTCTCCTGTAGCGGTAGCGGGTAGGGCATCTTTTGCCTTGTTGCGCGATTTGTCCGAGATCTTGCCTTGGAAGGACAAGTTCGGAGAACCATCGAACGTGAGGACCGAGAGGTTGTCGCCATCAGGAATGGACTCGACCAGAGACAAAAATGCCTTGAGAACCGCGGGATAAGGCGGAGTCGGACCTTGCGACATACTGCCCGATGTATCAACGACCACCACGAAGTCTGCCGAGACCTTGTCGACTCCAAACAAGGTGAAGAGCTCGTCAATCGAAGACGGAATCGCTTCGCCGAGCAATTCGAGACGAGCGCCTCCACGGATCTGAGCCGGTGGCGCGGCCGCACACGATGTCGTGATCAGTAGGACTGCACCCAACGCGCTTCGGAGCACGTCTGCAAGCCTTGCAGCAGTTGCCTTGGCATCTCTAGGTCGACGTGTTCGGCGCATGTTCACTCTGCCGACGCCCATCGCCGTACCATACCCGCCCGTTCGTTCAGTCTTCAACGAGCGAGAGGGCGTTGAGGTGTCTAGCGGCAGCACCCTATTTGGCGGACGCAACTGCCGGTCATTTGGACGTCGCCATTGAAGATTCAACGGAGAGAACTACGTGAGGCGCGCCACAGCGTGTGTTCGCGGCTGATGGCCTCCTCGGCCTGCTCCACTTCGGAGGCCCACTCGGCTTCGTCATGGATCATCTGAAGTCTGTCGTGGATCGCCGAGAGCTCATGGCTCGCTACCGCATACGTCCGCGAAAGCAGGTCATGTTGCTTCGCCTGGAGCCAGGCGACGCCAATCGCCGAACACGTAGCGGCGATTCCGAGCAGGTCTAATTGGATCCATCCGGCGAGTCTCGCGGCAGCGGCCGTTGCTCCGAGGACGTCAATTGTCAGGAGAGCAGCGGCCCATCTGGACGAACGGACTTCGTTCCAATTTGACTTGTTTGAGTACCAGATCTGCTGGTCCAAGATGCGGTATGTCGCGTAGGCGGTTTGGCGATCATGTAGGTCCCTGCCGCGCAATTGCCGCATTGCTGGCGTGACCTGCGTGTGGTTGCCAGCAGGACTGTCGAGGCTCGGCAGGTCTTGGGTCAGCTCCAGAATCCGATTGGTGAACGTTGTCACGGCCAGCTGCTCCGTGACGTTCACCTTAAACGGTTCGCCGCCAACCGCGAACCGCCACGCCAGAGTCTTCGTCGACTCGGCAGCGGCACGTCCGTCGAACCACTTGGTCTCGGGCTGCTGCTGAGACAAACTCAGCCGCGCAATCGCGGCGAGCGTAAATCCGACCATGGCGATGGCGGCTGAGAATTGTCCACCGAAGAGTTTCCAACTGGTTGTCCCGCCTATGCCAGCAGAGGCCAATCCCCCAAGCTGGAAGCGTTGAAGTAGTAGGTACCTCGATTGTCAGCGGTTTGAATGCTGATCGGCAGACGCATAGAAGGTGGGCAGATCCCCCGCCCCAAATGTGGACCCCAAACTGGCAGGCTGCCGATTTGGGAGTTCTCCCACGCTCATGGGTGCCGGCGGCGCACGCCTAGACCGACTCTTTGGAGCCAGGTAGGTAGCATCCGAGCTATCCTGCGGTCGAACTCCTTGGTCTTGTCTTCAAGTGACTCGTATGACCTGAGGTCTGGGTGCCGTCGAGGAGGGATATCGCTGCGGGTCTTTCCGTAGCGATACCCCTGGTTTGCCTTTACCGCCATCCAGCGCTGGTGTTCATCGGCGGCGAGGATCTCGATTTCAGCTTGAGTCAATCGTATTCGTTGATCATAGGACTTGTCCGCCACTTCTAAGCCAACCAGTTCAAGCTTCTTCGGGATCGATCGAGCTTGGGACAGATTCTGTTGGCGGTCCTCCTCGCGAAGGTTCTCCCACGCTGTGTCGGCAGCAACTGGGTCGTCCCATTCGATCCGCTCCCCGGCGCTTTTTGCGAGGTAGTGGAAGTGGGTGAGCTTCGCGATTCGGAGTAGCAGTTCCTCCGTCAGCAATGGGTGCGACGGATCGTTTTTGGAGGAGCGGTTCTTGGTCACCTTGACCTCGCATGGGCGTTGGGCGGATTGGCCACTAGTAGGTTCGAATGAAACCAGTTGATGTAGCTGGGTTGTCCTTCTCCGGCAGAGCCGAGACCGTCGCCGCCCCAATGGCAATTTGAGTTCACGCCGGTCAAGGCTGTTCGGTCCCCCCACCACTGGTGTGACCAATGACGTAGGTCCTCGTCGGCTTGCTCAACCGCAGCTGACTTCCAGTCGGGAAGAGGCGAGCTGCAGGTTATCGGATCTGGCGCGTCGTTCGGTCCGATGCTTGATGGGCTTCCATCTGAGCTGATGGAAGCAGCGCTCGGCGCCCGGTCATACGCGGCGAGGGTCATCGTCCAGCCTCGATCGATCATCTGCCGACAAAGAGACAGCATGAACTGGCGGCATTCACGCCGGTCCTTCACCTCAAGGTCACGCCATGACCGGCCGTCGTTGTTCAACGACCGATGTCTTGCTTGTGCAAGGTCGTCGATCAAGCCCAGGCGTCCTCGGTCGTCGCCCGACGGATCATCCAGGAGGCCTTCGTACTCATCGAAATAGAGGGTCACGGGCGATTCTGTTTGCCAGAGTGGCGGGCCTTCACGAGCAAACGAGCGGCTCCCCATAAGGTGAGGCTCGCCGTCGACTGCTACGGCTAGGTGTACGTCGTCTGGCAACAGCTCCCGGATGTGGTCGGCCAAGAAGAGGTTATCTGACCTTTCTGAAGCTATGAAGACCCATCGTGGGTGAGCCGGGAGTTCGGCGAATCCGCCGGTGATGTAGTTCCTAGCCCCGAGCGCCGTTCCGGAATGTTCGTGTGCCAGAAGCGTAAACGACTCTCGAACTGCTGTGGGGATGGCGAGCCGGCCCTCCTCACGGATCGTTGCGGAGTCAGGCCCGGCTATGACAATGGTGTGGGATCGTCCGGCGAACGTCCGAGGGAGTATTGGCGATCCCAATCCGTCGAGCCGAACATCCAGAGTTGCTTGCGTGCGTCCGACGAGGCTCCGGAGGCAATCTAAGGCTTGTCTCCCGTCGCCCATCACCACAACGGGTCGGTCATGCGCAGAGTCGTACCGCTCGAATACGGCTGCCATGTCGGACGCGTTGGTGAAGAGCTCGTCATAAGCGTGTTCGTGGACGCCAAAATACTCAAGCTCGAAATCCTGATGCGGTGATTTGATGGCCTGTAGCTGAAGATGCCGTCGCGCCCACGGATCGCGGACGTGCATGCGAATGACAGCAGATGACTCCCGCTGACCTGGAGAACCGAGGCCAATAACTGCGTCGCGAATTCGCCTCGCCAATCCGTCATCATCCACAGTGATGAAGACATCACCAGCGTTGGAGCTTCTAGCCCGGCGCAGCGCCGACGGGTCGGACGCGTCACCCTCTAGCACTGAACCTCCAGACTGCTCCACGATCCTGCGACGCGCCTCGTCTGGATCTGGGTCGATGACGACTACCGAATGACGGCGTCGACGTATCCGTGAGCCGTATTTGTGTGTGCGCAAAAGTGCAGCGGCAATCCTGGTTCCTGAATCGGAAAGTCCGCAGATGACGGTGTGGCGGCGCCACGGCAGCGTCGTGCGGAACAAGCGTAGGCGCCGCCGGTAAAGCGGAGCTGTCAGACGCAGGCCAAAGATCGCCAACGAGAGGGGGGCGAGAATGCGGCCAATGACAAGCGCAAGCGGCTCGGTACCACCATCGGAGCGGGATGGACCATTGAGCGTGAACAGTTCGATGGTGTGTAGCGCCCGAGCAGAATGAGGGGAGCCTGGGAGAAGCTGGGTGACGCCGTTGAAGCCCAGCCACATTGCCGAAGCAGCCAGGAGGGCGGCGGAAATGATCCAAACCCATCGACCGAGCCACTCTCTCGCTCGGCGCAGGCTGTTCATGCAGGCTCCCCAATCTCAGCCTGAAGATCGGAGCGATATTGTCCGTCAGCGGAGGAGCGACGCACTCGAGGAGGAGGGCCGGAGTCGATCATGGATGCGGCTGAATCTCGCGGACAGATGCCAGCGATCTGAGCCGCATCGCCTCAGCCTGGTCGAAGTCGCCTGGAACTCGTCGCATCAGACTGGCCGTCGCACATCCAACGCCGAGAGCAAGCGCATCAGGAAGAGCCGCACCCCCCGCCAACCCTCCCACGAGACCTGCCATCAAAGTGTCTCCAGAGCCTACGTCGCTCTCAATCTCAATGTTCTGAATCGCAGGAACGGTCCAGGCAGACGCACTGTCCGTTGCCACGGCTCCCGCAGCCCCTAGAGACGCAACCACACTGCCCACGCCGAGCCCCAACAGGGCGGTCGCTGCTGCTAGCGCGTCATCAGGGGAATTGACCGGCAACCCGGCCGCGAACTCCAACTCGGACCGGTTCGGCTTGAGAAGGTCAACGCCCGCGCTGATTGCAGCCGTGAGGCTAGAACCACTTGAATCGACGGCAACCCAGCAACCTGCCCGTCGGACGTTGCGCAGAAGCTCGGCGAAGCCCTCGGGCTCAACCCCAGGTGGGAGGCTCCCAGATAGGACGACACGCCGCGTTCCCCCGGAGATCTGTTCCTCCAACGTGTCCCAAACTCGTTGAAGGAAATCTCGACCAACGCTGCAACCGGGAGAACGAAGGTGAGACACCCCTGAAGAGCACCGGATCGTCACGTTTGTCCGGGTGGGGGTTCCAGGGTCGAGTATCAACGATTCGAATCCACTTGCGGATGCTTCAGTCCGAAACCTCTCCTGGCAGTCAGCCCCAACCGCAACCAATGCCAGCGGCATGATTTCAAGTCGAGACATCGCTCGTGCCACGTTCCAGCCCTTCCCGGAGGGCACAGTTTCAGTCGACCTAGCCAGGTGGACACCCTCCAACTCCAGAAGTGAGAGATCTCCGAGTTCGATGAACAGATCCTGAGCTGCATGAAGCGTAGCCACCAGAATCCTAGAATTAGACACAAGTTAGCCTTCCGCCAGCGGCATCAATCATCGTCGCGAAGTCGTCAAGAACGTGCTCGTAGCCATCACCAGCCGTCAATATTTCAATTCCTTCGAGTGGGCTGAATATTCTGCTCTGCCGCAGCCCAAACTTGGATGGGTCAGTGACGATGATCTTCTCCCGGGCACCTTCGAGCAGGGCCCTTTTGGTGTCAACCTCTGCCTGAGCCTCCGTAGAAAAGCCATCCCCCGTCACCCCATTTGTTCCGACGAACGCAAGTGAGGCGCCGCCGGTCAACTCTAAGAATGCCCTGATGTCGCTACCTGAGTTGTCATCTGTAGAGACTATGGCCATAGTATTCGGGCGCACACGTCCACCTGCCAAATAGACGCTCAGTTCATCACCATCGTCTGCAATGCCGATGTCACCAGCCGTGGTGAGCAGATCCATTGCTGCAGGCAATGAATTGGTGACAAAAGTTAAACGCCGCAATTTTCGCAGTCTCAGCAGTCTGCAGACATGTTGAGCGATCAGTTCCGTAGTGCTGCCAGCGTCAAGTGCGATGACGTCGCCGGAAGATATTTTCTTCACAGCAGCACGAGCGATCCGTTTCTTTGCCTCTGTGAACGATTCGATCTTCCAGGAGTAGTGCTCCTCCTCTACAAATATTTCCTCCCCATCATAATATAGGCCGGAAAGTAGGTGTTGTTGATCAAGTCGTGCGAGGACCGACAAAAATTGTTCAGCGGTGAAATCGATGGAGAGCCCACTCAAGCTATGGAGTCTTTCGTACAGCGCATCAACTTCCAGCGGATTCTTCTGACGGTGTGGGTAAACGATGGTCCGAATCTCGGAGGCCACGCTCCTAAGGAAGCGATCTGCGTCACCCAGTAGATCAGCCCGGTCACCGGAGTTCGTATCGGACTTAGCGCTTTCGGCGTCCCGGCTTAGCCATGCGAAGAGGGAGCCGGCTATCTCATCAGCCAGAAGTCCTATACCCTTTTCGGTGAAATCATTACATGAAAGATGTTTGCGTTTGCAGAGCTCTGCCGGTTCGAATCCTTCCCACGCGTCCATGTCCAACACCACCGGAAGTAGGAATGTTCGGCCGTTTCTCTTCTCCGCGGCCATCGCCCATTCGACCTCTTTGCGAACCCATGCCGACCGAGCAGCGACGGAGTCTATGAAGAGGATCACGAAGTCGCTGTCACTTTGTATTGCCACCTCCAGGTTCTCTGTGATATTTTCACCAATCAGAAGCTTGTCTTCGTCAATCCAGGAGTCAATATGGTTGGGAAGGAGGGCCCTGAGTTCACGTAATAGAGGTTTATAGTGGCTTGAATGACTGAAGAACACTTTCATCAGACTGCGCCAGGGTGATCGAACGCTAATGACTCCACAATGCTCCAAGCCTGTGGCGGGCTCGCGCCGATGTTCTCGCAGGCCAGAGCGGCCGCAGCGCAAGCTAGTTGGAGGAGCCTGCGAATTGTCTCCCTTGAAAGAGAGGCCCGACGCTCCCTCGAACCACTTCCAAGAAGCCCGTTCTTTTGGAGGCCGAACAGCAAGGCGGCGCAAAAGGTGTCGCCCGCTCCGATCGTGTCGGCTACGTCTACGCTAGGACTTGCTACCGACAAAGGTGGATGGTCGGGCCGGTATGCCACGACACCACTGGCCCCCTTCGTGAGGCAAACTAGGTCGGGGCCGAGTCCCGCCCATTTGAGCGCTACCTCGGCGGGATCATGCCCAGGATAGAGTAGACTCATGTCTTCCTCGCTGACTTTCACGATGTCAACGAACGGCAGGGTGGCCTCCGCATTGCTGGCACCGAGGCTACCCGATTGGAGTCGCGTGTTGGGGTCGAACAATACGGTTGTGTGGCCATGTGAGTGGCAAGACTCGGCGAGTTCCAGGATGAGCCCGCGACCAGGTTCCACCTCCATTGACATTGAGCCCACGAGTAGAGCCAAAGCGGGGGCAGCTGGAAGTATGAGCTCGTTACTCGTCCAATTCCAGTCGGCTGTTCCCTTCATGTAGAAGCTGTAAGACGCGTTCCCATCGGTTGAAATTGCAGCAACGGCGAGGGTGGTTTGTTCGACAGCATCAACCAAGAGGTCAGTCGCTACGCCGCTTTCTTGAAGTTCTTGGCGGATACGTTGTCCGAAAGCATCCTTACTCACTCGGGCCAGGATCGCGAAGTCTCCCCCCATGCGGGCGCCCGCAAGCGCGGCAATCAGGGCCGAACCCCCGGCACGTGCCGAGTAGGTCAAGCCATCTTCGGTGACCAAGTCGATGAGGGCCTCGCCGCAGCAGACGATCATAAGAGTCCTCAATTCCTGACGATGAATCGCGGGCCTGGGTGCGGCACGTACTGAACCAAGATGGTAGCTCGCTCAGAAGCTGCACCTAAACCGTTGTCCACAATCCGAGCTTCGTGGTTCCTGGAGCGATGCCACGCTGGGAGTTCAACCTACCGGGCGACGAAGTATTTGGCTCTCGGGTGGTGGCAGATGATGGCCGACGTGGTCTGCTCGGGGTGGTATTGCCAGCCGGTGTCCTCGTTGCACTCGATACCGATCGACTCGGCGTCGAGAAGCTCGGCCAGGATGGCGTTGTCCTCCAGGTCGGGGCACGCGGGGTAGCCGAAGCTGTAGCGGCCGCTGCGGTACTTCTGGCGGAACAGACCGGTGAGTGCCGTGCGGTCTGGTGAGGACCCGTCCCACGCGGGGTCCTCGTCGGCGAAGCCCCACTCCTCGCGGATGCGACGGTGCCAGCGCTCGGCCAGCGCCTCTGCCATTTCGACGCCCAGCCCATGCAGGTACAGGTATTCGGTGTAGTTGTTGGCGGCGAACAGCTCGGCAGTGCGCTCGGACACCTTGGAACCCATCGTGACGATTTGAGCGGCCAGGTAATCGGGTTCACCTGAGTCGACCGACCGGAAGAAGTCGGCGATGCACAGGTAGGGCTCCTTGTGCTGACGGGGCAGCTTGAAGCGCGCCCGCTCGGTATTGCGATTCTCGTCGGTCCAGACCACCACGTCGTTCCCGTCACCGTTGACGGGGAAGTACCCATAGGCCACTGTGGGCACCAGCAGGTCGTCCTCACGGGCCTTGGCGAGTTCCTCACGGAACCTCGAACGCAGCCTGTCCTTAAACGCCACGTCGTCCTCGCCCGTCTCGGGACGGAACTGCCACTGATTGCGATACAGGGTGGTCTCGTTGATCCAGGTGGCGATCTCGTCGATCGGGATCCCTTTGATCACCCGGGTGCCGAGGAACGGGGGCATGAACACGTGGTTGTCGGTGGCAACGTCGGGAGAGCGGGCCGGGAGGTCCGCGGGCGCCTCGACGGTGGTCTCGCCTGCACGGGCGGCCATGCGCTCGGACAGGCCGGGAATCTCACGACCGCCGGGCTCGATGCCCCACGTCTTGTCGTCCTCCTGCTCGCCCTCGGCCTTGATCTTCATCAGCCGGTCCATCGTGTGCAGGCCTTCGAAGGCGTCCTTGCCGTAGAACAAGCGGCCGGGATGGTTCTCGCGGAGATCCCGCTCGACGTAGGCCCGGGTGAGGGCCGCACCGCCGAGCATCACCGGAATGTGTTCGAGGTCGCGGGAGGTCAGCTCGAGCAGGTTGTCGCGCATGACCAGCGTGGACTTCACCAGCAGGCCCGACATGCCGATGGCATCGGCCTTGGTCTCCAACGCCTTGTCGATCATCTCGGTGATCGGCACCTTGATGCCCATGTTGTGCACCGTGTAGCCGTTGTTGGTGAGGATGATGTCCACCAGGTTCTTGCCGATGTCGTGCACGTCGCCCTTGACGGTGCCCAACACGATCGAGCCCTTGCCGGTGTCGTCCTCGGCGGTCTCCATGTGCGGCTCGAGGTGCGCCACCGACGCCTTCATCGTCTCGGCTGACTGCAACACGAACGGCAGCTGCATCTCACCGGCACCGAAGCGTTCGCCGACGATCTTCATGCCGGCCAGCAGGATGTCGTTGATGATCGACAGGGGGGCGATGCCCTGAGCCATTGCCTTGTCGAGGTCGTCGGTGAGGCCCTCCTTGTCGCCGTCGATGATGCGGTGGCTGAGGATGTCCTCCAGCGTCCAGTCGGTCCGGTCTTCGACGACCGCCTCGGCTGCGTTGACATCGCTGAACACCTCGAGCAGTTTCACCAGCGGGTCGTAGTCCTTGTCGCCCTCGGACAGCGTGCCCTCGGTGCCCCGACGGTTGTAGATGAGGTCGAGCGCCACCTCCTTCTGCTCCTCGGGGATCTTCGCCAACGGCATGATGCGGGCGGCGTGCACGATGGCCGAGTCCAACCCGGCCTTGACGCACTCGTTGAGGAACACCGAGTTGAGGACGTGCCGGGCGGCGGGGTTGAGGCCGAAGCTGACGTTGGACACGCCAAGCGCCGTGTGCACGCCGGGCAGCTCCTCCTTGATGCGGCGAATCGCGTTGATCGTGGCCATGGCGTCCTCGCGCAGGTCGTCGTCGCCGGTGGACAGCGGGAAGGTGAGCGCATCGAAGATCAGGTCGGAGGACTCCAGCCCGTAGCGGTTGATCGCCAGGTCGTGGATGCGGTGGGCGATCGCCACCTTCCAGTCGACATCGCGGGCCTGGCCTTTCTCGTCGATCAGCAGGCAGATCACTGCGGCGCCGTACTGACCGGCCAGCTTCATCACCCGGTCGAGGCGTGAGCCCTCGGCCTCGCCGTCCTCCAGGTTGGCCGAGTTGAGGATGGCCCGGCCGCCCATCCATCGCAGCCCGGCCTCCATCACCTCGGGCTCGGTGGAGTCGAGCACCAGGGGCGCGGTCGACTGTGTGGCGAAGCGGCTGGCGATCTC
>MTKZ01001491.1_pt1 | contig 33390 bp, 45 predicted proteins | sample 1042781 | NCBI WGS metagenome assembly MTKZ01 (sample SAMN06212207, study PRJNA360539) | anaerobic digester metagenome | biome: Wastewater treatment plant; material: sludge; isolation source: anaerobic digester fed with sludge from wastewater treatment plant | place: Denmark: WWTP Viborg ...
GGCCGTGAACCGCCCAAGAAGCGAGTCCCGCTTGAGGTAGGCATGCCTGGTCGCCTGCTCACCCTCTACCACCACACCAGCAACGCAGCGGCTGCGGCCATCCTCCGCGACCGCAGCATGATCTCAGCCGCCCCGGTCGACCTGCCGTTCGCCTTCTTCTCGACCCATCGTGAGGGCCGAGCGGCTGGACCGTTGAACTACGGCGAGGCCGCCGTCGAGGTCCGCGTCCCCGAGGATCTGGCACAGGTCGACGAGACATTCCGTGACGGTGAACGCTTCGTCAAGGTCGCCCTCGCCGATCTGCGTCCAGAGCACTTCGTCCGCGTCCATTTCCACGCGGCCTGCCCGCCCGCTGAGGGTCCAAGTCTGGTCATGCGTCCCCAGATTGACTGCAGCCGTTGATCCGCCACGAGACAGAGTCCGCTTTAGGGATTGAGACGCCACGAAAGGCATGAAGCTGTGAGTGAGAACCCGATCGTCCTGCGCGGGCTCGGCGACGTCGTCGCCCTGGTCCCTCACCTGGTCGGTGCCCAGGTGAATGACTCCATCGTGGTCGTCCCGGTCGAGCTACGGGCCGCGCCGGTGGCCCGGGTGGACCTGCCGGCCACAGCCCAGGACCGAGAGATCATGGCGGCGCATCTGGCGCCGTACTACGCCGAGTACCGCACGCCCGTTGTGCTCTTGGCCTTCACCGACCGCCGTGACCTCGCGGAGGCGGCCTGCGACCGCCTGGCCGAGGCCTTCGACTCCGTGTGTCCCATCGCGGCCGCTGCCAGCGTCACGGGTGACCGGTGGGTGCGCCTGGACCACCCCGACCATGGCACCGTCTCCCCCGCATCACGCGACCGCGTTGCCGCCGAGGCGATCTACCAGCGGGGCAGCTCCCCGTACAGATCCCTCCAAGAGCACCGCGCGTCCTTCGCTCCCGGCTCCTCGCAGATCCCCGCCCAGGACTTCGCCGCCGCCCAAACCGCCACATCGACGGTCCTGCAGGACCCGCCAGCACTCGCCCAGGAGCGGGCCTGGTTGAGCCTGGTCGTCGGTCGCCATATCGCGAGCTCCACTCCCCTGCCGACCGTCGACGCCGCCCGCATGCTCGCCGATGTCCAGGACATCGGCTTGCGCGACCACGCCTGGACCCTCATTCCTCGTGACGAGGCGCGCCAGCACGCCGAGCTCTGGAAGGACCTGCTGACCCGGGCACCCGAGGGGGCGCAAGCCCCCGCTGCGGCGCTGGCCGCCTTCAGCTATTGGGTGGCCGGCGACGGCCTGAGCGCCAGGGCAGCCTTGGAGCAGATCCCGCCCACGCAGCAGTATTCCATGGGCCAGCTGATCACCGTCGCCGTTCGAAACGGACTGGACCCCAAGGCATTCCCGATGCCCCACGACATGCCGCCCGACGTCGTAGCCGGCGTCCCTGCACCGTCCTCCGGCTCCGAGCAGGCACGCAGACAGCCACCTACGCCGGCCAGTACATCCCCCTCCCCCGGAGTGTCCCGGTGAACCCGCCCACTTCAGGCTCCCTCATGGAAGAGCAGCTGCGCCGGATGCTGGCCAGAACCCCACGAGTGGCGGCGCGCCCGGACCTCGTGGTCGACCTCATCCGGCCGGTCGACGCGCGCAGGCCACCGGCTCGCCGGGAGCGTCCCGGGCCCCGGCTGACCGCGGACGCCCCGGTCGCAGGAGGACTTCCCGAGCCCGGGTGAACGGGCTCAACGGCGAGGCCGGGCGGGCGCACCTGGTCCGCGAGTTGGGACGCCGGCCGTCGCGAGTGCCCGCCGTATGGCATCTGTTGACTGCACTCGTGAGCTGCCCCCGGGGCCGCCGTAGCGGTGAAGATGTGCACGCTGTCAGGGTGACCTGATGGCCGACGTGCGCGATGTCTCCAGCCTGCAGGTCAGGTCGACGATGACTGTGGTGGCCGAGCCGACACTCTGCTGGGCGATCCGAACTGACGACGGGCTGCTCGTCGAACCTGTCCATCAGTTCGTCGCGGAGCTGGCTGCGAACGGCACCTCGCCGTCCACGAGGCGCTCCTACTGCCATGACCTGCTGCGCTGGCTTCGCTTCTGCGAGGCGATCGGGATCACGTGGGATCAGGCGACCACCGAGGACGTCCGGGACTTCGTGCGGTGGCTGCGCGCCGCCCCTAACTCGCAGCGGGTCCGCTCGGGGAAGGGGTCGCGGCCGCCGGCAGGGAGCGTGAACGCGGCGACGGGGAAGACGTATCTGCGGGAGGGGTATTCACCGCGAACGATCAATCACGCCCTGTCGGTCCTGTCGGCCTTCTACACGTTCATGTACGAGTCGGGCCGCGGCCCGTGGAGCCCGGTTCCCGCGCCTCAGCGACGCCGTGATCACGTCCCTATGCGCCGGGTCCGGTACCGACAGAAAGTCCCCCTCTTCCAACCCCGGTCCGTGACCGAGGCCGCGCTACACGACCTGTTCGAGGTCCTTCGCAATGACCGCGATCGGGCTCTCGTGGCGGTCGCCTTGTCCTCCGGCGCCCGCGCCGGCGAGCTCCTGTCGATGACCACGCGGGGCGTCGATGCCGGGCAAGGGGTCTTCGCGATCGAACCCAAGGGCGGGCTGGGGTCACGCATCTGGGTCCCGGCCGCGCCGGAGTCGTTCGTGTGGATCGCCCGCTACCTCGCGCAGCGACCCTCCGACCAGGAGGACGGCCCCCTGTGGCTGACGCTGCGCCCACCGCACCAGCCGCTGAACTACTTCGCGCTCCGACAGATTCTTGAGCGAGCCAACGCACGACTCGGGACGAACTACACCTGGCACGACTTCCGCCACACCTTCTCCCACCGGATCCTCGCCGATGACCGGATGACCTTGACCGATGCCCAAGCTCTGATGCGCCACCGCAACCTCGAGACCTTGAACGCCTACTCCTCCGCCCGCCTCGACGAGCTCGTCACCGCCCTGCACCGACACCTCGCAACACCACCGCCCGCCCCGGCACCGACCATCCACTACGACGCTGCCGACATGGCCGTCCTGTTCCCGGGGCTGACGCCATGAAGCTGCCCGCCGCTCGCGCTGACGTTCTCGCAGCGATGGCCAGCGGCCGGCTCCCGACCGCTGATCGCGAGGACCTCGCCGCCGTCCTTGAGAACCTCACTCAGGAGATGCTGCCGGTCACGATGAAGATCAATCCCGTCACGCGCTCCAAGCGCGTGGTCGGCAAGCTCCTGGACTGGCTCGAAGAGCAGCCGGGCGACTCCTGGCAGGAACGATGGGAGCTCTGGACCGCCCTGGGCGAACCGGACTGGCGGCCCCACCCCGGCTCTTCAGGCAAGGGAGTGCGGCAGGAGACCGCCTACGCCATCAACGCTCTGATCATGGTCGACGCCGTCCGACCTTCCTACGACTGGATGCTATCCGCGCGACTTATCTGGGGGCAGGTTGCGCCCGTGATCGACGTGTCCCACGGGGTCGACGGCGCGGGCTCGAGGACGTGGTGCACGTGTTATCCGTCCTGCCGTGCTCGACGTCGGTGAGAGAGCTTGGTCCGACGTCTCGGTCCCGGTGAGGCGACCTCTTCCCTCGGCCGCGCAACGCCGCGATCATTGACCCATGGTCACGATGCCGGGCTGTCCGCTGCTGGAGCGAATTCGCGCTACCTGGGGAGACTGACGATGATCTTGACCGGGGCGCTCAACGTCTTTACGTCGTGGTGGACCACTGACCGAACAATCGGTGTGGTCGGAGGCGTAGCGACGCTCCTCGGCTTGGTGATCGCGGTGTGGCAGCTCCTGAGGACCCGGCGGGCCGCCGAGGCGGCACGTGCGGCCTCTGAGGCGACCACGTCCGTCCTGAGGACGTCAGACCTTCGCCGTGCGCTTGAGGAGTCCCTTGAAGTCGGCCGCCGAGTCAACAGCGAACGTGGAGTCAACCGGACGGCGTTCCAGTTCCATCTGAATGCCTGGCTAACGGCGGCGCACAGGATCCACGGCCTAACCAAGCGTGGGGCTGATGGCCAAACCTCGACGCCCTTTGACCACGCCCTTGAGGAAGCTCGCGCCGAAGTGCTGGTCGCTCGGGCCGCGCTGGATGACGCGGGCTCGTGGAGAACCTATGACCGAGGTGTGCTCCGGGCCGTCTTGGAGCCCTACGCAGACCAGGCGGAGCTCTTGATCGTCACCGGCGACGACAGATTGGTAGATGAGCATGTCCAGTGACCTCCCGGTCAAGGAGCAGGTTGATCTCGTGCGACGCACCGTCGCCCAAACCCTTGCCGGCAAGATTGAGTGGAAGGAAACAGGAGAGGCTGGAACATACCGCAGCGTGCGCCCCAACGCAGTTGCGGTCCTGGACCGTGTCGGGACCGGTGTTCACTCACGGGTACGTCTTCGGTTCAGCCCTCCCGGTCAGGTCACCTTCGACACGGTCATCGCCCAAGTCCTCACCGAGGGCGAGCCCTTCCGCGAGGAGCAGGATCTCGACGGCCAGCTTGAGCTGTTGTACGCGCGAGTTGACGCACGGTCCGACCGCCATCGCTCGTCAGCGTCGCTCTTCCTCGACGACGATGACTGAATGAGCGCCGCTAGCCGGAGAGTCATCTGAGCGTCGATCCGTTGGTGTGGTCGATTTTGGACGATGACTTGGGTTCAGTGGAGGAGGCGGGCCCGTCGAGCGGCGGCCTCCAGGTCGCTTCGGAACTGGTCGAGGTCTCTCAGGGTGTAGAGCCCTTCGATGCGTCGCTGCTCGTAGTGGTCCCACATCCGTCGGAAGTCGCCCATCCTGCCGAGCCAGCCGATGCCGTCGACAACGGCCATGAGGTACTGGTGGGGCCGATGCACGTCGACCATTTCGGTGATCTCGCTGACGGCTGCGGTGAGTTTTGAGCCGGTGGAGTCGAACCCTTTGCAGCCGACGGCGATCACGCAGTCGGTGAAGTTAGGGATGGCGAGGTCGGCCGGCCCGGTTCTCCCGTTGACGCCGACGAATCGCCCCCGCATCTGGTACGGCAGTCCGAGGCCGTTGACAATGGCCTCGACTTGGTCCTCGATGAGGCGACCGGTCACCCCGGCAGAGGTGGCGGTTTGGCGGGATGTTCCTCGAGCGGCGAGCACGTCGCCGAGGGAGTATGACCGCCCGCGCTGCGCCTGGATGGCCGGGATGAGGCCGAACTCGTCGTCCATCCAGGCGACCAGTCTGTCGGGGTCGGTTCGGGCCACGATCGTCCAGGAGGTGGTGCCGAACTCGGCCCGGAGGAGGTTCTTCAGCTTCTCTTGGCTGAGTCCGACGACCAGGCCGAGGGTGTAGACGCCTTCGGGGTGCGTGGTCACCCACTCGGTGAGAGTGGCGGCAGTGATGCTCGGTAGGGCTTCCAGCGCGCTGGCGCTGGCGCGGATCGCCTCGGCATGCGGGTTGCCTTGGGTCGGGTCGGCGTGGGCGGTGAGGCGCTGTAGCCGCTGCGTGTACGCGATCAGATCGGGTGGGTCACTCATTGCTCAACGCGCTACGAAGATGTACTCATCGACGCTGCGGCGGGTGGCGGCGGCGTGAGTTCCGTAGTGGTAGGTGTGCTCGATGGATCGGACCTGAACGTCGTCCTTGAACTCGGCGAGGAGCTGGGTCAGCGACTCCAGGTCCGGTAGGGCGTTGGAGGAGTAGGAGAGCACGATCGTGGAGTCGTGGAACCGCTTGAAAAGGTCGCGGAAGCCCTCCTCGATGGTGCGCTTGGTCGAGAACTTGGTGACCCGCTTGGGGAGCTTCTTGGTCTTGGTGTCGGCCATGATCGTGTCGCCGGCCCAGTATCGGCTCAGGCCTTCGAGGAAGTGGAACCGCTTGGTGTAGTCGTTGTCGTCTCGCGGCGGCGCGTAGGGCGGATCCAGGTAGACAACGTCGTAGCGGCGGTGCTCGAGCTCGGACACTTCAACCGCCGTGGCCTTGCAGGCGGGTCCTCGGAAGACGCTCGCGTTGTACTCGGCTGCCCGCTCGACGAAGTGCTGCCGCAGCGGTATGCGGAGGTCCCGGCGTCCGTCGTCGTAGTGGGTGAGGTCGCCGCTGATGGTGAAGACGCCGCGTGGCTGCTTGCGGGCGGCTGCGAGGCAGAGGGCACTGATGGCGATGGCTCTCTTGTGGCCCCGCATGGCGGCGATGTGGCTCCATGCCGAGTCCAGGAAGCGCAAGTCGTCCTGGTCGAAGAAGACGCCGGCGAAGGTGTCTTGGATGAAGGTGCGGTCGTCGGCCGCGGGGCCCAGGATGCGGTCGATGTCGCCCTGGTTCAAGGTGGTGGCCTGGTTGACGACGGTGGCGGCTGCGATCGTCGCGGGGAACTGGAGGTAGTCGTTGCTGTGGACCTGGAACCCTTGCTTCTTCAGCAGGTAGGACACGACACCGGAGCCCGAGAAGGCGTCCAGCGCTGTTGTGCCGCCGAGTTCGGCGAAGGTGTCGGCAAGGTGAGGGAGGAGGCGGTACTTGCTGCCCATCCAACGGACCCTGGGGTGGTTGGCGGCCGTCTCGCGGGCCGCGCGAACGGGTTCGATGCGCGGCGTGGCGGCCCGTGTCGGCATACCGGCCAGTGTGCCGCATCCTTGCGCCGCCCGCCCGGGCGGCGCGCGCCGGGGCGGGCGGTTTCTTGAGGGGGGCCGGCAGCAGCGGGTGCCTGTCGAACGGGCACCCGCCGCCGGGCCCTACTTCTCGTTCCGGACGCCCTTGTGCTGGTTGGGGCTTCCGTTGAGGATGCGGCCGGTGTCGCCGTCGCGCTTGAACCAGGTGTTGCCCACCTTGAACTCGCTGCGATTGCGAACCGCTCCGTGCCGGTATCCGTGGCCGGTGTTCTTGGCCATCGTGTTCACCTCCGTCCCGACAGCCGACCCGTTCATGGGTGTCCTGTCACTGGGTAGTCGAGACAAGGCCACGGAGGGTTAGCGGCACTCCTCGCAGCGGCGATCGATGAGGAGGTGAGGCAGGAACACCTGGTAGCAGCCCTGGCACTGCTGTTCCCGTGCGGCGTTCTTCTGACAGCGACAGTTCCCGCAGGCGGGGCAGTACCCGCTGTCGCAGGTGGCGCAGGGGTACCCGCGAACTTGCCGGGTCACCCCGCAGCAGGTGACGTCCCGAAGCGGACGGTCGGCGTAGGCGCGTGGGGGTTCGATGTGGAGCTTTTCGCAGTCCCACAGGTCGGAGTCGGTGAAGACCGCGATGACTCGGCGGTCGTCGGCAATGGCATCGACGTAGAACCGTTCCCGTCGACCCCACGGTGTCTCCCAGAAGGTTCGCTGGGTCAGGCTGCCGCCGGGTGTCAGCGTCTTGAGGGGGTGGCCGGCGGGGAGCGGGTGACCCTTCCAGGGGAAGACCTCAGGCCATCCGCGGTCCGGGTCGGGGTGAACGCTGGCGAACCCCAGTTTGCTGGTGTCAGGCTCGAAGATGACGACGGCACCGAGCCCGGGAAGGCGCTGAGCGACGGCGATGGCACAGGCGGGCCGGCTGGCCTGCGTGTGCTCGTAGAGGTCCAGCACCGACCGGGCCCGGACCGGTCGGCTCAGGTGTGCGGCGACGACGGCGTTGGGGAGCAGCAGTGCTTGGGCAACGCGGTCGCAGATGGTTTCCAGCTGCTGCATCGGGCTGGGCTGGTCGGCGAGCCAGTCGACGATCGAGGCGTTGGCGTCGACCAGGTGGTGACCAAGTTCGTGGCCGAGGGTGAAGTTCTGACGCCGCGAGTATGGGCTGGGCCGATACAAGATGACCTCTTCATGCACGTACGACGCGCCATCGCAGGCGCCGCCGCCGTCGCGCGCCTCGTCCAAGTGGGTCACGGCCTCGACGGCGAGTCCCAGACCGGTGAGGGCGGCAAGTGGGTCGTTCACGAACCCTCGCCGCGTGGCGTCGTCCAGTGTCGCCATCGCGGCAGACGCGGCAAGGTCAAGATCCACGGCGCCGCTCCATGGCCCGTACGTACCCGTCCAAAGTGGCGAGCAGCTGATCGTTCTCGGGCTTCACGCCGCGATGGAAGCTGCCCGCGGCGGCGGTCCGCAGCCGGGCCAGGGCCATGTCTCCGCCGATTCCCAGGGCTGCGGCCAGCCGGGATGCGAGGCGTTGGACGACGGGGTTCCCCGCGTCCAGGAGCGAAGCATTCGTGTCGCGTCGAGACGTGAGGTCCTCGGTGGTGGCTCGGACCACCTGCGCCAGGGCTTCGATGACCGCCGGCGGAACGTCGGCGCTGCTCTGGTTCTCCCATCGGAAGATGTCGCGCTGCGTGATGTCCCAGCCACGTGCTGCGAGCATGGCGGCGACCTGGCTCGGGGTCAGTCCTGCGCGCTGCCGGTGTCGTTTCAGGCCTGCCGGGTTGAGTTGAAGGGCCGGATCGGCGACCAGCCCGAGTATCGCCGCCACCCGGTCGCGCTCCAGAGGAGGAGCCTCGGCCCCGTCGCGCAGTTCGCGCTCGATCAGCGCCAGCGCGGTGATCTCATCCCATTCGGAGTCGCTGACCCAGTCCGGGCGCGACAGACCCGGGTCGAGCGCTCGGGTGGTGACGAGGTCGGCGATTCGGTCGTCTCGGTTCGCGGTCATGGCTGGTGTCCCTCCTTCAGGAGCGCCTCACACAAGGTCTTCAGGCTGGCTGTGGATATCTGACTGACTCGGGCGGGGCTGATCCCGAACTCGCGGGCGACGTCCTCGCGTGGACGAACGAGCGCCTTGTACTCCCACAGGATGCGCCGGTCCCGGGGGTCGAGCAGGCAGAGTTTGTCCCACAGGTCGGCGCCGGCCCGCTGGTCGTCGACTCGTTCGGCGACGTCGTCCGGGATGAACTGGTCGGTCTTGGGGTGCTGGTCGTCCTCGATGGGGCCGCCCTGGTGTCGGGCCGCCGCCGACCGGAGCAGGTCGATGGCCTTGTTCCGGGTGGCGCGCACCAAGAAGGCTTCCCAGTTGAGCACGGGGCCGGTGGGCGGCCTCTCGCCGAGCGAGGTCATGACCTCCATGACGACGTCCTCGACGTGGTCGCGCTGCGGGGTGTCACGAAGGACACTGCGGGCCACCGCGAGCAGGACCACGCGGTGCCGCAGGTACAGGGCTGCGATGTCAGGGTGCACGGCGTTGCCCGGTGCCTTCAACCGGTGGTGGTGGGTGCTCCATGGTCGCCTCCCGTCGCGTCGCTGGTGTTGTTCCTACCACTGAGCAGTCGAGATGGCCGCCGACGCAGTTAGCGGCGGGTCGTCTCGACGGCCCAGCAGCTAGCCGGCAAGTCGGTGGGCGCGGCGTCCTCAGCGACCGGCGACTGGGTGACGGTCGCAGGCGAGGAGTTCGCCGCGTAGCGCAGCGTTTTCCTGTTCCAGGCCGCGCAGTTGGGCGCGAAGCGACGTGAGTTGCTTCTCCTGCGCTGCTTGCAGGCCACGAATGTGGTGCCGTAGGGCGGCTTCGACGGTAGTTGGCTGGTCGGTGGAGCGCGCGGTCCGGGGAGGGCTGGCCGTGGCGGCGCCTCGGACCTTGTCGCCGAGCACTGGGTGTCGCGACAGGTAGGAGCGGGACACGCCCGCTCGTGCGGCGACGCCGCTGACGGTGATGGGCTCGCGGCGTCGGACCATCCGGCCCAGCGCCTGCTCGACCGCCGCTTCCTTGCGTGCTGCGTCTCGGCGTCGGGCCGCGATCATGGCCGTGGTCGACGTAGTGGTCGTCATGCCGGCGGACTTTCCGGGAGGTGGCGGCGGCTGGCTCCGGCACCAACGGCGGATTGGTCCGGAGCGGCGGTTAGGGCGTTGATGATCGCGTGGAGTGAGTCCAGCTCGCGGCGTCGTTCGCGGAGCCAGATGTTCTCCTCAGGCATGGGCTGACCGTGCCTGCGGGTGAAGGCGTCCTGCCGGACCTCGATCAGGCGCAGGGTGCGTCGCTGCTGGTCCTGATGCTCGCCCAGGTGGCTGCCGTCGGTGGCGAAGTGGCCGCAGGTGAGGCAGGCGTTGCCGCGGTCGCATGTCTTGGCCGGTGGGAGGGTGCACAGCCCGTTGGGCAGGGCCCGGTCGGCTCGTGCCTCGAGTTGGGTGATCTCCAGCAAGTCATCCGGCCGTAGCACCAGGGCGGACCCGAACGCGCCGACCCGGTGGGCCTTGAGGAACTCGGCCTCGGCGGTGTGCGCCAGGGTGGCGGCGTAGTGCATGGTCATCTCGGGCGATTTGTGTCCCAGGTAGCGCTGGACGACGTGGATCGGCACGCCTGCGTTGAGGAGCTCGGTGGCGCGGGTGTGCCGCAGCCGGTGGGTCCTGGTGAAGGCCAGGGGCTTCCCTACGGCGTCGGTCAGGGCGGTGGCCTGGTTCAACCGTCGAAGGGCGGCCAGGTGCGACCCGTAGGAGCGGGGCCGGGTGCCGCGATGGTTGTGGCGGGGGTTGAGGAAAAGGTACGGCGGGGTGACGCCGGGATCGACGTGGTCTCGCGCCCACGCTTGCTGCGCGGCGACCAAAGCGGTGACGGTGGCGTCGACCAGGATGGTCGCGTCCACGCCGTCGATCTTGGTCTGCTGGTACCTCAACCGCGCCACGAACGCCCCCTCCTCGTCCCGGTCGGGGTCGAGGCCGGGGACGGCGGTGATCGGGTCGAAGTCGAGCATCAGGATCTCGGAGACCCGGCGGCCGGTCAGCGCCTGCAGCAGCCAGGCCCTGGCGGCCTGCGGGTCCCCGATCCCGCGGGCGGTGACCTCTTCTCCGCCGGGGAGGGCGACCGTGACAACTTGGCTGGTCGGCCCGGACAGGATCTCCAGGCACGCGATCATGCGCGCCAGGTCGCTGGGGCCGATCACGGAGGCGCCGGGGGTTGCCGTGCTGGTGGTTCGGCGACTGGTGGGCTGGTGGGCGAACAGGCGGGCGTGGGCCTCGTTCAGGCCCTCCCACCGGTGGTCACCAGTAGAGGTGATCAGCTCGTCGCTGTGGTCGAGCAGGTAGGTGTACAGGCCTTGGGTGTGGGAGAGGACGGCGGAGATCCCGGTGCTGGCAAGCGGTCGGCCAGTGGTCGTCGCGGCCGGGGAGGACAGCCACCCGGCGAAGCCGGTGAAGACCGCGCGGATCTCGGCGGGGGTGGGTGCGATGACCGGGTCGGTCACGTGCTGCTCGGTGAGGTACCGGCCCAGGTAGGTGCCCAGGTTGCGGGCCCTGGTGACCACGGTCGTCCAGCGGAACAGCTGGTAGGTCAGGGCCGTGGACAGCCAGAACCGGAGTGCCTCGCGCAGCCAGGGTGGGTCGATGCCGGCGAGGTTGACGATCTGGTCGGCGGCGGGCTCGTGGGGCCGCCGTGGGATCCGGTCGTCGACGCGCAGGTCCCACACGTCGTGGCTCCACCACGGCGCCGGGCTGGTGCGCACGGAGACCAGGAGGTGGACGTGGTTGGCGATGGAGATCAGATTGCGCAGGTTGCCCGGTGAGGGTGGTCGGCCGTTGCGAGCGGCGAACAGCCGGACGGCCTCACGGGCGACCAGGTGCGGTTCCAGGTCGGCGATCGACATCGGCGCTCGACCAGCCGCCGCGGATCGGTGCGCCGTGAGGGAGCCGACGGCGGCGGCCCACCAGCGCAGCATCGAGGGCTCGATCTTGCGCAGCCCTTCGTGGTGGCAGGTCCAGATCCACCACGCCGCCTCCTGGGCGAGCCGGTGCGGCCCGGGCGGCCGGAAGTCGAAGGCCCGGCCTCGTTGGTAGCGGGCGTTTTGGACGAACACGTCCGCGAAAGGGTCGGCGTCGATCGCGTACACCCCGTCCCGCCACGGCGCGGGTACCTGCCCCCAGTGCTGCGGCCACGGGTCCGGGACGGCGCGCGGTTGGCTGGGCCGAGGCGGTGTCGTCGCTGCAAGGGCGGCCGTTGAACGGTCAGCCATTGAGGGCTCCTCCCCAGCCAGCGGTGTAGGCCCTCCAGCCAGCGAGGGTGCGCAGCTCGGCGTCTTCGGTGACCCAGCCGTAGTGCTCGATGGTGGTTTGGATGTCGGCGTGTCCGAGGCGGCGCATCACGACGTGTGCTGGGCAGCCGGCCAGCAGCAGCGCGGAGGCGTGGGTGTGCCGGAGCCAGTGCGGGCTCCACGCCGGTGGCAGGGTGTCGTGGTGCCGGGTCAGGGACCGGACCCGGTCGTAGACGCTCTCCGGGCGCAGCGGTGACCAGTGGGGGGCGCGGCTGGTGTTGACGAAGACGAAGTGTCCGGCCAGGTCGGGGATGTCCAGGTCGACGCCGGCGTCGACGAGCTCCCACACGTAGGCGGAGTACAGGGCCTCCAGGTCGTCCCCGATGTAGATCCGCCGGGCCCGGCCGGACTTGACCCGGGCTCCGTGTGGGTGGTCCTGGCGGGGGATCACCTCGAGGTATGGGGTGTCGCCGGCGCCGACGTGAACATCGTTGTGCCGCAACGAGAGCGCTTCGCCCAGCCGCATGCCGGTGTGTGCCAGAGTGGCGAACAGGAGCCGGTCCCGCAGCCGAGCGAGGCTCCCGGACCAGGTGCCGCCGCCGGCGGGCACGCAGCAGCCGTCGAGGATGGTGGCGACCTGGACGGGTGTCAGGACCGGGCAGCGCGTCACCACCGTCGATGCTCTCGTCGGGTACACCGGCCGCTCCCCGGCGTCACGGACGGGTCCCACGCCGGCGAGCATGGGCCGGTACCGGGCCGCCTGCCGGCTCACGTGTCGGGAGTAGAGGCGCCGGTACCCGGCGGTTCGGTCGTGGGCGGCGGCCTGCCACCGGTAGAAGCTGAGCACGGCGGCCGCGGCCAGTTGGACGCTGGCCGGAGCCAGCCATGTTGGCGCGGGCCCGATCCGGGGCGTGCCGGGCATGTCCCCGGTGCGGAGCAGGACCAGGAAGTCGCCGAACAGGCTGGTCGGGAACTCCTCCCACGTGTGGCCGGTGTGCGCCAGCAGCCGCCACCACGCCGCCAGGCCCGGCAGGTAGCTGCGGATCGTGTTCGGCGAGGCGGCGCTGGCGCGCAGGTAGGCGCAGAACCCCTCCACCTCGGCGACGGGCAGCCCGTGTGGGCCGACCAGAGTGTGCGTCACCGCCCCTGTGGGGAGCACGACGCGGGCCCGTCGGTACATTCCCTCGCACGGATCGAGCATCTGGTCGGCAGGCATCCGGGGCATCCTGACAGACCCAGCAGCGCCGACCGCCGAGGCCCCGAACGCGCGACACGCCGAGCCTGTGGTGTCGATCGACATAAAACGTACCCCCTTTGGAAAGATTCCTCTCAATATTGGCAACATATCCGGGAGGTCAAGCGCATGAGCGAGGACGCAGGGCAACCGCGACCGGTCGCGTCCCGGCGGCAGGTGTGGCGGATGACCCGTCACCACCTGGTGCCACTGGCGGCCATGGGGGTTGCGGCCGCCGAGTCGGTCGCGGTGCTATGCGAGCGGGTCATGGTCAGCGACGTCGAGGTGGCCAGGCTGCGACCCAAGGTGGAGGGGCAACTGGTGACCTCGGTGTGGACCGAGTCGGTCCGCACCTGGGCCGGCACCCTGCGCAACGCTCCGCTGCGGGTCCACGACCCCTACGCGTGGGTCGAGCTGATCTTCCACGAGAGCCTGCACCTGCGGATGCACCGTGACCGGCCGTGGCGGCCGAATACCGCACGGGCAGAGTACTTTCAGATGCAGCTGCCGTGTCCCGACCTGGAGCAGGCCATTGCAGACCGGCACGCCGGCAACGTCGAGTTGATCGCCCACCCGACCTCCGCCGGCGCCGCACCGGTCATCCGGTTGCATGCTCGTTCCGGCAGCACCGAACTGTTCGAGCCGATCACAGTCGACCCCCTCGCGGTTGCCATCCAGCTGCGAACCTGGCGGGAGCGCGCCGTGCCCTGGCTGTACGCCGGGGACCGGCTCCGCCGGGCCGGGTCGCTGGCCGACCTCGGCTTCCCCGCGACGCCGGCACCGCGGCCGCTGCCCGACAGCGACCAGGAGCAGCGGCCCACGTTCCGACCGCACCCGCGGCCCGAGCAGGGGGAGGCCGACGGCACCACCGAGTGACCCGGGTCTCCCAGATCGGCGGCGTTTCTTGCCCCGAAATGGTGTTCGGCCGGCCCGATCCTCGATAGGGTTCAGGGGTAGCCGCGACCACTGACCGCGCAGCCCGAAGGACGATCTCGATGACTGTGGACACCCTGTTCCCCACCGTGACGGAGACGGCCGCGGTGACCCCGATCGCGTCCCGTCAGGTGGTCGGTGTCCCGGCCATGGCGCGGATGATCAGGGAGGCCCGCGGCCTGCTCGTCAAGGACCTGGCCGACATGGTCGGCCGGTCCTCCTCCTACGTCTCCAAGGTGGAGGCCGGCGCGGTGGAACTGGTGGGAGAGCCGTTGCAGGAGTACGCGCGCGCTCTCGACGTCGGCACCGACCTGCTGGCCACCAAGTACGACCCGGTCGCGCTGGAGGGAGCCCACTTCCGCAGTCACACCAGCACCCCGATGCGGATCCGCAAGCAGGCTGTCGCAGAAGCGAACTGGGCGCACCTGTTCCTCGAGCTACTCCTGGATCTCGGCGAGTTCGCCCATCCCCGAGCCCTGCCACAGGTCGACGCCGACCTGATCGGTGGTGGCGGCGGCGTCGTGGCCGACATCGTCCGGCGGACCTGGCGGATCACCGGCCGGATCGAGAACATGACCGCACTGCTGGAGTCCGCCGGGGTGTTCGTGCTCACCTTCCCTCACGAGCATCGGCACGTCGACGCGGTGACGGTCCGCGGCGAGGGCGTCACGGCTGTGATCATGGTCCGCGACGACCTGCCCCCCGAGCGACGTCGCTGGACCCTGGCCCACGAGCTGGGCCACCTGGTCATGGACGACTCCTCGACCTTGGAGCCGCGGATGCTCGAGGCCCGAGCAGACGCGTTCGCTGGACAGTTCCTCGCCCCCTTCGAAGACCTCGCCGACGACCTGGACAACATCACCCCAAGCCAGATCGAGCACCTCGACGGCCTGCGGCGCTACTGGGGCATCTCCTTGGCCGCGCTCGTCCGCACCGCCTACAACGGTGGCTGCATCACCGAGCACCAGTACCGCTACTGGTTCCGCGTCCTGAACGCCCAAGGCAGGCTTCGCGGTGCCCGTGACGGCGAGTGGGTCGAGCGCCCCCAGGCGGCCGGGATGCTGGTGGAGAACCTCCGCGCGGAGGGCTACTCGCTCCAAGAGCTCGTCGGTCAGGCTCGAACCCGGCCAGGCGACCTGGAGCGTCGCCTCGGCAGCCAATGGCCCTGGAAGGCCGCCCCGACTCTGACGTCCGTCCCTCGCTGACGCACACGCGTCGTGGGCGCGTGGCGGGCGTCGCCCATCCCCGAGCACGCATGGAAGGCCCTACAAAGCCAGTCCCGACGAGCCAGTCAAGATGAACAGGACCAGGCCGCCGGAACAAGGCACGCCCGAACGTTGACCACCAAAGGAGGCGGCCACGCCGTCGCCCGCGTCTCGTTCAGAGTCCGTCGCGGCACCCGCCGCGCGTACGCATACCTCCTGTGGGACCACGACTCCACCCGACACGAGATGCTCCTCGGCGAGGCCAGTCACAGCACCCGACGCGACAACCTCTGTGCCGCGTGGGCCCTCATCCACCAGCACTCCCTCCTCCACGAGGAGGCCCGACGAGCCTGGCCCCGCAAGGTCAGTCCGCCCGAGTAGGCCCACGTCGAGCACACGTGCTTGACGTGGGCCGTGCGCCACTGTCGGCGCCTGACGAGCGAACCCCCAGATAACCGGACGGATCCGACTGTGGAGAGACTGGGCCGCCTACCACCAACCCGAGACGTTCCAGCAGGTCATTGCTCAGTCCGAGGCGAGAGGTGGCTTCCGGGACGCCAACCGCATCGTCGCCGTGCTCGCCATGATGTGCATCCACCACGGCAAGAACGTCCCTGACCTCACCGCCGAGGACTTCCGCGCCCTCCGCGCCATCCAACACGCCCGCGGAGTCGCCTATCACGGCCTGCCCGCCGCCTGGACCGCATGCAAGGACGCCGGGCTGTTCTCCACGGAGCCATCCGGCTACGCCGAGCTCGTCCACGTCGCGAAGATGACCCCCGCACAGCTCGTCGACCGGCACGGCGTGACCAACCCGGACATCCGGATCGTGTTCGTCAGGTACCTCACCGAGCTGTCCGTCTCCTGCGACTACAAGACCCTCTACTGCCTCGAGCAGCTCCTGGTGAAGAACTTCTGGGGAGACATCCAGGCACACCACCCCGGAATCTCCACCCTCAAGCTCACCCCCGAACAAGCCGCCGGCTGGCGGNNGGCTGGCGGACCCGCATCAAGACCCTCCCGGACGGACGACCCCGCAAGGACTGGGCACAGATCATGGACCGGGTCCGCACCTTCTACAACGACATCGCAGCCTGGGCCCTCGACGATCCCGCCACGTGGGCGCCCTGGGTCGCCCCCAACCCCATCCCGCGCTCCATCATGAAGGGCGCCCGGATGAAGAACACCCGCCGCCAACAGAACACCTTCAAGCAGCGCACACGAACCCTTGCCCCTTGGATCCCCGAGCTGGTCACCTCCGTCACCGCGGAGAAGGACCGCATGCGGGACCTCCTCGCTGCCGCTCACTCCGTCGCGCCTGGCTCACCCTTCACCTTCGAGGGCCAGCCGTGGCTGCGTCGAGACCACGCACGCAACCCCACCGGTGAGACGAAGTACGCCCTGATGACCACCCTCGTGCAAGACCCGGCCGGCGACTCGCTCGACCTCACCCACCTCGAGCACAAGGCCTACTGGACCTGGGCCGCCCTCGAGGTCCTGCGTCACACCGGTCTGCGGATCGAAGAGCTCCTGGAGCTGACGCACCTCTCGCTGCGGCCGCTGCGCAAACAGAACGGTGAGATCGTCCCGCTCCTGCAGGTCGCACCGTCCAAGACCGACGAGGAACGAATCCTGCCGATGAGCCCCGCGCTGACTTCGGTCCTCAGCGACATCATCGGCCGCCACACCACCGAGCACGGCAAGATCCCGCTGCTGCGCCGGCTGGACCGATCCCAGCGGGAGTTCAGCCCACCCTTGCCGTTCCTGTTCCAGCACCACTTCCGTTCCGGAGCCGGGTACGTCTTCAGCGACAGCACCATCCGCAAGTACCTCGCCCAAGCAGCTGCGAAGGCCGGTCTGCGCGACAGCGACGGCACTCTCCTCCGGCCGACACCCCACGACTTCCGACGGCTCTACCTCACCGAGCTCGTCGCCAACAAGCTGCCCGTCCACATTGCCGCCCAGCTCGCCGGCCACCGCAGCCTCAACACCACCCAGGGCTACGTCGCGATCTACCCGCAGGACGTCTTCAACCACTACGACCAGTTCCTCGAACGCCGAAGAGCCACCCGCCCCAGCCACGAATACCGCGAACCCACCCCCGACGAGCTCCAAGTCTTCGCCGACCACTTCGGCCGACGCCGCGTCGAACTCGGCGACTGCGTCCGCCCCTACGGCTCCGGCTGCACCCACGAACACGCCTGCATCCGCTGCAACTTCCTGCACGTCGACCCCGACGCCGCCGCACGCCTCGACCGCATCGAAAAGGACCTTCAACAACGCCTCGAAGAAGCCAGCACGCAGCACTGGCTGGCCGACGTCGAACAGCTCCGCCTGACGCTGCGGCGGCTCCAGGACAAGAGGACCACCCTGGGCGCAGGGGAGGCACAGCCCTCCGGATCGCAGGCATTCGCGGTGCACCAGCCGCTCGACGTGCCCGCTGTCGGGGAGGACCTCGGAGCCCACAACCCCAAACGACATCTATAACTGCCGCCACTTATAGGCGGTTATCGGCGACCCAGCCTTCCTCGCTCGTGGCGACACGCCGATGAACTGCCTTGCCCGGTCAGGACGGCAATTTTCGCTACGCTGTCACACGTTGGGGGTGAGTTGCACCCAAAACCGGAAACGCTCTCCAGGTGCTGGGGGGCGTTTCGTGCTTCTGACCTGCGGAAACGCCTCTCTGAAAGCCGCCAACCCAACCTGACGGAAGTGCCTCCTGGTTGCGGTGTAACACTCGTGTCGTGGCTGCCGAACGTGTCTACCAAGCGTCGCGGCGGCTGCGTGTGTCCAGCCGGCGCCTGCTGGTGTATCTCGATGCCCATGGCGCGCCGCACGCGACGGCCAGCTCAAACTTGACGCCTGCCGGGACCGCCTTGCTGGCCGAGGCGACCACATCCCAAGTCCTCCTCGACAGCGCGCACTACTACCGGGCGGAGCCCATGCGGCGGGAGCTCTACTGGAGCTGGCAGGAGATGGATCCGGATGATGACTGGTACTGGGTCGACGAGCGTCGGATCTGGTCGAACTGGATCGGTCCCGACCACCTCACCACGAGGCAGGCTGCGCAGGCATGGGCCGTCTCGACCGCGACCATCCGCCAATGGGTCCACCGTGGCTACCTCAGCCCCATCGGGGCTGATGGACGTAGCACTGTGTTCTCCGCACTCGACGTCCTAAGGGTGGCCATCGCCACCGGCGACCGTAACCAGCAACCCGGTGGGCCACTGCGTCGCGACCACGACCGTCGTGAGCCCGTGGCGACGCGCGTGACCGGGAAGGATCTTCAGCGGATCGTCACCGCCGAGGCCGCAGCCGCAGCCGTGGGGGTCTCTCCCTCGACCATCCGCTCCTGGAAACGACGCGGGCATCTACAACCCGCCCAGCACCGCGGACCTACACCCCTTTACCGCGTCGCCGACGTGCTCGCGGCCGCCCGCCGCAGCCCTTACCGGCCACAGCGCCTCTACCGAGGTCTGCGCTAGCACCACCCACCCCTGAGGGGAGGTTCCCATGAGACCTCCCTAGGCGAAGCCCTGCCCGAAAACGGACTCCATGACATCGACGCCGCCCGCGTCACCCCCAAGACCACTCAAGGCCCGCTGAACCTCAGCGGGCCTTTTGCATGCCCGAAACCGGGCAGGAGGACCAACCCAATGCTGCTCAACTCCAGCATCATCCCGGAGGCAGTGAGCCTCGAAACGGCCGCTTCGATCAGCATCATCATCGCCACGCTGTTGGCCAGCGTCGTCACGATCATGATGCTCTTCGCCAGGCTCGCCCCGCGCCAGCGTCGCGACCTGATCCGACTCGTACGGCAGCTTCATCGTTCGCGTCGCGACGGCTGACGCCAGTGGATGGCCNNCCCCGACGTCACTTGAGGCGCGCTGATTGGGGTCTACTCCCATCGAACGCGATCGCCCCGGCCTACCTCCGCCCGTCGGCCAGCAGGAGGTGGGACATCAAAGAGTGCGTCGCCAACTTCCCGACGTATCTCTCTCGGGCATCGTGCTCGGACGGGTCAATCTTCCCTGGGCAGCCTCGGCAAACCAGTCGATCCAGCGATCTACGAAGTCGGCGGGGTCGTCACGGTCGATCAATGTGACGGGCCACGCAAGCTGCGTCGTGCCCATAACGCCCGAGAACGCTGCACTGCCCTGAGACGGGTTGAGGGAATAGGGCTCCACCGACTTGGTCGATGCCAAGAAGGGGGAGTCCATGAAGGCCAGCTCGTACCAGTGATACTCACCTGCCGTGCGTGCATCGCAGTACCAAAGCGAATGAGCTCGACCTTCCCAGCCGATCCTGTTGACGGGCATGTTCACCGAGATTGTCGCCGCGCCGATGACGTCAAAGGGTCCCTGCCAACCTTCGACGGGTTCGGGTTGCGACAGACCCAGGCCGACGCCGCCGAACCTGGCTACGAAGAGCATCTTTCCCCGTCCAGCGCCCTTCTCAATGTGGGCCAGCGTGGCTTCGTCCTCTACAGCCTCAAGAAGCGGCTGAGCGAACGACGCGAACATTGCCGCGCCTGAGTCGAACAGTCGGGCGCGACGGGTGCTCTCGCTCCGGGCCGATTCTGCGGCCGTCTCGGCCTGGAGTCGACGTTCCCCCTCAAGTCGGTTGACCTCCGCCAGCCGCTTGGCCCCAGGACGCATGGGTTCGACGATTGCCTTCTCGAGCCTCGACACGAGATTCGCGGGCGTTGGACGCGCTTCGGGTGCCTTAGCCAGGCATTCGGTGATGATCGAACGCAACCGTTGCGTTCCTGCCGTCAAGGTGGGCGGTGCGTGTCCCAAGTGCTGATCTCGGAAGTCCGCCTTCCCTGGCCCATCAAAGGGGAGGTGTCCGGCGACGAGTCGGTAGGCCATGACCCCGAAGGCGTATACGTCGGTCGCCGTCGTCGCGTGCTGGGACAGCCACTGTTCAGGGGCGGCGTACGGTGCCGTGAGCGAGTACTTGCGCGTCTCGGTCCCAGTCGCTGCGTCGGCGTAGCGCGCGATGCCAAAATCAGCCAGGCGCCACCGACCCTCCCAAAGGAGGACGTTGGCCGGCTTGAGATCGCGATGAACCACATGAGGCGCCACCCGGGTCAGCGCAGTCGCCACCTGCGCCAGAACCGTCACGCACTCCTCCAAACCCATCGGCTCAGCCAAGCGCTGCTCGAGGGACATCTCCGCGCGCGGCATCACGAGGACGAACGAATCGACGGTCTCGCCCACATCGATGACCGGTATCACCACCTCATCGCTGAGTCCACGAAGGTCGCGCCCGATGAGTAGCTCACGGTCAGCCCCAGGGGCCTTTGGAACAAACTTCGCGACCGCATCAGCGCACGAAGCACCCGACGCCCGCCGCACCGTCCCAAACCCGCCCGGGTCGGCCGCTAGCGCATCCCCGATCTGCCACGTTTCCGCTTCTAGCTTCAATCGCATGGCGAGACGCTAGCCCTCAGTTGCGACAGGCCGCTCGTTGACAGGTGCAGAGAACGGTCTGGGTTCGGTCGGTGAGCTCCGCGATTTGGCGCAGCGAACGTCCCGCGACGTACTGCTCTGCGGCAAAGGCGATCAGGCGGGCGCGCTGCTCGGGGCTCTGGCGGACCGTGGCCGACCCCTTGAACTCCTCCAGCGGCTCGAACACAGGGCGACTCGGGTAGGGCATCAGCCGCCCCCAGCACGCACGGGGCGGCTTGCGCCAGCCTGGAGCTCGTCGTCCATCGCCCACGAACGATAGAGGCTCACCTGACCCTCCCCTGCCCGCGGACTGCTTACGGAGTCATCGACGCACGGGAGGCACGATGGTCTACCGCAAGGCATGGGAAGTGCAGTATCAGCGCGATCGAGCACGAGGACAGACGCGCTACGTGGACGCCGAACCCACGAGATCCCGCTTGGCCGAGCTCACTGCCGCGCATGTCCCCGTGCGGGCACTCGGGCGCGCCTGTGGGCTGAGCGACACCGGGGTCAAGGCCATCCTGGCCGGCACGCGGACCCAGGTGCAGCAGGAGACGGCAACTCGAGTAGCCCGCATCTCTCTTCGCGACATCTACTCCGACCAGGCGACCGGTCACGTCCCGAAGATTGGCGCGGTCCGGCGCGTTCACGCGCTGATGGCCATGGGCTGGAGCCACCACCAGCTGGAGGCCGCCGGCGTCCCGAACACCGCACGCCTCCTGTCCGGCCCGGGGCACCTGGTCACGGTCGAACGCTGGCGCGAGGTGTGCGAGGTCTACGACCGGCTCTCGATGACCCCTGGCCCCTCCCCCGAGACCCGAGGCTGGGCCCGTGCCCGCGGCTACGCCCCGCCCCTGGCGTGGGACGAGGACTCCATCGACGACCCCACCGCACGACCTGACGGCGAGCTGAGCAAAGGCCGAGGAGCCGATGTGATCGACATGGTCGCCGTGAAGCGCACGCTGGATGGCGACCCTCGGGGTCCGGATCTGACCGCACGCGAAAAGACCTTGGCGGTGGGTGTCCTCGCCGCTCGTGGCACGCCCGACCCCCAGATCGCCGACCGCCTCGGGGTGAGTGACCGTACGGTCCTGCGCTGGAGGCAGCGTGAGGGGATCCCGACCCGGCACGCGGGCGCACTCGCCCCTGACCTGCAGTGGCAGGCCGCTGTGGGCGCCACCAGGCTGCGCTCAACCAGGGGCGCGTCTCCGTCCTTCTCCCCGGCTACGGGCCTCTCGCGCCCGCTGGCTCGGTAGGCCGCTCATGGACGACGTGCGCCCGGTCCCGATCGTCGTCGGCGACGACGACCTCAGCTGTGGCTACTTACTCGGCGGGCACCTGGTTCGCCCGGACACCTCCGCCGGGCAGCAGCTCCTGGCCGAGGCCTACGTGGGCGGGAACCGGCCGCGCTGCCCCTGCTCCCCCGTGGGTGTGCCCATGTATATCGCCAGGGCCGGGAACAGACTCATCGTCAAGCGGATGCCCGGCACCGGAGCCCACCACACGCCCGACTGCCGCTCCTACGCACCCGAAGATCTCAGCGGGCTCGGCTGCCTGCTCGGCGACGCGGTGCGTGTCGACCCGGACACCGGCCTGACGGTTCTACGCCTCGGATTCCGCCTCTCTGTCGGAGAACGTGCGGCCGTCGACACGAACAGCTCCCCCACGGCGCTGGACAGTGTGACCACTACCGGCCGGAGCTTGACCCTGCGAGCCCTACTCGACTACCTGTGGGAGGAGTCCGATCTGGTCGCGTGGGCGCCGGGGATGATGGGCCGGCGACACTGGGGCCTGATCGCCTGGCTGTTGCGCCGCGCGGCCGCCACCGCACGGACCAAAAGCGGCCCCTTGGCGGAGCGGGTCTACATACCCGAGCCGTTCCGGCTCGAGCACAAGGCCGAATTGGCGGCCAAGCGGCTCAACCAGTGGCAGAAGGCCTCGGCCCGTCCGGGGCGCCGGCAGCAGCTGATGGTCCTCATCGCCGAGATCAAGGCGATCGACGCAGCCCGCTACGGGCACAAGATGGTGCTCAAACACCTTCCCGACGCTCCTCTGTTCCTCGACGACCGGCTGCACCGGCGGCTCAAGCGCGCTTTCGCGGCCGAGCTGGACCTGTGGGCGGCCGACGAAACGAGCCACCTGGTCGTGATCGCCACGTTCACCGTCGGCCGAGGCGGAGCAGCCATGGCCGAGGAGGTCGCGTTGATGCCCACGACCGCGCAGTGGCTGCCCTACCAAGACCCCTACGCCAAGGTCCTACTCGACCGCCTCGTCGACACTCAGCGACGTTTCCGCACCACCCCGAGGTTCTCGCTCCCGCCCACCGTGGACCTTCCGATCGCGGTTCTGACCGATACCCGCGAACCCACCCCCCTGCATCTTGGGCACACCCAAGGGAACGCCTCGATGGACTCACCCAACGCCGCCGGCGGGGCGTGGCGATGGGACCTCGAGGAGACCATCCCGGCGCTGCCGCCGGCGGACCGATGATCACGCCCCGCACGGGCATGGTCCACAACCCGCCACCGCACGGACTCACTATCCACAGCGTCGAGGCGAGGGTAGCGCCACGTCAGTTCCATCTGTTCGACTAGATCGCAACGAGCAGGCAACCGTGCGGCTCGATCCTCAAGGAGGACCACATGATCGACCCCACCCCCAAGCGCGACTTCGTCAGAGTCGAGGACCTCACCCTCGAAGACGTCGCCGCCGACACCGCCCTCTTCCTCGAGGGCGATCCGGACGTCGACGGGATCATCGTCGCCACTGCTACCGCACAGGGCAGCGACGTCGTGCTGTCTCTTGAGGACGGCCACGACGGGACCCGCACCTTTCGCCTCCGCGTGCTGCAGGGGTGAGCGTCGTGACCGTCACCGCTCCCCCGCTCCGACGCGACCCCGGCACGCACGCGCCGACCCGGTATCCGATCGCCTGCGTCGCTTCTGCCCTCGTGCTCGCTGCAGAAGGCCGCCCCGAGGACGCGGCCACGTTGCACCGGATCTCCCTCTACGTCGCTGCTCACCCCGGCTGGCCCGCAGCGCTGTGCCTGTGCGCCATCATCCCCTGCGCCGAGACGAACTGGACGCATTCAGGGCACTGCTGCCGAACGTGCACCACACACAGGTCCCTCTTCGACCACATCCACGGCCGAGCCTGCGCCGCCGACGTCCACGACGGAGGCCGGCAATGACCAGCACAGCCACCCTGCGCTATCAGAAGCAGTGGCGACTCGAGCGGGGCCGCGGCCTCTACCGCACCGTCACGGCCGACACCGTGCGAGAACACCTGCGTGATCTCCTGCGCGGAGAAGCCTCCCTTCGAGGCATCGCCGAGGTCAGTGGTGTCCCGACCAGCGTCGTGGCCCGGATCTCCAGCGGCCAGCAACCCACCGTCACCAGGCGCGTCAGCTCGGCACTGATGAAGATCACGCCGCACGACCTCACGGCCCGACCTAACGCCGCCGGATTCGTGCCCAAGGTCGGCGCCGTGCGCCGGATCCGCGCACTCCAAGCGATCGGGCACTGCGCGCGCGACATCGCCGATGCGACCACACTCACCGAGCGGGAGGTCTACCTGGTCGTCAACCAAGCCGGACGGTGGATCACCCAGGCCCGATGGGAAGCGGTCGCCCAAGCCTACGATCGTCTCTCCATGACTCCGGGCCACAGCGTCAAGGCCCGCTCGATCGCGGCTGCTGCGGGCTACCCCCCTCCGCTGGCGTGGGACGACGACGCGATCGACGACGTGCACGCGACGCCGGCCGGCGTGTCTGGCGTGGACGTCGACAACGACGTCGACGAGGTGGCAGTCCAGGCCGTCATGTCCGGTCGTCGTCCCGTTGGGCTGCGCGAGGACGAGCGGGTCGAGGCCCTGCGCCGCCTCGTCGAGCACGGGTGGAGCGACGAGCAGATCGCCGAACGCCTGGGGGTCTGTAGCCGCACCGTGCTCCGGCTGCGCCAGGCACATGGCATCGCCAGCAGGTGGTCAGCATGACCGCCACCGCCACCTGCCGACCTGCCACACGCCGCCGTCGATTCGGTCACGACGAGTACACCGCCGTGGACCTCTTCTCCGGGTTCGGAGGCCTGACCCAGGGAATCGAAAGCGCGGGGTTCACCGCGATCACCGCCGCCAACCACAACAGCTACAAGGTCGAGATCCACGAAGCCAACCATCCGCATGTCGAGCACTGGATCGCCGACCTCGTCGACACCGAGTCGACCAGTTACCACTCAGCACGGGACCTGCCCAAGGCAGACCTGCTCGCTGCCGGCGTCAGCTGCGTGAACCACTCCCCCGCGAACACCAAGAAGGCCTACGCCCAGGCGCTGTCGCTCTTCGACGTCCAAGACCCCGACTTTGAGGCTCGCGTCACCCGCTCCGAACGGGACCGGGCAACCGCCAACTGCGTCCTGCACTATGCCGACGCCCACCACCCTCGCGTGATCCTCGTCGAGTGCACCACCGAGCTGCAGTCCTGGGGCCGCGCCCTGCCGGGCCGACCCAAGGTCGGTGACGGCAGCACCTACCGCTGGTGGCTGCGCCAGTTCTCCAACCTCGGCTATCGGCATCGCACCCTCTACCTGAACAGCATGTTCTTCGGCGTCGGCCAATCGCGCGACCGACTGTACGAGGTGTTCTGGGACAAGGGGATTCCGACGCCCGACCTCGATCATCGCCCGATCGGCTGGTGCTCCTTCTGCGACAGGCAGATCGAGGCCGTGTGGACATGGCGTACCGGGGTGCCGCCCTCGGGCACGGTCCGCTACGGCAAGCAGTACGACTACCGGTGCCCGTCCTGCCGAGGCCTGGTCCTGCCCCACTACACGCCCTCGCTGGCGGCCCTCGACCTGAGCGACCTTGGCACCCGGATCGGGGACCGGGACAAGCCGTTGGCGGCGGCCACCATGGCGCGGGCCGAGCGCTGCCGCCGCCGATTCGGCGACTTCCCTGCGGTCCTGATGCCCGCCAAGGCGGTTCGCGGATCCGAGCGTCACCCGTGGCAGCCGCTGACCACCCAGACCAGCCAGCAAGAGACCGCGGTGCTGTCGGCCGGCGCCTTCGGGTGGCCGTCCGCGATCGGCGTGACCAACTATCAGGGTGTCGCCCGCGGACCGGATCGGCCGTTGCCCACCCAGGGCGGCTCGGAGACCATGGGGATCCTGTGCTCCGGCGTCCTGCCCTACCGCAAGCACACCACCCCAGCTGGTCACGTCGAACCGATGCCGACGGTCACCACCGATCAGGTTCCTGCTCTGATCACCGCTGCAGGGCTGATCAAGAACAACGGCGCCATTCACGAGGCGGGCTACCGCAGCCACCCCCTCGACCGGCCATTGGGCACCGTGGTCGGGTCGGCGATCACTCAGGGGCTGCTGTTCTCCGGCTGGACCAAGCTCAACGGCTCGACCGGGTCGGAGACCTCACCGCACCCGCTGCTGGATCCCTTCGGGGCGATCACTGCCCGGGACACCACGGCGTTGATCTCGGCGCAGTGGCAGGCCGCGTTGGCCGACCTGGCCCTTGAGGACTGCTACTTCCGGATGATGTTCGCCCACGAGATCGGGCGTGGGTGCGGCTTTGACGTCGATTTCGGGCCAGGGCACAAGGGCACGTGGATCGTGTGGGGCTCGGCCCGAGATCAGGTCGACGGCTACGGCACCGCCGTGTCCCCGCCGGTGGGTGAATGGATTGGGACCCGGCTCCGGGCCGCTCTGCATCAGGCGGCGGCGGCGTGACACGCGAAGAGCTCTGGGGCCAACATCACGGCACCGCGACGGCCTTGTTCTCGGCCGACGGGCGCTACCGCTACTACCTCACGCGGGACCTTCCCGGCGCTGGTCCCGCTCTGCACTTCGCCATGCTCAACCCCTCGCAGGCCACCGCAGCGCAGGACGATCGGACTATCACCCGTTGCCTTGGGTATGCCCGAGCCTTGGGGGCCAGCAGCTTGCACGTGTGGAACCTGTTCGCGTGGCGCGCCACCCACCCCGACCAGATGCCCTCAGACATCACCGCGATCGGTGTACACAACGAAGACACCATCGCGACCGCGCTCAGGGCTGCGGCCGCGACCAGCGCGGTCGTCGTCGCCGCCTGGGGCGCGCACCAGCACCCACTGAAGGATCGGCAGGTCGCGCGCCTGCTGGCCGCCGCGCAGCGACACGGTGTGCAGCTGCACGCGCTGGCCATGACCCGGCGTGGGGACCCTGGACATCCCCTCCGATTGCCCCGGTCTCTCAGGCCGACGCCCGTGGCACTGGAGCCCGCGTGCTGCCCTGGCTGCGGGTGCACCGACGAGCAGGCCTGCTGGCCCGGCTGCTGGTGGGTCATCACCGATCATGGAATCCGGGTGTGTTCTACCTGCGTGAGCAGGAGTGCGCCATGACACCGGCGACCAGAGCCCTGTACGACCAGCTTCTGGCGACCTTGCAGGACTGCCACCAGCCAATGACGACCGGCGAGGTCGCCTGCGCTGCCCCGGCCTTGGTCGAGGTCTACGACGGGTGCGTCCAGTCCTGGCACGTCCGCCGACGCAGCGCCCGCACCCGCCAGGAGACCTGCTGCGGCGATCACCATGTGCACGTCCGGGCCCGGTTTGCGCGCGAGGTCTACCANNGCCGTAGACCGGCCCCGCTTCGTCGACGAGCTCGAAGCCTGCCTGGCGATGCAGGGGCCTGACCGAGATCGGCCCGGCAGTGCAGACTGAGAGCGTGACCCCTGCAGAACTGAAGACCACCCGCGAGGCGCTGGGGCTGTCCAGCGAGTGGGTGGCCGAGGTGGGAGGTGTCACGGTGCGAAGCGTGCGGCACTGGGAGAGCGGCAACGGCGTTGTCCCCGATGACGTCGCCAGCATCCTCGACGAGCTCGCCGCCGCAGTCCGAGAGCACGTCGAGTCACAGCTCGCGGTCCCCGCGGGCGGTCCCGTCACCCTGCTGCGCTTTCGCGACCAGGACACTTTGCGGGCCGTCACCGGGCTGTCCTGGCCCGCCCCCACCCACGCGATCGCCCAGCTGCGCGTCGTCGATGGGCTGCGCGCCCGCAACGTGGCTGCGCGGCTCATCTGGTTCAACCCCGACGAGTACGACAGGTGGGCAGCGACGGCGGCCGAGGCGAGTCCGGAAGCGTGGGCGGGTCATCAACCCTGGGATCACCAGCCGTGAGCCCCGGCCCGTACACGCCCCGCGATCTGGAGTGGCACGACCACCAGGTCGCCGCTGCTGCCGCAGCCTGGCTGCATGAGCCCCGCGACACCGAGGCCTACCGCCGAATGGTCAACGCGGTGCTGCGCCGACAAGCCTTCCTGCAACCCACCCTCACCGAATCCCGGGCCGAGGACCCCGAAGTTCTGGACGAGCTGCACGCCGAACGTCCGCCTCAACGCCTGAGCAGCGCCTTGGACGATGTCCTCACCCGGCTGCGTGCAACCTCCGATACCGGCCCATCCGCCGTGCACGAGCAACCATCTGCGGCACCGGAGTCCGATCAGGTGGAGGGCTCGCCGGCGGGAAACTGACCCTCCAGCCGGCGGGTCTCGCTTTCGGTAGGTAGGAGGACGCCGGAACGGCCGGCGACCGGCTACCTGCCTTCACGCACGGGCATCGTTGCGTCGCCCGTGCGGGGTGAGGGCCAGAGAGCAGGCCCCAGTGGCTGAACAGCCCACGCTTGAGAGCATCCGAGCGCACCTGGAGGAAGCGCTGCGGGCGATCGACGCGCTGCAGCAGCTGCACCTTCAGCCGCCGCCCCCACCGGGCACTGGTGAGCACGATGAGTGACCCCCGCGTTGCTGACGAGGTCACCGCCGACCTTGCCGCAGTGCGTGGCAACCTTCACCAGGTCTGGGGGCTCGTGGAGGAACTGCGTGGGTATGCCCGCGGCGCGGAGAGGACCATCGACGATGTCGAGGCGGAGACCTCCCGTGTCCGTCTGTCACCGCCGCAGGACCCGCGGGCGGCCGCGTATCTTCGCAACGCTGGCGACCAGCTGGACATTCTGCGCCAGCGCTGCGCCGTGGGTTCCAGCCTGGCGGGCGACATCGAGGAGCGGCTCACGTCAGCCCGGCGCCACCTGGACAGTGCACGGCACCGTCTGGCTGGCTACGAGGACGTCCGCCCGATGCCCGGGGGGGCGGATGTCTCCAGCCTGACCGCCAAGGTCGAAGATCTCGCCGTGCTGGTGGACTTGGCCGCGCCCCTGGCCAAGGCAGCGCGCACCCATCTGAAGGAAGCAGCTGAAACCGCAGCCGCCTTGACCAGCCCCAGCCTGAGCGAAACGGAACGACAGTACGTCGCCCTGCGGATCGACCGGGGCACCCAGGTGGCGGGCCGGTCGGTCGTGCGCGGTGAAGAGGCTGCCCGTCATCTCGACCGGACCCTGGAGTACGCCGGCGCTGGCGCGGCTCGCTCCCTCGGTCACGCCGACGCGGTCGCTGCCGCCGCCCACGCTCACACCGGCGGCGATGGGCAGCCCGCGAAAGGCCCGTTGTTCGGCAACCACGCGGGGCCGGCCAGATGACCGGCGCTGCCGCGCAGGCCACCGCCCCGACTGCCGAGTTCGCCGCAGCCCTTGCTGCGCAGCTACGAGGGCAGATCGGTGAGGATCTCGCCGTCTGCACAGGCCGGCCCGACATCGCGCCCGGGGGCTACCTGAACGGCTCCCTCGTCCTGGCGGAACAGCTGACTGCCACCCGCTGCCTGCCCCGTCGTTCCGAGAACAGGGAAGATCGCGAACACGAGCAGAACCGGCGCTACTACGCCGTCGTCAGCCAGCTCCTGCGGGCGGCCGCCGACACGGTGCAGGGTGCCCGCCCCTCTCGCGCCGCATGGGAGGCCGCCGAGCGGTTCCTGGTCGCAGCAGGGGCAACGCTGGACGAGATGCTCGAGGACCAACGCCAGCCGGTGGGACCACACCTGCGACTCATAAGCGGCGGCCGGCCATGAACCACCGGCTGTCGATGACACTGCTCGGCCTCGGTCTCGCCGCCGCCATCGTGCCGCACGCGGTCGCCCCCAAGGCGCTGAGCTCGGCACCCGTGGGCAGCGGCAGGATCTCCGCGATCAGCGACGGCGACACCGTCCGGGTCACCTCCAGCGACGGCGCGGACCTGGGCAGGGTCAGACTTCTGGGCATCAACGCTCCCGAACTGGGTCACGACGGTCAGTCTGGGCAGTGCTGGGCAGCCCAGGCCAGAGACACCCTCTCCCGGATCGTCCCGGTCGGTTCCACCGTGCAGCTGGTCGCCGATCCCACGCAGGCTGACCGCGACGTCTACGGCCGGCCGCTTCGCTACCTGGTCCAGGACGGCCTCGACGTCCAAGAAGCCCTGCTACGGCAGGGCGCTGCTCGCCCGTTCTGGCCCGCCGGCGCCGGCACCCGGGCGCTGCTGTACGACCTGGCCCTCACCGACGCCCAGCAGGCGCAACGCGGGCTGTGGTCAGCCTGCCCGGAAGGAGCACCGTGAACATGGACCCGACTTCGCAGCCAGACGCAGAATACGAGCTCGTCCAGGCTCAAGACGCCCAAGCGCAAGCCCTGGCCCGCATGGATCGGGCCCGACGGGAGCAGGAGGCCACAGACGCCGCAGGCTATGACCAGCCCGACGAGGACAGCACCCTCACCAGATGAGGCTGGTCAAGCCCAAGACGATCATCGGTACACCCTCGACCGGTGCTCGATGTCGAGGGCCAGGATGACCAGGCGGTCGTCGTAGATGTCCACCACGACGCGCCAGTCCCCTATCCGGTAGCGCCACAACCCGGTCAGCGGACCGGTCAGTCCCTTCCCACGCGAACGGGGGTCATCGGCCCGTTCGACATCGGCCAGGTAGTCGGTGATCCGCTTGGCCATCGGCCGGTCCTTGCGGGCCAGGCTGCGCAGCGACTTGGCGGCGTCCGGGTGCAGCTCAATCGTCCAAGCCAAGCTCGGCCACCACCTCGGCCAAGGTCTCGGTAGCCACCGCTCCTGAGCGCACCTCGCCGACGCGCGCAGCGATGTCGTACTCCCACTCGACCTGTGGGAGACCGCGCTCGATCGCCTCGCGCAGATAGAACGAACGTGAGCGGTGCGTCCGCTCGGCAAGGGCATCGAGGCGTCGCTGTGTCTCCTCGGGGATGCGCACGCTCGTGGTCATCTCTGCTCCTGACCTTTGTATTCGGCTGACTACAGTGTATTCACTCTGTCAAGGGCTGGGCCTCGGGCGGCAGGTCAGTCGCGGTAGTGCGCTACGCCCCGATTCGTCATTGGAACGGCGGTTACGACGCGCGATCCATCGTCGAGGGTTTCGATCCCGAACGGCGCGTGGTGGATGTGCTGGGTCTCGTCGTGCGCCCACGCGGCGTTGTGCGCCTCGACGTACGCCTCGGGGGTCATCCATGTCGTTCCGGTCGTGGCGGGACCACGCCACGGCGCAGGCCCGATGGCCTGGTTCAGCTTGATCCGAGCAACTGTGCTCTTCGGAATGCGGAGCATGGCCGAGGTCTCCCGGACAGAGCTCCCGGCTTGCAATGCGTCATAGACGAGCGCATAACGCAACTCCGCCTCGACCTCGGCTGCGGCAGCAGCGGCAGCTCGGGCGCGTTCGTAGGCGAGGAGGGCGGCATCCATGCTCGGTTGGTGCAGCATATGAGGGCCTTTCGTGATCCTGTCCCACCGTGGGACACCTGCACTGTCCCACGGTGGGACCGTCTCGATCAAGTACCTCTGGGGGCGCAGGGTCAGCGGACCAGACCCAGCGCCGGGACGGGGCGCGCGCCTGACTCCAGGCGGTGCAGCCGGCGCCGTACCGACACTGTGCGTGGGCAGCGGCGCAGGAACAGGGCCAGAGCGGGCCCGAGCCCAGCGGCATCGGCTGCGTCGTCGCCCCGGTCGGTCAGCATCGTGTGCCATCGCCGCTCCCACACCGGCATCGCGTAGCTGACGGCGCCGATGCACCCGATCGTCACCGCAAGCCAGAGCTGGTGCTGGGTAAGGCACTGCACGACGGCGACGCCGATCACCACGACCCGCAGGCGCCAGGCCAGTGAGGTGAGCGGAAGACGAGCGCCAGCGGAGGAGATCGCCTGGCAGATCGCCCGCAGCAGCTGCCACGGCAAGGTCCAGAAGGCGAGCACCGGGTCCTGACGCACCAGTCCGCCTCGAACCAGGCCGGCGGCGTGCGCGATCACGGCGGCCGCCTGCTCGTCCGGGAGGCTGCCATCCTCGATCGCCTCCAGCAGCCCGCTAGAGAGCACCACCGTGTGCCTGCCGAACCCTCCGGCGGCGATCGCCTTCTCCCCCGCCCGCACCCGCAGCTGCACCACCGGCGGTCCGAGTCCGGCCCGGCATAGCAGCGTGAGTGCCCCGGCCAGGCAGTCCAGCTCGGCCGGGGAGACGGGCCGGGAGAACACCAGGAGCCTGGCAGCAGCCTCCTCGGCCGCCCCGACCGCCAGCGTCGCCGCCGCTAGCAGGCCGCCGGCGAACACGAGCAGAGCGGCCGGCGCCGGCAGAACCGCCCCAACCATGCAGGTCACTGCCGTGCTGATCAGCACGCCCGGCGTGACCGCCAGGGCCTTGGTCATCCAGCGAGTCATACCCGCCACCTCCATCCACGCCCCGGGACCGCGCCCGGAGTCTTGCTCGTGTTCTTGACCCGCCAGGGCCGGTCTCCCACTTTCGGTGGGTGAGGCCAGTGTCCACACGGGCACTGACACGTCGCCGGTTATCCACACCGGCCGGATTCCGTGAGCGGGACACCCGCCGGATCCGGCTCGATGGGGACGACACGAACCCGAAGGAGCCAAGACCATGACCGGCACCACCCACCCTCAGGCCGCGGCCTACGACACCTGGGCCGAGGTGGTCGTCCTGCTCGACGAGGCCGCCAACCGCGGCTACCGCGACAGCGCGACCGACCCGGCACTGCACTCCACCGCCCTGGCCGCGCACGCCCTGGCGGCCGCCGCGCTCGAGCTGCTGCCGGTTGAGCAGCGTGCTCGGGTCGATCAGATCCCTCCTCCGGCGGCTGCGTCGTCGATCGTCCTTATTCGCACCGCCGAGGCCGTGACCAGGCGCCACCCCGTCGAGGACCTGCCCCTCGGGGCCTCAGAGATCATCGTCGCGATCTGCGACCTGATCGGGGAGCTCGGAGCGTGAGCGGCCCCGAGCCGCCGGTCGATGGCCGCAGCGTCGGCGAGCTGCTCCTGGACGCCGACCTGACCGCCCGCGCCAGCCTGTGGGACCCCAGCCCAGAGCAAGCCAAGGATCGAGCCCGTAGCTGGGGCGAGCTCGCCGAAGCCGCCGCCGACCTCTGGGCCAGCATCCCCGACCCGAGCGCCGACCCCGGCATGAGCCGGATCGCCGAGCTCGCCCGCGGGCTGCACCGCACCCACCTGCGAGCCGGCTGGCCCGGCCCAGGCCCCGGAGATCCCCACCTTGAGTCCATCGCCACCTCACTCGCCCGCGCGGCCGAGCTCGTCCAAGCCCGCCGGCACCCCACCGCTCCCCTGTCCCGGGAGGGCAACCTCGACGCCGACGGCGCCCGCACCCGGATCATGCACACCCTCTACGTCGCCACCCACGGCGCCGGCGTCGCGCTGCGCAACCACCTCGCCGACCTGCAACGCCGCCTCGACGCACGCCAAGCCATCCCCGCCGGAGACTCACTCCAGCACGCCCGCGACACCATGCGCCGCCTCGACGCAGCCGAACGCCTGGCTGGGACGTACCTGCACGGCCGCTGGCCCGCAGCCCTCACCGGAGAGC
>MTKZ01121672.1_pt1 | contig 33324 bp, 21 predicted proteins | sample 1042781 | NCBI WGS metagenome assembly MTKZ01 (sample SAMN06212207, study PRJNA360539) | anaerobic digester metagenome | biome: Wastewater treatment plant; material: sludge; isolation source: anaerobic digester fed with sludge from wastewater treatment plant | place: Denmark: WWTP Viborg ...
TCGCGATGCGGGCAGTCGGTCATCACGTAGGTCATGTTGGAGCGCATCGCCCAATCGACGAGCTGATGCGTTTGGTTGTAGAGCCTGCTTGACCCTTCAAACTCGCCGACCTGCGGCAGATCGCTGCGGACGTGAACCAGTTCGATGCGTCGAACGACGGGGAGTCCTTTCGGATTGGGCTGGCCGGCCGGGACCGCTCCCACCATTTCGACCGCCTGGAAACCGTTGTAGTGGAAAAGCCATTGATGCGTTTCGGGCCCGCCGCCTTTGAGCGTGTAGCGGAACAGCACTGGAGCCCCCCACCGCGGCTTCATGAACTCGCCTTTGTCGCCGCGATACTCGGAGGGCTGGAGCGTGAAGCTCTCGCCACGCTTGCCTTCAACAGTGAAACGGACGATGCCGGAAGCGTTCTGGCCGAAGAAGATGTGGAAGACGCCCTCCCCGGCGGGGACGATATCTTTTGCCGGGAAGACCTCTTTCGCTCGCATTGGCGGCCAGAATTGTCTCTCCAGCTTGCCTGCCGGCGAATCGGCGACTGCGACCGAGGTCCAAGCCTTGTCATCGAAGCCCGGTTGGTCCCAGCCGGGTTGTTCGAGGCGGGCGTCGTAGTCCTCGCCGCCGTAGACATGGCTGAAGGTCAGCGGACCGGCAGAGGTCTTCCATGTGCTGTCCGACACGATGCGCGTTCGGCTTCCGTCGGCCATCTCGACATCCGTATCAACCCACATCAGATACTGTGTCCCGAACGTGCATTCCGCTCCGCCCTTGTGATACCGCCCGGCCGGGGACGGCGGGTTGTACCAGAAGGAATTGCCGAGCATCACCCCTAGAGCGTTGTCACCTGTGACCAGAAGCGGCGCAATGTCGAACTCCTGGAAGTAGATCGTCTTGTCATACTGCGACCACGCCTGATTGATCAGCGAATCGCCGGCTCGTTTGCCGTTGACGCGCAGCTCGAAATGGCCGAGACCCACGATCCGCACGACCGCCTTTGACGGCGCCGTGCTGACCGTAAACTCCTTACGCATCAAGGGCCAACGTGGCCCTGAGGCCGTGATCCAGACGGGCTCGGCGGCATGGGCCGCAGCGCCAAGTGCAAAACAGAGCCCGGCAACGGCCAGAGCCCGCCGTCGCGGCCTGCTTCGGCACCCGATGATATCCCTCAAGTGGTGATCGAATGGCCCGGCATTCATTGAGCAAGACATGATCGTCCTCACGCATCTGGACTATGCATATCAGCACACGACGGAGCAGATCATACACGCGCGGCGGCAAAAGCGACAGCGCCTTCAGAAACGGGCGAATTCGTTTTGTGTTCCCTGCCGTCCCAGATAGAATGTTTCTTTGCAGCTCATTGGGCGATCGAGACATCAACGGGGAGTTGTATCATGACCATGCTGAAAGCCGCACTGGTGTTGATTGCTGGTCTGGTCTGTCAAGTCGCTGCACGGGCAGTGACCGTACGACCTGACGAAATGGCCGAGGCCAGGCAGTGGGCAACGGCGAAGTTTCGGGGCGAGGTGACGACTCGGTCGTATGAAGCCGGGCTGATCGTGGAAGCCAACCACGAGGCGGTGCAGAGAAACGCCCGCAACGGGCGCCCGATGCGGATCGGAGCGAGCCAATACACCCGGGGGCTGTACTGTCACGCGTTCAGCAGGGTAATCGTTCGACTGCCGGGCGCTGGCACGAGATTCAACGCCACTGTGGGTGTGGACACGAATGACCAGACATCCGGTGGACGAGGGAGCGTCGTCTTCGCCGTCCAGGTCGGCGGGACGGAAGCCTTTCGCTCCGGCTTGATGCGGGAGGGCGCCGCGAGCGTGGCAGTTGACGTCGACCTTGGCGGCGCGACCGAGTTCATTTTGCAGGTAGATGACGGGGGCGACGGTATTTCCTGTGACCAGGCCGACTGGGCGGATGCGAAGGTCACGCTGGCGGACGGCAAGACGGTTTGGCTTGGCGAGTTGCCGCTGCTCGATGCGGCGCGCAAGCCCCCCACTGCCGAACCGCCCTTCTCGTTCATCTACGGAGGACGATCGTCGTCGAAGCTACTGCCGACGTGGAAACCCAAGCGAACAAGCCTCCGCGTCGATCAGAATCGGGTCGGACTGTCGTCGACCTACACCGATCCGCAAACCGGTCTGGTGGTGCGCTGTGAAGCGATCGAGTATACGGACTTTCCGGTCGAGGAATGGACGCTGTATTTCAAGAACACCGGCACGGCGGATACCCCGATACTCGAGCAGATCCAGGCGATGGATATCCGGTTGGAGCGGCCGAAGGAATGCGAGTTTGTTCTTCATCACAACCGAGGCGATTCCTGCACAATCAACAGCTTCGAGCCGCTGCAGACGCTGATGGGCCCCGGCGCAGAGCTTCGCTTTGCCCCTGGCGGCGGACGGCCGACCAACGGCCAGTGGCCGTACTACAACATCCAGTGGGGTGATCAGGGTGTTATCGTCGTCATCGGATGGCCCGGCCAGTGGGCGTCGCAGTTCACTCGCGACAGGGACAATGGGCTGCGGGTGCGCGCCGGGCAGGAGCTGACTCGCCTCACGCTGCACCCTGGCGAGGAGATCCGCACGCCGCTGGTCGTCGTGCAGTTCTGGAGTGGCGACAGGATTCGCGCCCAGAATCTCTGGCGGCAATGGATGCGAGCGCACGGTATGCCGCGTCCGGGGGGACAGCCAGTGCGAGCCCAGACGGCCGCGTGCAGCTCGCATCAGTTCGGTGAGATGATCCACGCCAACGAGGAGAATCAGAAGTTCTTCGTCGACCGCTACGTCGAAGAGCGTCTGCCGCTGGACTACTGGTGGATGGACGCCGGATGGTATCCGAACGACCCTCGCTACAATGCAGCCGGTTGGCCCAACACAGGCACCTGGGAGGTGGACCCCAAGCGGTTCCCCAACGGCCTGCGGGCAATAAGCGATCACGCACGAAGCAAGGGCATCAAGACGATCGTCTGGTTTGAGCCCGAGCGGGTCACGCCGGGCACGTGGCTGTGGCGGAATCATCAGGATTGGCTACTCGGCCCGCCTACCGACCCAAACCAGGACGTGGCCGATCGATCGAAACCGGGAGACAAGCTGCTGAATCTCGGCAACGACGCGGCACGCGAATGGCTGACCAACCATGTGGACAAGCTGTTGACTGAGCAGGGCATCGACCTGTACCGTCAGGACTTCAACACCGACCCGCTCGAACGATGGCGGGCCAACGATGCACCGGATCGCCAAGGCATCACGGAGATCCGCTATGTCACCGGCTACCTGGCGTATTGGGACGAACTGCGGCGCCGGCACCCGGACATGCTGATCGATTCGTGCGCCTCGGGCGGCCGCCGCAACGACCTGGAGACCATGCGCCGAGCCGTCCCCCTGCTTCGCAGCGACTACATCCTCGAGCCGGTGGGCCAGCAGAACCACACATACGGGCTTTCGTTCTGGCTGCCTTTCTACGGCACCGGGATGACCCGCGAAGGATTGTATGACTCTCGCAGTTGCTTCTGCCCGCACCTTATCTGCTGCTACGACATGCGAGATCGGCAATATGACTTTGAGCGGGCCCGTCGTGTCATCGGCGAATGGAGGCAGATGGCAAATTACATGCTCGATGGGGACTACTACCCGCTGACACGGTACGACACGGCCAACGATGCCTGGATGGCCTGGCAATTCGATCTGCCGGACAAAGGTGAGGGTGTGGTGCAGGCGTTTCGCCGTGGCGAGAGCATCTATGAGTCGGCACGGCTGCCGCTTCGCGGTCTGCAGGCGGACGTGACGTATACCGTGATTGACCTTGACACGGACAAGCGAGCAGACGTCAGCGGGCAGGTGCTGATGAAAGACGGCCTGCCGGTGGAGATTCGCGACCGGCCGGGGGCGAGGATCTTTCGATACGAGCAGCGCAGGTAGGACAGGATCCGGCAACGCCGACAATCGCTGAACGGAGACGACCGGAGAGATGAGCGATAATGAACGCGCCAACAATGAGGCAAGGCATACGGATGTGACTCGCCTGCCGCTGCCTGATTCTCCTGCGATCCCTCACCTCCAGCGGCCATCTTGTCCCGAAGGGGCACAGGTCTGTAGCCAGGGGCGCGAGCCCCTGGTAGAAACTCGATGCTCGAGCAGCCACGACATGAGCCGCAGGGCCTTCCTTGCCTCAACAGGCCTGGCCATTGCGGGCACAGGCGCAATCAGGGCCATCGCCGGGCCGTTCAAACCCGCCGATGTGACCGACTTCCCCATTCCGGCGGACAAGAAGCTCGATCCCTCGTGGGTTCGTTCGCTGTTTGATCGCGGCGCCCCCGCCGTATACCGATCTGCCGCCGGCGAGCTTGACTACATCGGCATGCCGATCGGCGGCATCTGCACCGGACAGCTCTATCTCGGAGGCGACGGCCGGCTGTGGCACTGGGACATCTTCAACCAGCCTGCCCCCGAGGAATGGCGAAGCGGCGGCGGACCGCACTACGCCAAACCGGCCGAGGTGAAATCGCCAATCGAACAGGGCTTTGCGATACGAATCATCAGCGCAGACCGTTCCCAGGTCCGGCAATTGGATGCGCGAGGTTTCAGAGACATCCGCTTTCGCGGCGAGTACCCCATCGGTTTCGTCGAGTACCGCGATGAGGACGTGCCGGTGGTCGTCAACCTCGAAGCATTCTCGCCCTTCGTCCCACTGAATGAAGACGATTCCGGTTTGCCGGCCACGGTGTTGCGATACACGGTCCGCAATATCGGTAACTCGCCGGTCGAGGTTGAGCTCGGTGGCTGGCTCCAGAACGGCGTATGCCTTACGTCCGGACAGCCCAGGCAGGGGCAGCGTCACAACCGTATCTTGCGGCAGCCTGGCATGACCATACTCGAATGTCAGGCCCGGGCCAATCCGTCGGCGTCACAGCCGGCTCCCATGGCCAGGCCGGACATCGTTTTCGACGATTTCGAGTCCGCGTCCTATGACAAGTGGACCGTGACCGGCACGGCTTTCGGCGACGGACCGATCCCGACATCGGAGATCGCCTCGTACCAGGGCGACGTCAACGCGCACGGCCGGCGGGTGGTGAACTCGCACAGTGCCCGCCGCGGCGGCAGCGTCTCGGCCGCGGATTCCCACATCGGCAGCATGACCAGCAGGGACTTCACCGTCGAACGCGACTACATCCGCTTTCGTATCGGCGGCGGAGCTCACCCCGGCCGGACCTGCCTGAACCTGTTGATTGACGGCGCGGTCGTCCGCACGGCCGCCGGCCACAACAACAACCGCATGCGGATCGAGCATTTTGACGTCCGCGAGTTCGCCGGCAAGCAGGCCCGGCTGCAGATCATGGACGGCGTCAAGGATGCCTGGGGCAACGTCGGCGTCGACGAGATCGTTTTCACCGACGGGCAAAAGAACGAACCATTCTCCCTCGAACAGCAGCCCGACTATGGCACGATGGCCCTGGCTTTGCTGGGGGACGCCAATGCTGTCTTTGCAGACGCGGATTTGCCAACCAGGGCGCTGCCGATTCCACTCTTCGGTCCTCACGACGGCCCAGATCAGGCCACCCGCGACTTCGGCCAGCGACTGATCGGGGCCATCGGCGGCAAGAAGCGTCTGGTGGCAGGCGAACACGCCGAATTCGTGTTCATCCTCACCTGGCACTTCGACGGCTTGTGGTGGGATTCGCTCTCATTCCTCGAGAACGCTCGCAGCCTTCGTCGGTTCTACGGCACGCGCTTCCGCGACGCGGCGGACGTCGTGCGTTACGTGGCCCGCGAGTTAGATCGGCTCTCGGCGCAGACCCGGCTCTGGCACGACACCTGGTACGATTCGACGCTTCCCTGCTGGCTGCTCGATCGCACGCTGGCAAACATCTCCACGCTGGCCACGGCGACCTGCTACCGCTTCGATAATGGCCGTTTCTACGGGTGGGAAGGCAACTACTGCTGCGGCGGCACCTGCACGCATGTTTGGCAGTACGCCCAGGCGGTCGGACGGCTGTTCCCGGCCCTCGAACGTAGCACGCGAGAGATGATCGATTTTGGCTTGGCGTTCGACGACACCACAGGCATCATTCACTACCGGGCCGAGGCTCACCGCGAACTGGCGGTCGACGGGCAGGCGGGCACGATCCTGCGAGCTTATCGCGAGCACCAAATGTCCAAAGACGACGGTTTTCTGCGCCGCATCTGGCCGCGTCTGCGCAAATCGATCGAACTGCTCATGAGCCGCGACATCGATCAGGACGGCCTGCTCGATGGGGCCCAGTACAACACCCTTGACGCCGCCTGGTACGGGCAGATCGCGTGGATCTCCTCGCATTACCTCGCGGCCGTGGGCGCCGGCGAGAGGATGGCAACGGAAATGGGTGATGTCGCATTTGCCGAGCGATGCCGCCAACTCGCTGATCGAGGTCCCACGCACCTGGTCGAACGACTGTTCAACGGCGAGTACTTCATTCACATTCCTGACCCCGACAAACCCCAGACGGTGCGCACGGCAAACGGGTGTCATATTGACCAGTTGTTCGGGCAATCATGGGCTCACCAGGTCGGCCTGGGGCGGATTGTGCCGATTGAACCCACGCTGTCTGCGTTGCGCTCACTCTGGCGATACAACTTCGCACCCGACATCGGCCCCTACCGCCTCATGGCCGCCGACAAGATTCCCGGCGGGCGATGGTATGCCATGCCCGGCGAGGGCGGCTTGCTCATGTGCACGTGGCCTAAGGGCGGCATGGAGACCGCAAGTGGCGGCGGCAAGGATGCGGGCTTCGCCGGCTATTTCAACGAGTGCATGACCGGGTTCGAGTACCAGGTCGCGGCTCATATGATCTGGGAGGGGATGGTCCAGGAAGGCCTGGCCATCACTCGGATGATCCATGACCGCTATCATGCCCGCAAGCGTAACCCCTGGAACGAGATTGAGTGTGGTGATCACTATGCCCGAGCTATGGCCGGCTACGGGGTTTTCCTTGCCGTCTGCGGTTTCGAGTATCACGGGCCGCAGGGCTACTTGGCGTTTGCCCCTCGCATGTCGCCCGATCACTTCCGGTCCTCCTTCACCTCGGCTGAGGGTTGGGGAACGTTCGAACAGAACAGGCAGAACGACTCTCAAACCGACACGATCGTTGTTCGGCACGGCCGTCTGACTCTTCGCAAACTGGCGTTCGAGCTGGCCACCGGCTTTCGCCCGGAGTCCGTCGCAGTCTCGGCAACAGGTCAATCTCTGCAGGCCGGCATGAGCCAGGACGGTTCTCGGGTTACCATCACTCTCGACGCAGTATGCGTCCTGAAAACCGAGGACAGGCTTGAAATCATTTTTAGGGTCTAAGAAGCAAGCTGCGTCCGGCATTGGTCTGCAACACAAAGCACTTTGCGATACTCACTGTAACTCCTTTGGCAGCAGTACCTTAAGATCACATTTTTGGTGTCCGGATGGCAAAGGTCCGCAAAGGACGATGGCGCTGGCGTCGCAGGAGCCGACAGCTCTGCCCTTTCGCCAGCCGAATGACGGACGGCTGATCACCCACTTCGGTGGGGCAAAGAATCCGGCCGCAGATCCTTCCCACCCATCAGACGTTCTTGCTCCATGTGTTACAATACTCATGGTAGTCGCGTCGCGGATGTCGGAGGGACTGAGCCGGTGAACAAAGGTTGTTGGGCTTGGCTGACGCAGGCATGCGTCGTGCTTACGGTGTTCGCTGCTTCAAGCTGGGGGGCCGGCGCGCCCATCATGACCAGTTTCCCGGTCGTGAACTCCTCAACGGTGGTCGCCGACGACACGACTCCTTACACGGTCTCAACGACGTTCTCCGATCCTGACGGATATGACAGCATTCGGTGTATTCGCGTGCTCCTCAATTACACCGAGGCCGGCGGCGACCAGAACCAAGGCCGCGGCTACATGAACTGGGGCAAGTCGGATGTCGACGTGACCCAATGGGGCGGAACGTGGGTCATTGCGGATGCCACGGGCGGCGGGCGCTGGGCTTACCGAACGGACGCCTGGGGTGGCATTGCCTACATCACACCCGTCTCATGCGAAACGACCGTCAACGGCAAAGCCACGGGCGGCAGCGGCTCACGGACGGTAAGCTGGACCTTCACCGTCAAGCCGGCTTGGGCGTTCAACCCGGTGATGAACGATGCCGACGCATGGGCCGCCGACGGCGTGATCGGCGGAACATCATATGCGGTCGGCTGGATTGATGGGCAGACAAGTTTCGATGTCGTCCCCGCATCGTGTTCGACCTTCTGCGCGACGCCTCAGCCACCCATTCTCGCAAACCCGACAAGCACGACGGTCAAGCTGTCCATCAACCCGGCGGACACGTCGGACGACGAGTACGCAATCATGATTTCGCCCAGCGTGGGGGGAAAGATGTACGTCCAGGCGGATGGCTCGCTATGACCCAAACCGCTGTGGATCAGCAAAGATGTGTGGGGAACGAAAACAGTCACCGGCTTGCTGCCGCGAACGACCTATACCTTCAGCACNNTACCTTCAGCACGCGGGCCTCAAGGAGTCTGCCCGGCTCTTGTCCTTCGCCGTGGGGTCCCGGCAGCCACGTGACCACCACGGGCGATACACCCGTCATCGACTACTACCAAGGTGCGGCGTTCAGTTCATGGGTTCGCGGACAGTGCCCCTACAGGTCGGTCACCACCACGGCGTGGAGTCCGCTGTGGGATCTGGCCGCCGGGTCGATGGGACGCGGTCTGGCCGGAGGCTTGGATGCCGATACCTACGACTGGCGAGACATTGACAGCGGTTCCGGTTGGGGGACGCCCACTTGGAGCGGTGCATTCACCACCCTGGAGTTCCTGCAAGCCGCACGTGACCGCAATGCCGCGCCGGTGCTGACGGCCAATGTCTTCGGCGGCGGGTACCGAGACTGGTCCGACCCGAACTATCCCGGTGTGTTCGTCTGCCAGAACGTCAATCCNNGGGGGAAGGTAGTGTTCCGCGGGTCCAATACTGGGAGATCGGGAATGAACCCGAGTTGGGGAGTCTTGGCGATTTCCTGACCAGCCACTATCTCGGGCCGGCCGACTATCGCGACCGGTACAAGACGATCAGCGCGGCGATGTTGGCGGTGGATCCGTCGCTGGAGTTCGGGCCGTGCCTGATCACTCCTTCGGACCCGAACGGCAGCGGTCAGTGGCTGTCAGCGCTCGCGGCGGACCCAGACGTCCGGCTGGATTTCGTGTCCTACCACCCCTACTACGGGGCGATCAAAAGCAACTGGAGCTACTACGAAGGTATGGCAACGGCCCTGCGCGACTACAAGAAGTTTCTGAACGACCGAACGGTCGGCATGCGGTCGATCCTCTCTCAGAACGGTCGAACGGCCTGCGACTTCATTGCATCTGAATGGAATCCGGTCAACTGGGATGCCCCCGGGAACATGCAGGCCTCGATGGCCAACGCTCTCGGCGTGGTGGAAACGTGTTTCACATTCGCCGAGGACGGCGTGCTGGCCGGCACATTCTGGGAGCAGCCTCAGAACAAGCTTGGTCCGAAGCTGGCGTTTCAGGGACTGGTCAGCGACATGGGCGACGCGCTGATTGCCACGAGCACGCAGATGGGATATGACCCGGCGAACAGCAATTTCCGGATCTACGTGACCAGGAACGAAGGCGACGACTCGACGATCATGATCTGGGGCCTCAACTTCGACGACACTCAGCCCATCACGGTCAACCTGGGGCTGGTTCCCTGCCAGGTCACGTCGGCCAGGCTGAAGCATCTCGGCAAGCCCGGCGATGATGCCGCCGGCGGCGACACCAGTCTCACCCATTACAGCGGTCTCGCCTGGGACGAGCAGGATGTGACCGCCGGTTTCACCTCGCAGAGCTTCGCCTTCACAATGGAGGATGCGGAGATCACGCTGCTGGTACTCCAGGTTGCCCCGGTAGACGACGATCTGGACGGCGTATTCGACCATCTCGACAATTGCCTGGGAGTCCATAACCCCCAGCAGGAGGACGGGGATACCGATGGCCTGGGCGATGCTTGCGACAACTGTCCGGCCGTCACAAACCCCGACCAGGAAGACCAGGACGGCGACCTGATCGGCGACCTCTGCGACGATGACACGGACGGCGACAGCGTCACCAACTCGCAGGACAACTGTCCTTCTGTCGAAAACACCGGGCAAGAGGACTCGGACAACGACGGAGTCGGGGATGCCTGTGACAATTGTTCGGCCATCGCCAATCCTGGCCAGGACGACCGGGACCAGGACGGCATCGGCGATGCCTGCGATGACGATATGGATGGCGACTCTGTTCCGAACGCCGAGGACAACTGCCCGTTGGCCGCCAATCCCATGCAGGAGGATTCGGACAACGACGTACTCGGCGACGCGTGTGACAACTGCCCGACCGTGGCGAACCCTGGACAGGAGGACATCGACCAGGACAGCCAGGGCGACGCGTGTGATAACGACGTTGATGGCGACGGCGTTCTCAACGCTCAGGACAACTGCCCCCTGATCGCGAATCCGCAACAGGAGGATATCGACTCCGACGACGTCGGAAACGCCTGCGACAATTGCCCGGACATTGCGAACTCAGGTCAGGAGGACACGGATCAGGACCAGGTCGGTGATGCCTGCGACGACGACAAGGACGGCGACGGACTTCTCAACGCCGAGGACAACTGCCCGGCCATCGCGAACGCTCAACAGGAAGACTCAGATGGCGACACGGCAGGTGATGCCTGCGATGCGTGCCCGGGCACATTCGCAGATATACCTGTCGGCCCCGACGGCTGCCCCGTGCCTGTGACGGGCGACTTTGATCGCGACGGCGACGTGGACATGGCGGATTTCGGACACTTGCAGGCCTGTTTGTCCGGCCTGGCGATTCCTCAGCAGAATCCGGACTGTCAGAATGCCAGACTCGATGGCGACAGCGACGTCGACAAGGCGGATTTCGCAATCTTCGAGCCGTGCATCTCAGGCCCGGCAGTCCCCGCGCCCTCGGCGTGCCTGAACTGATCCGGCGGAACGGCCCGGTTGCGGCCGGACAGCGTCCTGACAACCCCGCTACTCCTTCTACTGGCGAGCGACCTCTTCGGCACGTCTCAGCACGCGAAGCGAATTGCCTCCCATGATTTTGCGGATGTCTGAAACCGAGTACCCGCGGTTGAGCAGTTCCTGCGTGATATACGGATATCCCGACACGTCCTCCAACTGGAACGGCATCTGGCCGACGCCGTCATAGTCCGAGCCGAGGCCGACGTGATCGATACCGGCCACGCGCACGATGTAGTCGATATGATCGACCACCATGCCGACGTCGCCTTTGGGAATCGGATTGGCGCTCCTGTATGACTGCCAGGCCTTCTTGAACTCTTCCGGATCGGGGTACTTTGCCTTGAGTGCCCGCTCCTGCTCGAAGTAGCCGGCCATGGCGCGTGCGCCTTGCGGATGTGAGTAACCTGGGAAGAAGGTCACCATGACGACGCCGCCGTTGGCCGCGATCATCCGAAGCACGTCATCGGGCACGTTTCTCGGATGGGCGGCGATTGTATAGGCCGACGCGTGCGAGACGATGACCGGCGCCTTGCTGATTTGCAGAGCGTCACGCATGGCATCCGCCGAAACGTGGGCCAGATCCACAAGCATACCCAGGCGGTTCATCTCCCGGACGACACGCTCGCCAAAGTCCGACAGTCCGCCATGACGCGGCTCGTCCGTGGCGGAGTCCGCCCAATCGGTCGTTTCCGAGTGGGTTAGCCCCATGTAGCGGGCGCCGCGGCCATAGAACAGCGACAGGTTGTCGAGGGAGTTCTCGATCGTATGGCCGCCCTCGATGCCGATCAGGCCCGCTATTTTGCCTTGTTGGTGAATCCGCTCGACGTCCGCCGCCGTCCGCGCCAACTCGANNGTCGGAATATCGCGCGATCATTCGGTCGATGAGGTCAAACTGTTCGAGGGCCATGTTCGCGGCCCCGCCCGCCTTCTCGGTCTCCGGGGGAACGTAGACCACCCAGAACTGAGCCCCGACACCCCCCTGCCGCAATCGCGGGATATCGGTCTGGACGGATTCCTGCCGCCGGAGGAGATCTATTTTGTCGAACGAAGAATTCGCCTTGGTCCGTAACTGCCACAGGAGATCATTGTGGCCGTCTATCAGAATCAGGGAGCGATGGACCTGCAGCCCTTGTTCCGTCATCACGACGGCTTTGGGTGAGGTGGTTGGGACGGTCACTGCGGGCGGTCGGGGCGACTGCGCCGCCGAACAGCCGCCAAGAACAGCGGCAAGTGTTGCGGCCACCAACATGCCAAGCTGACGCCAGGATGTACTTTGTTCGACAATCATCACCCGCGCTCCTCATACTGCCTCTGTGCCTCAACGTCGCCATGGGACCCCGGAGTGGCCGCTTCCACAGCAGCAGATGCACGCAAGGGCCTTCGGGCCGCCAACACTGCAGCCCGTAAGCACTCAGGCTGTGGGCAAAGGATACCACGAAACCTTCTGGATTGCCTGCATCAGTGCGGGTAATATGCCGGCCGTGCGGCGAGCAGGATTGGCGGTGTGTCTCGCCGATTGTCCGATGTCGGTTGCCGACCGTCGCCCATCGGCCGGCAGCCTTGAAACTGGGCCGCAGGAGACGGCAGCCGTGAGTATTTCGCAGAAGATGCGCGAGCAGATGCAGCGTTCGTCGTGGATCCGCCGAATGTTCGAGGACGCCGAACGAATCAAGAAGGAACGCGGCGCGGACGCCGTCTTCGATCTCTCGCTCGGCAATCCGATCGAGGAGCCCCCCTCACGCTTCCTTGAAAGCATGCGGTCGGCGGCACATGACCCTGCTTCGGGAACCCACCGATACATGAATAACGCCGGCTTTCCCACGACACGGGCAGCCGTAGCACAAATGGTGTCGAAGGAGCAGGGCGTCCAGCTTAACGAGAATCATCTGATCATGAGCTGCGGCGCGGCCGGGGCACTCAACGCGGTGCTGAAGGCGATTCTCGACCCCGGAGACGAGGTGATTATCTTCGCCCCGTTCTTCGTCGAATACATCTTCTACATCGACAACCACAACGGCGTCGCCAGGATCGTTGAGTCCGACGGCGCCTTTCAGCCCGACCCCGGTCGCCTCGCGGAAGCAATCACCGATCGCACCAAGGCGGTCATCATCAACACCCCCAACAACCCGACCGGCGTCGTCTACTCGGGCGCACTGATGCGGGAGATGGCGGCGGTTCTCAAAGAGGCATCCCGGCGACATGGCCGGGAGATCTACCTTCTTTCCGACGACGTGTATCGCCACATCGTGTATGACGACACTTCGCTCCCGGCCGTGTTCACGGAATACCCGAATTCCATCATCGTCAGCTCGTTCTCGAAGGATCTCGGCCTTGCCGGCGAACGAATCGGCTACATTGCCCTCTCGCCGGCCGTCGGCGAACTGGAAGCCTTGTTCAGTGCCTGCGTGACCGCCACGCGTGTCCTCGGCTTCGTGAACGCTCCGGCGCTGATGCAGCGGTCGATTCTGGCCTGCCTGGACGCCCGGGTGGACATGGACCTCTACCGGCACAACCGCCAGGTTCTCTGCGACGGGTTGGCCCGCGGCGGGTTCCGTTTCGTCGAGCCGATGGGCGCCTTTTACATTTTCCCGCAGTGCCCGGAGCCGGACGACGTCGCCTGCTGTGCCGTCCTGAGAGACAAGGGGGTTATCGTGGTGCCGGGATCGGGCTTCGGCCGTCCGGGACACATACGCCTCGCTTACAGCGTCGAGCGCCAAACGGCCGTAAAAGCCGCGGCCGTGCTGGCCGAATATGGTCGGTAGCCGCCGGCGTCCAAGGGCGGCCACGGTCTTCACGCAGCGGGTGCCTCTGGCGGTTGATCGCGAGCCACGTCGAGCGGCTCGCCCGTGTGTGGCGCGCCGTGGTCTGGCTCCGTTTGCCTGACGCGGTTCGCAAGATGACATGGGGAAACTCTGCGAGTCCGGGCGGCAGTTGGCCGCGCAGAAGAGCCGGCAAAAAGGTGCCTGACCCCCTCTCTCGCCCGGGGTCTGGCTCCTTTTTGCCTGATACAGTTGGCAGAATGACATGGGGAAACTCCGCGAGTCCGACCGGCACTTGGCCGCGTAGAAGAACCGGCAAAAAGGTGCCTGACCCCCTCTCTCGTCGGGCCCCAATCACGAGAGGTCAAATCGACATGTCCATCAGCCCGATGCAGAACCTGCGAGAGCTGCTGGACCACGGCGCACCTGGCTGGATCCCCTTCACCTTGGACGTAGGCGCGATTCCGGGCTTTACCCAGCCGATTCTGCGGCAGTTTGAAGAGATGACCGGACAGACCGACCCGGCTGAGTACTTTGACTACGACTTCCGCACTTTTTCGCTCAAGGCCGCGTTCGGCGGAGATGATCCCCGCGCCTATCATGCGAGCGTCGAATCGGGCACAACCTTCGATGAATGGGGCATCGGACACGGCCCCTGCGAGGTCGAGGGCTCTGTCAGCCGCACCTATCCGCCGTTAGCGAGGGCAACGTCGGCGCGAGATGTCGAGGCCTACCCCTCGCCCGCTATTGACGAAACGATCGATCTGTCGCCCGTCGCTGAGTACAAGGCGCGAGGATACCCGGTCTTCGGCTACGCCGGCAGCATCTATGAGTGGTCCTGGTGGCTGCGCGGGATGGAGCAGTTTCTGGCAAACCTGATTCTCGAACCAGCCCTTGCCGAGGCGATCATCGCCAGGGTCACGGATTACACCCGGCGGCTTGCGTTGGCGTCGGCAGCTGCCGGAATCGACGTCCTCTGTTTCTACGACGATGCCGGCATGCAGACGGGCATGCAGATCTCGCCGGACATGTGGCGGCGGTTTATCAAACCTGCTTGGCGCGCGATTCTCGACAGTGTCAGAACCCTCGCGCCGCACGCGAAGACGTTCCTCCACAGTTGCGGCAACATCCGGGAGATTGTCCCCGACATCGTGGAACTCGGGTTCGACATCCTGCACCCCATACAGCCGGAGTGCATGGACTTCGCGGAGGTGTACCGCGAGTTCGGCCGCCACATCACATTATGTGCCACCCTCAGCTCGCAGCACCTTTTCCCTTTCGGAACACCCGATCAGGTTCGTGACCAAGTGCGGAGGGTGAAGGAGCTATGCCAAGCGGATCGCCGCTGCATTCTCTGCCCGTCGAACAAGATCCAGCCGGAGACGCCGTGGGCCAACGTTGTCGCGTTTGCTGAGCAAGCACGGACGGATCGATAACTGGTGCCCTTTTCGATTGGGTTTCTGGGACAACCGCCAGAGTGTCACTTCGCGCCGAATCACCGTCGTTTCCGGAGTCCACCGGTAGTGAGGTTCATCGGCGACGGCAGAGCATGGCCCATTCTCAATTCCACATTCTCAATTCTGCATTCCCCGGCGTTGCCGCGTGCAACGCTGGGGTTAAGCTTGGACCGGCAGGTCTCCACCGCCTCCGGCGCCTCCGACCCTGCCCTACCCCCTTCCACACGTGTTCTCAGCCCGTCGGCATGGCATCTTTCCAGCGCCTGCCGCAAAGCTTCCTCCGCGATTGTGGTCCCACTGAAAACGAAAGCTTCGGGTAGCTTCTCCTTGCTTTTCGCGCCCCGCTTGTGCGATAATGACCCCGTGGCCGGTGGGTGGGTTCGCGTATCCTGACCCGGCCACAAGCTGAGGCAGAGCAGGGATGAGAGAGACGCCGAACGGCGTGCTCTCTTTTTTCGTGCGCCGGGCGGGTCACAAAAAGCGGCAAACAGGCCACCTGCAACGAGAGGCAACATTATGGACATCGCAGCGACCGCAGTCTTGTTGGTGTGGGCGAGTCTCTCGCCGGCGGTCCCGGTGCCGACCCTCAGGTACGAGTTCAACTCGGCCGGGACACAAGCGGACACCGGCATCGCGCCGGCCGCTCCGGCACTGCTGACGGGGGCGGAGATCGTGCCCGAGAGTCCGGCGGGCTTCTCGGCGGGGTCTCTGGATCTGACGCTGAACGGAGCCAACAACATCTATGCCGGGCCGTCGGGGGGAGTGTCCAAGATCAACGCCCCGAGCCAGATGACGGTCACCTTCTGGCTCAATCTGCGCGGCGATCCCAATGCGAGAGACTGCGTGGCCAGCGACCTGGCTCGATGGATTGCCTATGAGGGTACAGGAGGATGGGACATCCGTATTGAGCAACTCGGCGGGCCCCCGACCGCTTCGAATTTCCGCCTCACATTCGGCCAGCAGCGGGGTCACACGACCCACGAGAACAAGCAAGGACTCTACTCGGGCGTGCTTGACGCGGACCGCAAGTGGGTCTTCGTCGCCGTGTCGTATGACGCTTCGAGGACCGTGCGGTTCTACAGCGGCACAGAGGCGGCGGCCGTCGGCGCGTCGGGGACCCCGGCGATTTTCAGCTATCCGATATGGCCCAACACCGAGCCGGTCCGGATCGGCGGAGATACGGGTTTCCCTTCACTTGACTACACTCCACCGGCGTGGATCGATGATTTCAGGTTTTACAGCCAGGCGCTGACCCTGTCAGAACTGGAGCAGGTCCGGCTGGCCAACGTCCCGGAGCCCGCCGCGCTGCTGCTCCTTGTTCTCGGCGGGCTGGCCGTGATACGGCGGGGTCATCGCGTCCGTGCCACGATAGTCCCGGCCGTACTGGTGGTGTGCCTTCTGTCGGCGGNNTTCGACATGCCCCCTGGCCTGACCAACCTGAAAGTGGTCACTGTGGGGGACTCGGGGAACCAGGGCGAGCTTTCGGGTGCGGGCGCAGGCGGCTATGGTCCCGACCGCATCTGTGGAGCCGTGGATTACATCTACAACGTTAGCAGGTATGAGGTGACCGCTGGGCAGTATGCGGAGTTCCTGAACAAGGTGGCAGCGACGGACACGTATGGTCTGTACGATGTCCGCATGGATAACGACGCTTATCCCGGCCTTCTGGGCTGCAACATCAAACGCACTGGCTCATCGGGGAGTTACGCCTATAGTGTGCCCTCGGAGTGGGCCAATCGCCCGGTCAACTACGTGACTTACTGGGACGCTTGCCGGTTCGCCAATTGGCTGCACAACGGCCAACCGACAGGCGAACAGGGTACCGGCACGACGGAGACGGGGGCATATGCACTAACGTCCGCGGGCATTAGTGACAACACGGTGGCCCGGAATGACAGCTGGAAGTGGGCGGTGACCAGCGAGGACGAGTGGTATGAGGCGGCCTACTACAACCCAGCCACGAGCAGTTACTACGACTACCCGACCGGCAGCAACAGCATCAACACCGATATGGCCAATTACGGTATGTGCGTTGGACACACAACTGACGTCGGCTCGTACGCGCATGCGAGTTCCTACGGGACATTCGATCAGGCTGGGAACGTCTGGGAGTGGAATGAAATGGCTCGTGATTCGGGCGGCAATCTGCGGGGCGCGTCGTTCTCCTACCATCCCGATCAGGCTTTGTGCGCGTCATGGCGGTGGGAGGGCATAGCAGCCTGTGAGTTCTCCAACGTCGGCTTCCGTGTTGTCCAGGTCCCCGAGCCCGCCTCAGCGATGTTGTTTGTCATGGGCGGCGTCTTGGTCGTAGGTCGCCGGGTTCGGCGCTTCGGCGCCACGATAGTCCCGGCAGTTCTGGTGGGCGTCCTCCTGCCGATGGCATCTACACGCGCCAACGTCTTCGACATGCCTCCGGGCCTGACCAGCCTGGAGGTGGTCACCGTGGGGAATCCGGGAAATGCGGGAGAACTGTCCGGTGAGGGCGCAGGCGGGTACGGTCCTGATCGGGTTTGTGGGGCTGTGTCCTACACCTACAACATCGGCAAATATGAGGTGACGGCAGGTCAGTACACGGAGTTTCTTAACGCGGTGGCGAAGACCGACGCGTATGGTCTCTACAACCCCAACATGTGGGCGGGTGCTGACGGACGCAATTGCGGGATTCAGAGGAGCGGCTTGTCTGGCAGCTACACGTACAGCGTGGCCCCAGATTTGGCCAATCGGCCGGTGAACTACGTTTCCTGGGGCGACGCAGCACGCTTCGCCAACTGGCTGCACAATGGGCAGCCCGCCGGCCCGCAGAACACAGAAACCACTGAAGAGGGCGCCTATTACCTGAACGGTGCGATAAGCATCACCGACCTCATGGCCGTGACGCGGAATGCGAACGCCACGTGGGTAATCCCCAGCGAGGATGAATGGTACAAGGCAGCCCATCACAAGAACGATGGAGTTACCGGCAACTACTGGGATTACCCAACGGGGACCGATAGCGAGCCAAGCAACGCTCTTATCGATCCGGATCCAGGGAACAATGCGACCTTCTATGGTGGTGGCATTGGCTACACCATCGGCAGCCCGTACTACCGAACCGAGGTCGGTGCCCACGAGAACAGCGAGAGCCCCTACGGAACACTTGACCAGGGCGGCAATATCCGAGAATGGAACGAAACCGTCATCGGCGGTTCGGATCGTGGAACACGAGGAGGTTCGTTCATGGGCTACGCCTACAACAATCTGTGGGCGGCATTTCGTTACAGCATGTACCCGACGTACGAGGACGACACCTTCGGTATCCGCGTCGTCCAGGTTCCTGAACCGACCTCGCTCCTGCTCCTGGCCTTCGGTGGGTTGGTGGTGATGCGGCGGCGGTAGTCGCGGCGAGACGTTTAGCGGCCATCACCATCGGATGAGGCCTGCGGCCCGGCTTCCGCTGGTGGAGCTTACGCCCTCAAGAAGACAAACGACTTGGACACCGGCTCGCACGCTCTGGCACCCACCGGCACCGACGGAAAAGGATTGAGGGCGCAGGGACTCGAACCCTGGACCCACGGCTTAAAAGGCCAAAACCCGGAATCTGCATCCTCTGAGAAGACAACGACTTCGGATAATTCGCCGGGCTCCTTACCGTCCAGCTTACCGGAACTGATCGAAAACGACCCCGGTTTTCGGCTCGTAGCCGAGCGGTGGGACAGGCTGCCCGAGGCCATCCGGGCGGGTATCGTGGCGATGGTCCGAGCCACAGTGGAAAAGCCATGAGTGCAAGAAGGTGCCAGAAGATGCACGATGCGATTATCGGCCCATGGCGCGTTTGGGGCCACCCGAGAGCCGAGTCAACGGCGCCACGTGCCACACCGGGGCGGAAGACGGCCTTGCTGACAATCTGAGTGTTATCCGCCGCGCCGCAGAGCCGGCACCGAACGTGGTGGTTCGTTTCCGAGTGCCGGCCGTGGTGAAGGGCGAACGATTACTGAGTGGAGCCAGCCGACGGGGTAATCGCGTCTTGGTTGCTTCACCACAGCAGAGAGAACAGCATCGTCCGCACCGACAGAGCAGGATGCGTCCCCCAAGGCAGGCTGAAGGGAGCGTGGGCAGCTATGGCGGGCTGCATCCTGCGTCCTGCTTGCGGCTCGGGCGGGCGCGTGGCGACGAGGGGGCGACAATGAGGCGGCCTCAGGGGGCCCCAGCCCGCTCGCCAGAATGTTTACCCCGACCCCGGCCCGATTTGCGCCGGGTCCCCATAGCCTATCTCCGCCGACAGACAACGCGTTTTTTGGAGGTAAAGTGATGCTGAATGGTCGGTTACGGACTCTGTGTGGAAACGTATTCGGGAGGCTCGGCAATGAGACCCGATTCCTGGATATCCCGGCAATTCCGGGGCGACTCGCAAGTCGATCGAGCGCCTGCTGGCCACTTCAGCACCCTCGCGGTATACTTTACACTTCGGCTTCCCTAATCGCGGAACGGGACGCGGCTATGCCTCATGTTGCGGACATTGATCTGACCGCCGATGACATCGGTCGTCTGGCTTCGGCCGACGCGGTGGCGGGCTTCTTCAGCCGGTTCGGGTATCCCACCGGCTGTCGTAAGGAGCTGACGGCCACGGCTCTGGGGCTGACGGGGGAGACCGCCGACGACATCCGGGGCATGGAACTGGTGGCCGAGGACTCCGAGCAACTCTTCCGCGTTGTCTTCGTGAAGCTCCGATCGATCACCGCCAAGGCCCGCAACGACCTGTCCCGGAATCTCGGCAAGCGGAACGTCGACCACCTCCTGGTCCTGGCCAGCGACTTCGAGATCGTCGAGTTCGTCCTGATCGACAAGAAGACCCGCCAGCAGAACGCCCCCGGCGGCGGCGCCCGCGTCCAGATCATCCCCCGCACCGTCTCGGTCATGCGGAAGGCGAGCACACAGATTCAGCGCCGCATCCTTCGCCGCCTGACCTGGACCGGCAAGGACGGTTTCGACCAGTTCGACAAGCTCCGCAGCGTCTTCGAGGCCGCGGCCTACACCGGCGAGTACTTCCAGAACCGCGCCCTGTTCGCCGACCACTACCTCGAAACCCGCCTCAAGGAAAACGAGGCCTGGGCCGAGAACCCGGCCGACAAGTTCATCGCCACCCGCGAGGTCATGCGGGATGCCCGGACCCGCTGGACCAGCCAGTCCGAATCAAAGGCCCGCGGCGAGTTGTACGAGCCCATCTGGAGGCTGCTGGGCTTCAAGGCCAAGGTCAACAAACCGGCCAACAAGGACCACCTGGAGCCGGATTACATCCTGAACGACCGCCAGGGCGAGAAGCGCAGCGTCGCGTTCGTCTACCGCTGGGACCGCTGGCTCGACGGCCCCGACCTCAGCGACCCCGATACGCCGGAGGAGAACCCCGGCGCGGCCGTGGTGTCCGCCCTCGCCCGCGGCGACGCCCGCTGGATCATCGTCTCCAACGGCAAACTGTGGCGGCTCTACAGCCGGGACGCACACTCCCGATCGACCAACTTCTACGAGGTCGATCTGGAGGAGGCCCTGCTCGCCTCCGGCGACACCGACCCCAACGAGGCTTTCCGCTACTGGTGGCTGTTCTTCCGGCCGGAGGCATTCTCTCCGGTTAACGGGGACGCGACCTGCTGGCTCGACACCATCGTCCAGGGCAGCCGTGACTACGCCAAGCGCCTGGGCGAGCGGCTGAAGGAACGCATCTTCGTCGAGATCTTCCCACACCTCGCCCAGGGCTTCCTGGCCGACCGGCGCAAGCGGCTCGCCACCAACAAGCGGCCGACCGACGAGGAACTCAAGGACACCTTCGAGGCAACACTGACCCTACTGTACCGCCTGCTGTTCCTGCTGTACGCCGAATCGCGGGACCTGCTGCCCGTCCGCGAGTCGCCCTACTACGCGGCCAGCCTCAAACGGATCAAGGAGGAGATCGCTGAGAAGGCGGGCACCGCCGAGGGGCAGGTCGCCGATAAGCTCCAGAAGGCGTACTCAGACACCGACACGAAGCTGTACGACCGGCTGGCCCGGCTGTTCGCGGTGATGGACAAGGGCGACTCGCTGCTCAACGTCCCCTGCTACAACGGCGGGTTGTTCATCACCGAGCCGGATGACGAATCGGAGCAGCGGGAACATCGCATTGCCCGGTTTCTCGCCGAGCACAAGGTTCCCGATCGCTACCTTGCCCTGGCCATCGACCGGCTGGCCCGCGACCCGGACGAAAAGACGTGCGGGCTGGTTTTCATCGATTACAAGTCGCTGGAGGTCCGGCACCTGGGCAGCATTTACGAGGGGCTGCTGGAGTTCAAGCTCAAGGTGGCCGACGAAGACCTGACCACGACCACGGAGAAGAAGCGAGAGAAGTACATCCCGCTGTCACAGGCGAAGACCGGGCGGGGCAAGAAGGCCGCGGCCGTCGTCCGCAAGGGCGAGGTCTATCTGTCCAACGACAAGGCGGAGCGCAAGGCCACCGGCAGCTACTACACCCCCGATCCGATCGTCGAGTACATCGTCGAGCACACCGTCGGCCCCGTCCTGGCCGAGAAACTCGACGCCCTGCGCGACGAGTTCAACAAGGCGAGTAAGACATACCACCGGCTCCTGTCCAACGCCCGGAGCAATCCGGCGGTGATGCCCAAAGGTGCCGACCCGCGTGAATTCGCCGCCGCGAAGACCTACGCCGAGCACAAGGACCTCGTGGAAACGGTCTTCGACTTCAAGGTGCTCGACCCGGCCATGGGCAGCGGCCACTTCCTGGTCGAGGCGGTTGATTTCCTGACCGACCGGATTCTGGATTTTCTCAACCGCTTCCCCAACAACCCGGTCAGCTACGCCCTGAACCGGACTCGCGAGAACATCCAAGAAGCCCTGACTCAGCAAAGCGTTTCGGTTGACACCAACAAACTCACCGACATCAACCTGCTCAAGCGGCACGTGCTCAAGCGCTGCATCTACGGCGTCGATCTGAACCCGATGGCCGTGGAGCTGGCCAAGGTCAGCCTGTGGCTGGACGCCTTCACCCTGGGAGCGCCGCTGTCTTTCCTGGACCACCACCTGCGATGCGGCAACTCGCTGATCGGCTCGACCTTCGAGGATCTGCGTAAGGCGACCGAAGGCCAGCTCTTCGCCATCGACTATCCACATGACCCGCTGGGCCGCTGGAGATCCATCTCTCGGCGACGCTGACCGGATAGATGCAGACAGTGTCCTGTCGGGCGTAGCGCTGGCCGAGTGGTTCAAGTATGAGTGTCGCAGGGTCTATCAGGTTCTTGCAGAAGAAGGGGCGGATCGGAAAAAACGGCAGTTGGTGGAGTTGATCGAGCGAAACGGCGGCAGAATATCCCCTCGTGATCTGATGCGGTGCTCCCGGCAATTCAAGAAGACGGCAGAGGCAGAGCAGGCCCTGAACGAACTGGTCAAGGCCGAGTTGGGGGCTTGGGAGCATGATCCGCCCAACCCACAGGGCGGCCGGCCGAGCAAGCGATTCGCACTCTTCGCTGGTGCCGACGCTGACAAAACCTCGAATGCGGCGAGCCAGAAGGGGTTTTGTCCGGAGCGAGATGCCGACCCACAAAGCCTGCCAAGTACCCCCGAGGATCAATCAGACGGAAGCTGGGGTGAGGTATGAACACTGCCGACTTGCTCGCCGAGTTGAATCATCGTGGCGTGGAACTTCGGGCGGAAGGCACGCGGCTGCGGTTCCGCCCCTCAGTGGTCATGCCCCCGGAGTTGTTGGCGTCCCTGCGTGAGCATAAGGCCGAGTTGCTGGCTATGTTTGGAGGGGGTGAAGATGACGCTTTGCCGAGCGTGGTGCCGACAAAACCCCCTCCGGTAATGCGGTATCTGGGTTTTGTCGGCGTCGACAAGACGTGTTTCCAGAAAAACGCAGAGGCAGAGTGCGATGATCCCCTCGCCGAGACCCACGCAGATCGGGAAGTGCGGCGATTCCTGCAAGTCTGTAAGCCTTGGCCAGACGGACGGGGTTGGTTTGACCCCGGATCGTGCTGGTTACCGGGTGTCCGAGACCACTTCGACGCGATGAAGAGAACCAATCCCATCGGGTCGGCTTCGGTGAGTGACAGTGGCCTGGACCCTGGCCGGCCGGGGGCACTGGACGCTCTGAGCAAAGCGCAGCTTGCCCGGTACCAGGAAGCTCGCCAACGACTCGCCGGCGACGATCCGACTGCCGCTCACGCGCGTGCGTGGCGGGAAGCGGTTACCTCGCCCGTAGCGAAAGGAGACACCAGTAATGAAGCCGAAAAGTGAGTGCATCCTGTGCGGCCGGCGATCCGGCAAAGGGTTTATCGGGGTCTTCACGCCCTCCAATCCGTCGCTCGTGGGTGGACGGCGGGCCGTGCCCTACTTTCTGTGTGGTCGGCACGTGGCGGACCAGATCACGGTAGGGCTCGTCGAGCAAGCAATCATCCGGCGGTTCCGTGATGCCGCGCAACGGAACGCGGTTATCGAGCTGCCGAAAAAGCCCTGACTGCGGCGCGCATACGCGGAGATCACACAAATGAGCGAAGCGGTGGATACCAATTCGGGAGCTAGACAGCGACCGGGCGAAGACATTGAACGCCTGGCACCGCTGGCCGTCGATGCCGATGGGCTGGCCGGTTTGCTGAGTTGTTCGCTACGCCACGTCCGGCGGCTGGATGCCGAGGCTTTGATTCCGCGCGGCTTCCGACTAGGCGGACGGTGCAAGCGCTGGCGCGTCGATGAAATCCGCGATTGGCTGTCTGCCGGTTCGCCGGACCGGGCAGCCTGGGAACGCAGACGCAGGCCATGAAGGCATCGGACACGAAAAAGCGGATGTCACCTACTTGACGTTTGCCCAATTATCGAGTACATTATCATCATGGCAGGCAAGAGAACCTTCACAGATCAGATACGAGACGCGGTCAAGGCCAGCGGATACACGCGATACCGCATTGCCAAAGAGACCGGCATCGGTCAGGACGTTCTGTGCCGGTTCGTGGCCGGAGATTCCAGCCTGCGAGAAGAGAACATGAACACTCTAGCGGCTTTCCTGGGGCTCGAAGTGGTCCGCAAGGGCAAGGGACGGTGACACATGGCGAGACTCTGCAAGCAGAAATACACGGCAACCGGGCCGGATGGCTCAAAGACCGAGGGCGAGACTCGGAAGTGGTACGCCGAATACGTCGATTTGAACGGCAAGACGAAACGGGCACCCCTCTGCGCCGACAAGCAGCGAAGCCAGCGGGCACTTGACGCCCTAGTCGATGCCCTGACGGCTGCTGCTGCTCATGTTGAGGTGGACGCCGACCGATTGCCGCCGATGGTTCGCCCGGCGTTCTTCAAGGCCGTCCGCGAAGCCGGGCACCGCGCGGCTGCTGCCGAGAGCGCGAGCAAGCCACTGCGCGAGCACGTTGACGACTGGCACAAGGCACTACTCGACAAGGGCGCGACGCCGACCTATGCCGACCTGAGCAAGAATCGCGTCCTGGCCATCCTCGACGGCACCGGGGCTGTCTATTGGCACGACCTCGACGCGGCCCGCGTGGCGTCCTTCCTGGCCGACCGGCGCAGCAAGGGACTGAGCATCGAAAGCAGCAATCACCACGTCAGACGCATCCGGCAATTCTGCAAGTGGATGGTAGCCAACCGCAGGGCGCAGACGTGGCCGATGGCCAGCTTGACGCTCATGAACAGCAAGGTCGATCGGCGCCACGATCGCCGCGCCCTCGACGCCGATGAACTCCGGCGGCTGTTTGACGCGGCCAGCACCGGCGGACCGGTGCGGTGGATGACCGGGACGGAGAAACACGAGTTGACCGGACCGGACCGGGCGATTCTGTACCGAATTGCCGCCGAAAGCGGTCTGCGTCTCTCGGAACTGGCCAGCTTGACGCCGGAGTCGTTCGACCTCGACGCCGACCAGCCGACCATCACCGTCAAGGCGGCTTACTCGAAACACCGGCGCGAGGATGTCCAGCCGATCCGGGGGGACCTGGCCGAAGCCCTGAAGCCCTGGCTGGAAGGCAAGCCCGACGGCCAGCCTGTCTTCATTCTGCCGGCCAAGATGTCCCTGGCCATCCGGGCGGACCTGCGCCGGGCAAAGGCCCGATGGATCAGGGAGACCCCCAACCGCAAGGAACGCCGCGAACGTCTGGGCTCGGACTTCCTGGCGTACCGGGACAGCGAAGGCCGGTACGCGGACTTCCATTGCCTGCGACACAGCTACGTCACGGCCCTGGTCAAAGCCAACGTCGCCCCACGGGCAGCTCAAACCCTGGCCCGGCACTCGACGATCACCCTGACGATGGACCGGTACTCGCATCTCTCGATGGGTGACGCGGCCAAGGCCCTCGACGCCCTGCCGAGCCTGGGCACGCCCGAGCCCAAGCAGGAGAAGGCCAAGGCCGAAGGCACCACCGGGCTACCCGTGGACGCGCCGGAGAAGCCGACAACCTTACCGTTTTCTTACCGTTCAGCTTACCGTAATCCTGTGCATCCGGACGGTAACACCGGTCACCGCCCTGCACCGAAAGGCAGTAGGACGGCCGAGATTTCGGACGCTCGTAAGCCTCAGGAAATGAAGGACTTGGACACCGACTCGCACGCTCTGGCACCGACTGGCACCGACGGAAAGGGATTGAGGGCGCAGGGACTCGAACCCTGGACCCACGGCTTAAAAGGCCGTTGCTCTACCTACTGAGCTACGCCCTCAACATACTGCTGCACAAGGACTTATCGGTCCGGTGTCGAGCGCTGGTTCGGGAGCTGGTTGCGGGCATGACAACCGGCGTCCTTGTGTGGCGACAGTGGCCGGGCCGCGAGGCCTTGATCTGGTCATTGTACAACCTTTTCCGGAGGCTCGCCAACATCGCCCTGCTACCAAGGCCGGAGTGAATCAGCGGGCAGGCAATCCGGCATCTCGCCGAATCCGACACAACCTGATCGGACGTTGGGATTGAACCGTCCCCGCCCTTGCCAGTCTCTTCTCTTGGTAACAAATATTCCTAAGTACACAAGGGTCATTAGCCAATCCCCCTCGCCCGCTTTTCCGATGACTGTATCGGCTGTTGGGATAGGAGGGCCGGACCGCATGACCGGTGCGGCCGTGTGCGATTCGCCGCTGGGCGGGGCCGGCCGTTACCGGCCCTTGCACGGCCTGCTCGTCCCCTTCCACAGACCCGGGGAAATCGGCTCAAGACCCTGCCGGGCCTTGGGGGGATCACCGGCAACCGGCCATCCGTATGATGCTGCGACGTAGAACACTGCTGATCAGTACTGCGGCGGCGGCCATGCTCCTGGTGATCTTCCAGGCGATGTTGCGCCTCGTCTATGGCCGGGAACAGGGAGAAGCCTTCGTGCTCAGCGCGATTGTAGCCGCGGCCTGCCCGCTCTGCTGCCTCCTGATCGCGCAGCTCACGGAAAGAACCGTCCGGGCCCGGCTTGCGGGGCTCGACAAGAGTATCCGCCAAATCAAAGGTGGCGAAGGCGAACGGCTCTCCATTTCCGACGATGATGAAATCGCCACACTTGCCGGCACCGTGAACAAGCTGCTCGATGCGCTGCAGGAGGCGGACCGGGAACTCGAGCTCAGCGAAAATCGATATCAATCACTCCTGGCCGGCCTTCCGGTCGGCGTGTGCCGCATCAGTACGGGGCCCGACTCCCGCTTCATCAACTTCAACCCCGCCGTGACGCGCATGTTTGCGGCCGGGTCACGTGACGGCATGATGAAGGCTCGCCCGGTGGATCTGCTGGCCGACAAGAGGGACGTCACGAGATTGTGGTCCTGTCTCAGGCGACATGGCGAGATCAGTCAGGTCGAAATTCCGCTGACCAGGATGGACGGAACCGTGTTCTGGGCAAGAGTGTCGGCAAGAATTCTGCGTACGGAACGGGCCTCGCCGGATGATCTCGACGTTTGCATCGAGAACATCTCCGATCTCAGGGACGCCCAGGCGGCCCTGGAGCAGGCGGAGCGAGCCAGCCGGGCCAAGAGCGAATCGCTGGCCAACATGAGCCACGAGATCCGCACGCCCCTGACCTCGATCCTTGGATATGCCGACCTGCTGATGGACGCAGACCAGTCCCCGAGCGAGCGGCTGAACTGCCTGCACACCATCCGCCGAAACGGCGAGCATCTGCTCAGCATCCTGAATGACATCCTCGATCTGTCGAAGATCGAGGCCGGTTGCATGCTGCTGGACCTCATCGCGTGTTCGCCTCATGAAATCGCAAGTGAGGTGGACCTGCTCCTTCGACGACGGATGAGCGATAAGAGCCTCTCGCTCGAAACCCGATACAACGGTCCGATTCCCAGGACGATCCGGACCGACCCCACGCGCCTGCGTCAGATTCTGATCAATCTGGTCGGCAACGCGATCAAATTCACTCGATCGGGTGAAGTCCGCATCGAAATGGGAATGGCCACGGCACCGAACGCGCCCAAACCGCAACTGTCCTTTTCCGTCATCGATACCGGCATTGGCATGTCACCGGAACAGGTGCAACGACTGTTCCGGCCTTTTGTCCAGGCGGAGGCTTCCACCACCCGCCATTTCGGCGGGACAGGCCTGGGGCTGACCATCTCGCAGCGGCTCGCTGAGGCCCTGGGCGGGCAGATCACCGTCCAGAGCACCCCCGGAAGGGGCAGCACTTTCACGGTCACAGTGGCCACAGGCCCGCTGGACGATGTCGAGATGGTAGAAATCGAGCCGACATCCACGGAGTCCGACATCGGCTCCATCTCGCTATCGGTTCCCAAGACGTTGCGGCTGGCCGGACGAGTGCTGCTTGCNNGAGAGGACGGCCTGGACAACCAGCATCTTGTCACCTGTCTGCTCAAGAAGGTCGGCTTGTCGGTTACGGTGTGCGACAACGGCAAGCTCGCCTGCGAGCAGGCACAGGAGGCACTCGCGGCCGGCGATCCGTTCGACCTCATCCTCATGGACATGCAGATGCCGGTGATGAACGGCTACGAGGCCACGGCTGAACTCCGCTCGCAGGGTTACCGTGGCCCGATCGTTGCTTTGACGGCCAGCGCCATGAGGTCGGATCGCGAGGAATGCGGCAGGATCGGCTGCGACGATTTTCTGTCCAAGCCGATCGAGCGAGCCCATCTGATCAGGACCGTCGCCCGCTACACGCGACCGAGCCTGGATGAACCAGACACTTCCGCAGCACCGGTCGGTGGCGGTCACCAGGTCGCCGTGCTCAAGACGTGAACGGGATCCCATTCATCCGTGAGTCTGTCGAATCCCTGCCTGCCCGGAGTGAATCCACCCGCCCATACCGGTCAAGGCCGGCGATTCGCGAAGCCCGTAGGTTTCAGGCAAGTCGACGCCGCCTGCAAGCGGGCAGCCTTCGAGTCAGCCTGCGCCCGGTCGGAACGCCGGCCGCCACGCTGGGGTTTCCGAAGCCCAAGTCACTGCTTCCGCAGGTCGGCCTTGCGCAGCACCGTCATGGCCGACCGCTCGATCTCGAACGGCCCGGCGTTCATGCGGACGTAAACATTGTATTCGTCTTCCAGTTTCTCAGGTACTCGCCACGAGTACGAACAGGTGAAGCCTCAGCCATACTCGAACTTGCCGCGTTCAACAATCTCGCCGTCGCCGGCAACGATGGCGAACGTCGGGGCATCCGGCCGATCGCCCTTCACCCGCAGGTCTGTGCAGATCTCGCCTGCTGAACCGGTCAGGACCATGCTCAGTTCCGCCCGATCCTTGCTCCGTCGCCACTCCTCCACGCGAACCGCCGGCTTGTAGGGCGGGCCGAAGGGCAGCTCGATCGTCTCGCCCTTCTTGACCGTCACCGGCTTGTAGTCCCGGTTGCCGGCGGCGGAGACCATCGTCGGCTGGGGCATGTCGATCGAGTCCCCGCCCGAGCCCACGACGGATGAGAAAAGCCGCCGGAACAGACCGCCCTTCCGCTCGGTTTTCTCGGCGGGCTTGGTCGCCGGCTGCGAGGTGACGGTCAAGTCGATCGTGTATGACAGCAGCCTCCATTGGCCCTCCGGCAGCGGGATGGGGGCGCCCTTGGCGCCGCCGATGCGCAATATGCCTGCATCGTTATAAACCATCGCCCGGAAATCGGCCTTGGAATTCTTGACATAACCGACCGCCGCCTTCGAGGGCTCGATCGTGAGCTTGTCGCCCGTCGGGGAGATGGTCAGGTCATGGAACTTGTTGTTAATGGTGATGATCTTCGAAACGTACAACCGGCTGTCATTGACCGTCGGGTCATACCAGTTGATTTCCGCCGACTTCATGCTGGGATCGATCAGAAGAAGGTCGCCGTCGCTTGGCCAGACGCGGTTATCGTTCGACTGAATCTCCCTGTTCACCGTGTACAGGTCGTCAAAACGGCCGTTGCTGTTGAAATCAAGCAGGTAGACGGGGCGNNCTTGCCATCCAGCGTGATTTCGCCCTCGCGATAGACCACCGACTGCAGCGATGCCTGGCACCACTTCTGCTCACCCGAACCATAAACCTCAGTGGTGACCTTGAAGGAGTAGTCGTACTCGGAGCCGCCGGCCTTGATCGACAGGGTGAGCGGCGCAAACTCGGTGTACACGCCCTGGTTCCATTCCCGTGACCCGGTGGAAGTCGCCTTGATCACCTCGTCGTCGGTGAGATCGCCGTTGCGGTTCTTGTCGAAGTGCAGTCGGTCGTAGCCCTTCTTGTTAAAGTCGGTTGAGTCGAACACCATGCCGTACGGCTCGCCGCCCAGCCGTGCCACACAGCGGAAAGGCTTTTCGCACTGATATTTCTCCGGCTGCTTCTTGACGACCTTACGGAATTCCTGCTCGATGTCGGCCCTTTCTCCCGACAGGTCCGTCCAGAAGCTCTGCGAGGAAGTCCACATCAGCATGTTGCGGATGTTCGGGTCGATGCGGCTGGAGAGGTCTTCCGTTTTCTTCAGCTTCATCTCGCAGGTTTCGGCATGAGCCGTGCCGCGGGCACAACAGGCCGCCGCCGCGACGCCCATCCACAGAAAGCACCTGGTTAAGCGATTCATCTGAAACATCCTTTGACGCCTGTCTGCTATTGGAAAAGCTCTTCCCAACGGTCCGGGCTCCGGTAGATTTCGCCGCCATAGCCCAGATTGATCACATCACCGTTTTCCCAAACGCCCTTCACGCGAATCACCGGTACGTACATGCCATAGTTCGGGTCCTTGGCTTCCTGGAGCTTGAGTTCGCGACCTTGCCGGCCCCCGCCGGCCTCCGGCGAGAAACGGTAGTTGAAGGCCTTGTTCGTGACCGGACAGGTCAGTTGTGACTCATCCTTGAGGTAGTCAGGACGAAGATCCGCAAGTTCGTTCGGCATGTCGCCTTTGTCCCTGCGATATTTGGCCAGGGCGGAACCGATAATCCGCAGTTGATGTCGGACCCGGGCCTCCTTGCACTCCAGCGTCTGACCTTCGGGCTCGTTGTTCTCCCAACCCAGATCGCTGAAATAGATCTCGCCGCCGTAGCTCAGGCTCATCGGGCGGTCATGGTGCAGGCATCGCACCACGGGCACCCTGTCTCCGTAGACCTTCAGTTGCCCCTCCTTCCGCGGGCGCGGCTCCGGAGCGAACTCATACAGATAACTGCATTTCATCTTCGGATCGGCGTAATCCCCAAAACCCTCCGGCATGTCAGGATTCCGGGGACACAACAGGAGCTTCTCATCCTGCAGGTGCGTGGGGTACAGGTCGGACAGGTGCTTCGGCAACTCGCCGTTGTGTTCTTCACGATAATCGGTCAGAGCGATGCTGATCTGGCGAAGATTATCCTTGCATGGCTCGGCCGCCGCCCGCTCCTTGGCCGTCCCTATTGCGGCCGCGTAGGTCGACGCGTCCGTTAATGCCTGCTGCGCGATCACAGCATCGAAGGTGATTCGAGAGTCCTCCTCCTTCCTCGCCTTGGGCTCTTCCGGCATCGGCAATGCATCGAGCGACAGCTTCAGCAGCTTGGCAATTGTCTCATGGGCCTTCTCTCCCTCGAGGCCAACCGCGACGACCTTGCCTTGCTCATCCACGACGTAACTGGCGTGCACCGACAGGCCCGCGAACTGCGACGCAGGCTTCTCGCCGTCGGCCGTGGCTGTGACGATGGGCCAAGGGATCTGCCACCTGAACGCCGACCGCCACACCGTGCTCTCGGAAGCCCCGGGGGAGAGGCAAACGGCATTCAGGCCCTTGCCGTGAAACCTCCGGTAGAGGGTGATCGCGGCCTTGGTCCTTTCCGTAGCGTTCTCCAGCTTGAAATCCTCAACCAGGACCAGCAGCAGCTTGCCTTCCGGCGGCCTGAGGGAGACAGGGATGCCTTCGATGCTCAGCATCTNNNNCGCCCACAGGTCCGCGCGCACCTACTCACCTATGTAAGACGCCCTGGACCTCAAAAGGTTTCACGCAAACATCAGAAAACAGCAGGTCCATTCGCTATCCCGCCGTCGATAGCCTATCCGCAATAAACATACACCCAGAAGGTCGTCAGCGATGCAGAGACAAAGCACATCAGGGCCGCCAGGCCTTTGTCGCGATCCCTGAGCAGGCCCACGAAGCCAACGATCGTGGCCACGGTAAACAAGACCGGTAGGACGTGCTCTACAAGAGCACAAAACGCATCCCCTCAGCCCGGCCTGAGGAACACGTAGGCCATGCCGATGATACCGGCGATGACGATCTTACCGGCCAGGCGGCCAAGCGGAGCCTCCGTGCCGGGGCTGTCTGAAGGGTCAAAACCCCGGCCGCCATCGGCTGAATCAGGCTCGCGATCCCGCATTCCTGCTTCCTCCCGGAAACCGGGTGTTTCCGACTCTTGATGTTACGCCAATACGGTCCAGGTAGTCCAGCAAGGGAATCGCGTATTTTCGGGTAGTGTCGATCAGATACTTGAATTTCACGCTCTCGAGGCGGCTGTCGGTGCGAAAGTGTTCGATCACCACCTCCCGGGCCCGCTCGACCGCCTTCTTGTGAAAGACGAGGCCGTCGGCGACGCGAATCAGCCGGTCGTGCTCCACGAGCAGCCGGATGACCCGACCGATTTCTTTAGGAGTTGAGCCAACCCGGACAGGGACGTCGTCCAGATCGGGGGGCTGAAAGAGCTTCTCGGCAAACAGCGACTCAACCTTCTCCAGCAGCTTCGATTCCTGGTCACTGAAGGCCTCCTGGTGCCCCCTGACGGCAAATCGTTGGGCTCGCTCGACGATGTGGCCGGCCTTCAAAGCCAGCCCGAGCAGGCCGTCGAGTAACGGCTTGCCCCACCCGAGTCGCTCGCCCAGTTCCTCCCGGCTCATGCCAGGGCTCTGCGGAGAGTGCCGGTGGTGCTCAGTGATTGTTTGAATCATTCGTTCTACCGCCTGATCGGCGGTCGCTCGATGAACCACAAGTCCGCCTTCGAGGTCAAGAATCAAACCCTTTTGACGGAAGTCGTCGAGAATAGGTTGCAGCCGCCCCGGCTGAACCTTGGCCCGGCGACAGAGCTCATCGCGGCCGGCCGCCAGATGCTCGGCCGTCTGAACGCAGTGTTCCACAAACGCCGGCACACTGTCCACGGCCGCCGCCTGATGGGCGAACTCTTCCAGCAAGCCCGGACGGTTTCTTTTCAGCCGCCGCGGTACCGCTTCGATGATCACACCCCCGCCGATGNNCCCGGACGGTTTCTTTTCAGCCGCCGCGGTACCGCTTCGATGATCACACCCCCGCCGATGGTCCGGACCGGCGTCAGTGAACGGATGATGAACCGGTCTTGCGGACCGACCACGACCGGGTCATGAAATCGAACCTGCACGATATCCTCCGCCCCGGCGGCCAGATTGCCGTCCCGAAGGTTATAGACGGTCGCCACAACCTCCGAGGTACCCGTGTGGAACTTCAGTTCCGCGCCCGTCTTGAGCACCAGGCGTTCATGTGGCAGGAGGCGCAGCTTACAAACGCACCACTCCTCGGGCTGGAAGTAGCCTGGAGCGGCAAGCACGTTGCCTCGCTCGATGGCCGTGTGGTCCCAATGACGCATGTTCAGGGCTGCGCATTGGCCCGCCTTCACCGTGTCGCTGTCGCGGCCATAGACCTGGATGGCCTTGATCCGTCCTTCAAGCCCGGCGGGCAGGAGGACCACCTC
>MTKZ01024387.1_pt1 | contig 33209 bp, 23 predicted proteins | sample 1042781 | NCBI WGS metagenome assembly MTKZ01 (sample SAMN06212207, study PRJNA360539) | anaerobic digester metagenome | biome: Wastewater treatment plant; material: sludge; isolation source: anaerobic digester fed with sludge from wastewater treatment plant | place: Denmark: WWTP Viborg ...
GTTAGAAGGGGGTGGATAGAACCCCCCAAATCCCTCAATTGGAGAAGGGTTTTTCATGGGAAAAGAGAATCTATCTGCAACCTGAAGCTCTAGCTGAGGATCGGATAGACCATACAATTGCTGGAGGATGAGAAGCTTAATCATTATAATAATGCTAATATTGGGACGACCGCCTCGCTCACTCTTGTTTTTGTATAGCTTATGTTCTATCGACAAAAATGCATTCCAGTCAACAAGTGAGGCTAAGGCAGACAGCTTATCACCACGCGGTAGAACCTTGTCATTATATTCTTGCAAGACAGAAAAGTCTATTAGCGTCCTCAAAAGATATATTATAGTATTAATAGTATATAAACTTTACCATTAATTAAGTTATTCAAAATCCTCTTTCGTTTGACAGGAATTCGTTCATTTTATCGTAATACCTCGCAGCCTGCAACTTGGAATAAAATACCGGTATAAAGCAACTCATTACTCCTTTGCATCGGGCAGCATGGCGCTGACACTATACGGTGGCACTGATTACAAATTGATCAATTAGCCCATTATCCGAGATTGCATCGGGGTGCGCCGCCATTTGATCCAATACAGATCTTAAAGGAAAAAGTAGTTATGCTATGAGAAATATAATGATTTAACCTAAGAGACCAATTCAATTTGATCGGAGACAAATCATATAGGAGCGAGCAAATGGGCTATGAAACTCCTTTAAGAATAGCGGAGCATGATGGATATTAATTAATGAACTGATTTGATGATGTCTTGGTATGGGGGCTCGGGATATTCGTAGGAAAATCTTATGCGAATGCGGAAATTTTGTGGATTTTTGTACATTTAAGGCATATATAAAAACTCCTATTAATCCGTCTACCCCAACCATTGGACATAGAGAATGCGGTCTTATCTTCGATTTTTTTGATAAAAAAATGTTCAAGCGATATTCATCGAAGAAGGAACTCAAGACCATTGCATTAAAGTTTGCCAGTAAAAGGTTAGAAGCCGATCTTCATGGGATCTTTCTGCTCGAAATAGACCGCCTGAAGTCAAACGGCAAGATGACAGATGTAGAGATATTGATCAAAGCATTCGAAAAAATTTCTAAAATATGATAGGAGAAATCGAGAATGATTCGGTCTTTGAATAAAGGTATATTAACCATGTCTTGATGCAATTATTGTAGTCTTGGAATTTTCTAGATATTTCTTAAAAACAATTAATATTGATTTGCATATAGTTATATAAAAGTATATACAAATATAAAATTATTTTGCTGTTTGATCCTAATCAGGAATGCAGTGTAAACAAGACGACGAAAAGATTAAACAAATTTGAGACTAGGGGTGTCTTTAAGAGGATTTGAATTGATAAAAGGTGTTTAAAATGCCGGCTACATTAACATATCCAGGAGTTTATATAGAAGAGATTCCCAGCGGAGTACGCACAATAGTTGGGGTTGCTACATCGATCACAGCCTTCATCGGCTATACCTCACGCGGCCCATTGGACAGAGCAGTGCGAATCCACAACTTTGGTGACTTCGAGCGCGAGTTTGGCGGCCTTTACAAAGACAGCCTTGTTAGCTATGCAGTACAGCAGTTCTTCCTAAACGGCGGATCTGATGCCTATGTGGTTCGTGTTGCCAAAAATGCAAAGCCAGCAACTGTTACAATGAAGGACATTTCAGAAACAGAGGTCTTAAAAGTATCAGCCGCAAGCCATGGTGTCTGGGCCAATGATGTGCGTATGGACATCGATTATGCTACAAGCAATCCGGACAGCACCTTCAACCTCACTGTGACCCGCTACGAGACAAAGAACGGACGGGCAGTTCCCGTGGAGACGGAGAGGCACATCAACCTGAGCATGAATAGCAAATCAGCCACATATGCTGTGGATGTGGTAAATGCTACATCGAAGCTCATCAGATTGGAGCGTCCAGATGTATTATCATTCTCAGAACGCGGATGGAGTCTCAGCGGCGACCTTTCAGATTTCGACTATAGTGACCTGGCAGAGGGTGATACCATTTCTGGCGTTCTTAACGGGACCGATCCTTTTACACTGACGCTCCCTTCAGTGTCTCACATATATGATGATAAACTAAGGAATCTTGTCGAAGCCCTCGACAGCGCCATAGAAGTAGCTGAACTTTCCACTTACCTAAGCGCAAGTCGTGCGTATGCTGATGGCACCATACCACTTGACGATAGTGGCAACTTTGTAATGCTCACTTCTCAACAGGTACCAGGCGTGGATGCCACTACAGAGGAGCGCTCTTCTGTGAGGATCACAAACGCGCCAGCAAAGCTTTTCCTTGGTCTGAATAACGGCGGCCGAGAGAAGGAAGGCGCCAGCGAGCGCCGGCCTGCTCCGACAGGGACCATCAGCAGAGATCTTTCTAATTACCTCGATCAGGAAACAAATGTCGATGGAAATTTGGAGATTGAGATTATGGATAATGGTCCTATTCCTTCGGCAGAAATACTTTCACCGACGACCATCAACATAAGCTCATCGACTAAAGTCGGCTATGATCTGTGCCAGGAGATCCAGAAGCAGATCAGAAATATTGACAATCCTGCAACTAAGAATGCCACAGTCCAAGTTCAAGGACCCATTTTGCGCATTCAATCCAGCGCAGAGACCCCGAATGCTTCCATCAAGCTTACTGGTAGGCTGAATATCATTGATGAAGAAGAAGAAGGAGAAACCTTAGATCTGAATAACACGGGTGGATACGTCAATATTCAGCAGTACCGCCTGGGCACAGGTGCCACCTTCGGCGCGCAGTCTGATGCCGGGGCGGGATTTGATGGCACACCTCCAGGTGGTTCGGATATTATTGGCTCCTTCGAATCCAAAACAGGCATCTACGCTTTGCGGGATGTAGATCTCTTCAACCTGATGGTCATTCCAGAGACCACAAAGCTGGATACGCCTCAGGAGGCAAATAGTGTCATTCAAAATGCAATAGCCTTCTGTGAAGATCAGAGAGCATTTTTCATCATTGATCCACCCGAATTAGATGGGACAAGAATCAGTGTGTGGGCTGAAGTTAGCACGAGCAGAAACGCGGCCCTCTTCTTCCCTCAGATCAAGATCGCAGATCCACTCAGTGAGTTCCGTCTGGTGGATAAGCCACCTTCCGGCGCAGTTGCTGGCGTCTTCGCCAGAACTGACAGCCAGCGAGGAGTCTGGAAGGCGCCGGCTGGAACTGATGCTGTTGTTAAAGGCGCCCAGGGATTAAGGACCCTCTTAACCGACCTTGAAAACGGGCCTCTCAACCAGGCGGGCGTAAACTGCCTGCGCAAGTTCCCCGTTTACGGCATCATTTCATGGGGCGCTCGCACCCGCCGGGGCGCAGATAGTATTGCTGACGAATACAAGTACATCCCTGTTCGCCGCCTGGCCCTCTACATTGAAGAGTCCCTCTATCGAGGCCTGAAGTGGGTGGTCTTCGAGCCGAACGACGAGCCGCTCTGGTCTCAGATCAGGCTGAACGTCGGGGCCTTTATGCACAACCTCTTCCGCCAGGGAGCCTTCCAGGGAACAACCCCGAAAGAGGCGTACTTCGTCAAGTGCGATAAAGAGACCACCACCCAAAACGACATCAACCTCGGCATAGTGAATATACTGGTGGGCTTTGCCCCCTTGAAGCCGGCAGAGTTCGTGGTCATAAAGATCCAGCAGATGGCAGGACAGGTTCAGACATAGGTGATTGCTCATGGCACAGTTCACTGAAAATCCATATCGTTTTGACCCCTACAAGAACTTCAAGTTCAGGGTCAGGTTTGATTCCGGGCCTTACGTGGCAGGCATCTCAAAGGTAAGTGCTCTTAAAAGAACAACTGAGAAGGTAGAGCATAGGGAGGGAGGCGATCCCAGCACTGTACGCAAGTCTCCGGGTAAGACTTCGTACGAGGCAATAACTCTTGAACGTGGGGTGACCCACGACACCGAGTTTGAGAAGTGGGCGAATAAGATCTGGAACTATGAATCCGGATTGGGAAGTGAAGTATCCTTGATGGACTTTCGCAAAAACCTGATTATCGACCTATTCAATGAGGCAGGACAGAAGGTGATATCCTATAAGGTTTATAGATGCTGGGTTTCAGAGTACCAGGCCCTTCCCGACCTTGACGCCAGCGGCAATGCGGTGGCCATCCAGTCTATCAAGCTGGAGAACGAGGGCTGGGAAAGAGACTATGAGGTGACTGAGCCTAAAGAGCCAAGCTTCACAGAGCCCCCAGAATGAGGAGAAGAGATTTGGCTGCTGTAGTTCTTCCCGGCGGTTTATGGGTCGAAGGAGTTTGTCATAAAGATGCGGATCTCCGCCCTCTGACAGGTGAAGATGAGGCTTTTTTACTGGAAGAAGGGGCGCTATCTTTGGCTGCAAAAACTACAGCGATCCTGTTTCGCTGTCTTACCCGGCTGGGAAGCCTTGACACAATCACAATGGAGATGGTTGGTTCTCTTTCGGTAGGCGATCGCGAGGCTCTCCTCCTTAATCTGCGGCGATTGACCCTGGGCGATAGGATGCAGTGTGTGCTCCGCTGCCCAGAGCTGAGCTGCGGAGAGGTGATGGACCTAGATCTGCGGGCATCCAGGTTCTTGCTTCCGCCTTATAATCGCAGCCAGGAATGTTACGAAGCAGCTATTTCCGAGGATGAAGAATTGTATTGTGTCACCTTCCGGCTCCCCAACGGGGCCGATCAAGAGGCGGCGGCATACTTGTCACAGTCAGACCCTGAGGCCGCTGCAAATATGCTGCTTAATCGTTGCATAAAACAAGTTACAATCAAAGGGGGCGAAGGTGAAGTTTTGATGAGGAAGGAAGATATTTTGATCGATTGGCAGCCGAGCCAAAGAGAGCAGATTTCAATGGCAATGGCGGAGGTAGATCCCCAGGCGGAGATCAGGCTGAACCTATCCTGCCCTTCTTGCGGACATTCCTTCTCCGCCATCTTCGACACGGCCACCTTCTTCTTTCAGGAGATCTCCCGCCGCATAAACCGACTCTATGAGGAGGTACACTGGCTCGCCTTCTACTATCACTGGAGCGAGGCAGAGATAATGGGGATGACTTCAAAAAAACGTCTCATGTACCTGGACTTTTTATCGGATACCCTATCCAGAAGGTGAAAATGAGCGATTTTCTCCTGAACTTGGCCCGAAGAAGCGGAGGATATTTGCCCAAAGCAGAGATAAGTCCTGCTTTCGTCCCTTATTTCCTCCCGACACAGGGCGTTGCCAGCGATAAAGTACCTGGAAGGAAGAGCGCACCGCTCCAAGAGACCACCCAGAATACGTCTATGGATGGAACCGAAGATGTCAGTCCTCTCCTCGATCGATCTTTCCATCCGGTGCAACGAAAGAATGAAGCGGAGAATCCCATCGAATTTAAGGAGCAAATGAATTTGGAGCCTTCATCGTCACTGTCTTATGGACGAGGGAGGCCTTTCCAGGCGCATGATCCATTTCATGAACTCGGTCCTAAACAGAAGAGAGTGAGTGAAGTCGCTCCAGCAAGCCCCTCCCCAACTCTTCCGGTTCGATCCGATGCATTGCCTCAAATGGGGAAGGAGACCGACCCAGGGGCAACAAATCTGGAGCACAGAACCGAGGTCATCCGAACAAGAGTGGGAGAAAATGGCCTCGAGAGGATGCAGACATCCTTGCCTTCGTTACCGGATTTTAGGCCGCCTTCCCCAGACCCGAGGAAAGTCATCAAGCCGGAAAAAACGCCCGCTTCCCAGAGATCGAGGCTCAAGAACGACTCGCTAAGTCGCCTTGGAAGGGACGCAACTGTAGAGACAAAACCAGTTGAACTTCAGTATCAGCATCCTGAGAAGTCCTATCGTAAGCATCCGATTATTGAGACCGAGATGAGAGTGGAGGTGGGAAACCCATCCCATCCAGATCCGGGTGAGGGGCCGAGGATGCATTCTGAGCAGGAAACTGAAGAGTTGGTCGGCCTCTCCACAATTCAGCCAAGACAAGCGATTATTCACGAGATGGAAGAGACAACCCCCTCCTTAATTCAGCCGGCGGAGATACCATCTATTCCGACCTTTATTCCAGAGTCCACGAAATCAGTTCCTCCTCCGGTCAGGGTGCACATCGGAACCGTAGAGGTGCTGGCGGCCACACCACCACAACCACCATCTGCAAAGCCTGCTCCCAAGCCTGAGGGTTTCAAAGATTATATGCTAATTAGAAACTACATGAGCCGAGAGCGGCTGGGATACTGATGAGCGACTTTGAGGCAATAGGCGGAGTGAGCGCAACGATCAAGGCTCTGCTTAAAGACCGGATGCAGCTTCTTAATGGGATTAACAGGGATCAGCTTGATCAGATTGTCACCATTGGCACGCCCAGATCAGAGCAGGACAATGATGAGTCCAGAATAAATCTGTTTTTATATCGTATTGAGGAGAATTGCCACCTCAAGAACCAGGAGATTCCAGGACATGGTCATCCAGGTGACTTTGGCCGCCCTCCCTTAAGCCTTGACCTTTATTACCTAATCACGGCCTATGGCAGTAAAACGGATGGCGAGACTTGGGCTCAGTTCTTACTGGGAAGTGCCATGCAGGTGCTTCATGAGTATCCAATAATAGATGAGCCAATCCTGCATTCAAGTCTTCGCAACCAGTTCGAGAGGGTGAAGCTCTACCTGGAGCCACTTAGCCTGGAGGATCTCTCGAAGGTCTGGACTGCGCTGACGCTGCCTTACAGGCTCTCTGTCGCATACAAGGTGAGCGTTGTTCAGATCGAAAGCCTCCGCCCAAAGCACTTGGCTCTGCCTGTTATGGACATTTCAAGGGAGGAGTCTTCACGAGTCCATGTTGTGCCTTTCAGGCAGCCCCAGATTTCATCTATCGAGCCGATAATGGCAAAATCCGGCCAGAGGCTGACGATAAAGGGGCTGAATTTGGGGTCTGCTGTGGAGGTCAAAATCGGTAGGCTGAGCCTGCAGGCAGTGGTTCTTGCCAATGGGAGCATCTGGGTGACATTGCCTGCCGAGCCCTGCCCAGCCGACTCTCCCGTTCCGATGGAGGAAAGGCTTCGGGCTGGTCCCCAAAGTCTGCAGGTGGTAGCAGAGATTCCAACCATGCCGGGCAGAAGATTCTCCTCCAATCTAGCAGCATTCATGCTGGCTCCGGAGATTACCGGAGTCGAGCAGCCTTCTGGGGGATCTGGATCAATCATCCATGTCAGCTTCATCCCGGCGTTTCGCCCGGGAGATCGGGCACAACTCTTCATTGGAGACCTAGGTATCGAGGCCCAGCCACTCCCTGATATGGTTAAAAGCAGCCATGAGCTGGATTTTTTGTTGCCGACTCAGCCGGAAGAAAAATTGGAGGCCGGGACTTACCCGCTGCGCCTGCGCATCAATGGTGCTGAGAGCAGCTACGAGTATACTTTATTAGATGGAAGGCCAGTTCCCGGATGGAGCTTCCAGGTTTTGCCATGATCTCAAAGGATGATCAAAGGTTTGTATTCAACTGGGCAAAGGAGAACCAGGCCTATCTGGATGCAGAGGTTGATCTTCTTCGGCTAATGCTTCAGAGGAAGGCGTTATGGCTTCGCCACCAGTGGAAGGAAGATCCTCTTCAGAGCTACCAGGGGATGGTGATAAGCGACTTCCAGGCGGATCGTCTCCTAGCCAACAATAATAATCTTCAAGCCGAAGATCAGTTCTACAGAGACGATCCAGAAGGCACAGCGCTTACAAAATCAATTGCGAATATGAAAACCGACCTGGATGAGCGGGCTATAGCTCTAAAAGCGGAGGGGATCGTGCCGGCTATAAATATGATGGCCAGCCTTTTCGGCCTAAACTACTTTGAGAAGAATGTTCTTCTGCTCTGCCTCGCTCCAGAGATCGACCCAAGCTTCAGGCGGATTTATGCTTATGTTCAGGACGATGTGAACCTGGCTAACCCAACACCCCACCTGGCTCTGGATCTCTTCGGAGACAAAAAGGATATGGCTGGATGGGAGAGCTTTCTTCCTGAGGCACCACTGCGAAGATTTCGTCTGGTTAATCTGGGGACGAGTTCGCCTGCGGGCTCTATGTCACCTCTCATCATGGACGAGCGCATTACCGGATACCTCAGAGGAATCAATCTAATCGACAGGCGCATAGCTGAGATGATCCGACCTCTCCAGCCTTCGCACCTCTCTTCGTCCCACCAGGATCTCATAGAACGCATGGTGCGGATACTGAAATCCGGAGCATATAGCCTCTTGCCTGCCATAAATCTCATCGGTCCAAAGGGAGTGGGAAAGGGTACTTTTGCCCAGGCGCTCTGCGAACGCTTAGGATTTCGGTTATGCTCTCTTGATTTGAAAAGGCTTTCTTCTCTAGGTCCTGAAAAGATGGATCTCTTCAGTCTGCTGGAACGAGAGGCGGTTTTATCACAACTTGCCCTGGACCTGGACCTGTCAGGACTCGATCTCGATGACAAGCAGCTCATCAACTCCGCAAAAGAGATCATTGAGAAGCTGGGCGTATTCCTCGTGGTTTCCAGCCCAAAGCGCTGGCAGGCGGAACGCGACCTGCTGACAGTCCAGGTGCCCAAGCCCAATTCGGAGGAGCAGAGCATACTTTGGAGGCAGGCCCTTGAAGATCAGGGGATCTACAAGGACATAGGAGTAGAGTCCTTAGTTCAGCAGTTCGATCTTGGCCCTCAGGCGATAGAAAAGGCCGTCCTGGAGGCGAGGAAGATCGCCATGATGCGATCATCCGGGAAGGAAAAAGTCCTTCCCAGCGACCTATGGCAGGCCTGTCGAGAGCAGGCAAGCTTCCAGATGGAGGAGCTGGCCCAGCACATCCGATCTCCCTATACCTGGGATGACATAGTCCTCTCAGAGGACGTCTTTCGCCAGCTTCAGGAGATTGCATCCCAGGTGGAGCAGAGGGCGCAGGTCTATGAGAGGTGGGGCTTTAGGAAGTTGCTCTCCCATGGGCGGGGGATAAGCGCCCTATTTTCCGGTGCTAGCGGCACAGGTAAGACGATGGCTGCGGAGATCCTGGCCAACCACCTTAATTTGGACTTATACCGTATCGACCTGGCGGGCGTTGTGAGCAAGTACATAGGAGAGACCGAGAAGAACCTGAAGAAGGTCTTCGACTCAGCTGAGGAGAGCGGCGCCATCCTCTTCTTCGACGAGGCCGACGCTCTCTTTGGAAAAAGAACAGAGGTCAAAGACAGCCACGACCGCTATGCAAATATCGAGGTGAACTATCTGCTGCAGAGGATGGAGGACTACCGGGGCCTGGCCATTTTAGCCACCAACCGGAAGAGCGCTCTGGACAAGGCATTTTTGCGGAGGCTGCGGTTTTTAGTGGACTTTCAATTTCCAGGGCCTGAGAGCCGCAGGCAGATCTGGCAGAAGGTCTTCCCGCCTGAGGCGGAGGTTAATGATCTGGACTGCGATGCCCTGGCCAGGATGGAGGTTTCTGGAGGGAACATCAGGAACATCGCTTTGAATGCGGCTTTTCTGGCTGCTGGCGAGGGGAAGGCGATAGGCATGGACCAGGTGATGCATGCCGCCAGGCGCGAATACGCCAAGATCGACAAGATGGTGAGCGAGTCTGAGTTCGGAGCCTATTACAGGGGTAAGCGATGACTGAACAAAACATAGTTGAGATCGACAGGATCGTTCTGCGGGGGCTGGATGTAGCGCCCCATAGAGCCGAGCGCATAAGAGCGCTGGTGGAGGTGGAGCTGGAGCTACAGCTCATGAAGGGTAATATCATCAATGGCCTGGAGGAAAGTGATCTGTCTAACATCAAAGCGCCGCATGTGCGCCTGGCTGAGCCGCAACGCGCCGGATGCCTTGCTAGGCAGTTAGCGCGAAGCATCACTCAGGTGCTCAAAAAACGAACTAGAGGTGGACGATGCCCGAGCTTGCGCAGGTGCAGAAACATATTCAGATCGGTCAGCTGGTTGGCTCCAGAAAATGCGATTGTGCTGCACCCCCAATCCGCTTTGTGAATCCGCTCCTGGCAGAACGGCAGATGCATGGCAACCAGGCAATGCAGCATCTGCTCAAGTCTCGGGTAGTACAGACAAAGCTGAAGATAGGCCAACCGGACGATGAGTATGAGAGGGAAGCAGATCGGGTGGCGGAGCAAGTTATGCGGATGCCTCTCCCGCGGAGAGCCTCCAGTGGAATACTTTCTAATCAAAGGATCTGCCCTATGTGCGAGGAAGAGAAGCCTAGACGACAACCGATAGAAGAGGAGGCCCTCCTTCAGGCCAAAGGACTGTCAGGACAGAAGGCTGAAACGACGCCCGATCTCCAATCTCACATCGATGCCCTGAGAGTCGGCGGCCAGCCTCTGGCAGAATCTGAGCGTGCTTTTTTTGAGCCGCGGTTTGGCTATGACTTAAGCAGGGTGCGCGTGCACTCGGATTCCAGAGCATCAGAGGTAGCAGATCTTTTGAACGCACGGGCCTTTACATTAGGACAACACATAGCTTTTGGGGCAGGGCAATACAATCCAAGAATAGAAAAAGGACAGAGGTTGCTGGCACATGAGCTAGTTCACGCCATCCAGCAGATAAGTGATACTCCATCCCCTATTGGATATAAAACGCAGTCAGACCGAAGAGGTATAGCTTGTGAAGCAGTCCTGAACGAATTGTTGATACAAATGGAAGAAGGTGAAAGGGAAGAGGAAGTTGGGGCAGAAACACGACAAGTGCAGCAGGAGATCAACGTAGCACTCTACGACCGAAATCCAGCACACATGCACCCGGGCAGTTCTGAGCTTCAGGCTTTCCATGGGTGGGCTGCAGCCTGGGGTCGAGACTACAATGCTTCTTCACATGCGGTGCGTACACATGATAATATTCGCGAAGCTTTAATTAGAGTTATTGAACTACTCCCTCCCGATGGAATAATCGGAACCATAGCTTGTTTCGGTCATGGGTCATCGAGCAGTGGATGGATTGGGATGGGAGACATTGGTGATGTTCTTCTTGACCCCGATATCAGAAATAAGCTATCTTCGAACTTGCGGGTCATACTCTATATGTGTTTAACGGGGGCGTCACCTGAAAGCAGACTGCCAACAATCGAACAAGGAGGAGAAGAACCCGCTCGGCGAGCGGGAGGCATGCGTTCGTTTGCGGCGAGATTAAGAAACAGGCTTGCAGAGGCACAAATAGGTAATGCAGAGGTTTGGGCCCATACAGTAGAGGGTGTTGCAGTCACCAGCCCGCACTGGCGTGTTTTTGCTGATGAAGGAGCACCTGGAGAGGCTTTCTTCAGCACAGTCTTCGATATGATAACATTACCTATTGAATTCCTGCATCTGTCGATGCGCTATCAAAGGCTGGATGACGAGGCTAGGGCTAGGCGGGTTAGGCGTAAGGAGTTCCCGACATCAAGTGCAGACCTGATCGATAGGTGGATGTGGAATTTTTACTTAAATCTTGTGAGGGGGGAGGAGATTGCGACACGCATACCAATGGATCCGGAGCGGTGTCGGCAGGAGATATTGCTCAACTGGCGTTCGTACCGCAATGGCAATAAAAGAGTCCTTATACCTGGCAAAATAGGGTATAACTTCTTGAACGCTAATGACTTTGAGGACCTCCCCCACCTGGCATAGTGAAACACCATATAAAATAGCATATAATCTCTTTTAACTTTGAGAAGGAGCATGAACTGATAGAAAGCGGATACCAAGCGGAGAAGGACTGAAAGAGGCTGTTGCACTTGCAAGAAAAGGTGGATGCAAAAAAAGAGTTTTCGTATACTGAGAATTGCAGAAACATTTATCGTACTGGTAAGGGCATCATGCCATTAGTGAAGAACCTTGCAGACAAACTTAGCAATGGACATTTTACAAAGAGTGCATCAGCGCTGCTCACGCTTCAGCAGATACACGGTAACCAGCATGTGCAGCGGGTCGTAGCTAAAATTCAGGCCAAGATCGAGGGCGGTCAATCTGAAGGAGTCTATGAGGAGGGAGCCGATCTGTTGGTGGGTGAGGTGATGCATGCCGCCAGGCGGGAGTATGCCAAGATCAATAAGATGGTGAGCGAATCTGAGTTCGGAGCCTATTACAAGGGTAAGCAATGACTGAACAAAACACAGTTGAGATCGACAGGATCGTACTCAGGGGGCTGGATGTAGCGCCCCACAGGGCCGAGTATATTCGGGCGCTGGTGGAGATGGAGCTGCAGCATCAGCTCATGAAGAGCAATATGATCAATGGACTCGAAGAAAGGGACGTTTCACATATGGAGGCTCAGCCTGTTCGCCTGGTTCAGCCTCAACATGAAGGCTGCCTATCCAAACAGGTGGCACAGAGCATCATGCAGGCTCTCAAGAATATAAGATAGAGGCGGATTATGCCCGAGTTAGCACAAGTGCAGAAACAGGTTCGTGGCAATCAGTTGGTTGCCTCAAAGAAATGCGATTATACTGCATCCGCAGATCGCTCTATGAATGGGCTCACGCCGAAGCAGCAGATGCACGGCAACCAGACAATACAGCATCTTTTGAAGTCTCGGGCAGCGCAGGCAAAGCTGAAGATAGGGGATCCGGACGATGAATACGAGCGGGAAGCGGACCGAGTGGCTGAGCAGGTGATGCGGATGCCTGAGCCGGAGAAGCCCGAGGATGAGACCAGGCAGGGACAAGGGCCCAGAAGCCGCATCCAGCGCGCATGTAGCGAGTGCAAAAGAGGGATTTGTGCGCTGTCTATAAATAAAGAGGAACTTGTTCAGACCAATAAGGCCCGCGGCTATACTCCCCTTGTTTCTACCGAACTGGAGGGACGAATCAACGGACTGCAGGGCAGGGGCAGGCCTCTGCCTGAATCCATGCGTGCCTTCTTTGAACCGCGCTTTGGATGCGACTTCAGCCAGGTGCGAATTCATGCCGAAGGACAAGCAACAGAAGCAGCACATTCCGCAAATGCACGTGCCTTTACCAAAGGTCATGATATCGTATTTGGGATGGATGAATATAAACCGGAAACTGATGAAGGGCAGAGGCTATTAGCCCATGAGCTAACTCATGTGGTCCAGCAGCAGAAAAGTCAACAATATATTCAACGTGTTGTCTACGCTCACCATGATTCCAGCTTTCGACCGGATGCACAAGTGTGTCTGGTGCATTTGCATGCGGACGAGCGAAATGCATTAGAAGCAGCGAGGAGTATTCACGGACAATACCGTGCAAATCTGGTTACAGTGATAAATGAAAGAGGCAATCATCGCTCCGTGGAAATTTCGGGTCCACGGGGGAACCTATCCTGTAGAGCAGATCCAAACCGTATTTTTGGGAGTGAAGAAACTACACGAAATTGCGCCTTTGGAGGAACATGTCCGCGTGATCGAGATCGAGTTGCAGCTATGAGGGATTTAGATGCAAATTTTCGCCCAAACTTGATAGAAGCCATAAATCGATGTCGAGGCGGGCGAGGAAGTGAAAGAATTGATAATACAAGTCCGAATCAGTTGCCAATTATAGCTTTTCACAACAATGCTGCTTTTAACATTTTGAGGTATGGGCAACCGGAAAGGGAAAGCAATTCCGAGCGGTGGGCTGCCGCAACTGAAGAAGAAATAAGAAGTCTGGCCCAAGCTGCAGGGCTAAGACTGCCAGATCATATTACAAATCCAAGAGGGCCAGCTTCCCAAAGTGGGATGAGCATCTCTTCTGATTATTATCGCAACTTCTTTTTGACTACAAGAATAGAAGATTTTCTGAATTTAGGAAATGCTGGACGTAATGTTGTGCTGCAATCAAGGAGTCCCCGTAGTGTTGATAGCAGAACATGTACAGGTGATGATGGCTCTCTCTCAATTGCCTTACGGGACGCCCGGTATATCAACATTGAAATAGCAGGGAGACAATTTTTTGAATCTAATATCGTTGCTTTTAATATAGAAATGGCAAAACAAGCATTAGATAGTTTGGGCATAAGGCCAACACTCAGTGAAGGACCGAATCTTGCACAAGATCCAATCACGTCCCAGTATGCGAATGGTTTAAATGATGATGAGTTGGAATACCGAATTGGATACCTTCGTGAATTATTATCGCTACTTGCTGGCTCTAATCAAGTGGTGAGAGATAACTTGACTACTCTTGAAAATGAGGCTTTTCGCAGGACTGCCCCACAACAGTTACAGCGCTCCCCCTTATCAGCATCATCAAGAGAATCCATCAATGAAGGAACGCCAAATCTGCTAGCTGCATATCCAGGAATCATTCGCACAAAAGCCACCCCCAATTCGGCTGCACAAAAAAATATCGGTTATCTGATATCAGGATCTGCTAGCAATCAATCGATTAAAAGGCGAATTCGTTTAGGGCCACCTGAAGCAGATGGCAGCCCACCCCCGGAGATGTCTGAAGATGAACGGACTCGTTTCATTCGAGAAGTAAGGGCTAGGAGTCTTAGTGCTGCAAGTGAAATTCACCGAAATGCTGTATTCAGCCAGCCTGAATCAACCGAACGCATCCTTCAGGATATGGTAGCAGAGCCTAGAGACCTCATATTTTCCGATCAAGACGCATTAGTAGCCGAAATCATTCGCAGAACTGGCTTATTATACAGTACTGAGGGTGAACGCATGCGGTATTTATTGGGCTTGACAGATCCCAGCCGTGGGCCGGATTGGATAATGGTCAATAGGGGTAGTTACCTCAGACCGGCAGTGTCCAATGCATTTACACTCATGCAAACAGAAGCCAGAAGGGCGGGAATTGATCTGGAAATCTGTTCTGCAACTCGATCCTTCGACTATCAGGCAAATATATGGCGCAGAAAGATGGCTTTTGATGATACATTTGGGAGATTTGGGCAGCTTGAGCCAAGCACAGAGCCTGTGCTATCAAGGTGTGCCAGAGTCCTTAGACAAGAAGATAGAACATTATCTCGAGGTCAGACTATCCTTGAGTGGGATCCAAGCAATCCCAGACATAGGCTATGCTGGAATACCTTAAATGAAGCCGAAAGAGCTGCGGAAATTCTAAAGACATCGGCCGCGCCAGGAACCTCCAGACATCATTGGGGAACTGACATAGATCTTACGGTAGGGGGAATATCATGCCGTACTAGTCTGACCTCTGGTGCTTGGACTCGGGAAAATAGTCTCATAGGAGCCTACAACTGGTTAGTTAGAAACGCTCATCGATTCGGCTTCTACCAACCCTATACACCTATCCAGCGGCGGAGCATTCCGGGTTATATTGAAGAAAAATGGCATTGGTCCTACACGCCGTTCTCTCAGCCTTTGATGAGTGAATACCAACGGCTGCTTGGTAATCAAGGGGCCTTCCGAAGCCAAATTACGGGACCGTTTAGGCGAGCATTGGGGCAAATAGAGGGACTAAATATTGGAGATGTAGAAAACTACATTGTCTCCAATTACCTGCAATATGTCAGCTCAGTCGCTCAGCCCTCGCTGCTTTCATCTGCTAGAAAAGGGCAAAGTGAAAAAGATGGCATCAATGGATCTAACGAGGGGAAACAACTTCAAGGTGAAACATCAACTAATTTATCAAACAGAGAAGTAGAGATGAATGTGGACGGCGAAGGGTATCAACCGTTGCCTGAGTCGCTACGCAGTTTCTTTGAACTGCGGTTCCATCGCAACTTCGACACGGTCCGCTTGCACACGGATTCACGTGCAGCTAAAGACGCAGATGCTTTGAACGCTCGTGCCTTTACGATCGGCAGGGATGTATTCTTTGGCCAGGGCCAATATCAACCCGAAAAGGTTTTGGGACTTCAGTTACTGGCTCATGAGCTGACCCACGTGATTCAACAAGGTTCTGCTCCAATGGGACGAGCTTTCTTGAAGCCGAAATATAACTCGACAATTTCAAATTTGGAGATTGGGATGTATGATGCAGCGGGCAAACGCGATAATGGTAGCATATCTAAAAAAATAACTCCCCAATGTCAGTCTCAAATGATAGCGCGAGAAGAAGCCGTCCATCCAAGGGCTAACCCTCTTGCACAACAGGCTGCCCAGAACATTCGCCGCCGTTTAAGTAGTCATATTCTAATTGATATGTGGGGCGGCGATTGCAGAGATAATAATAAAAATGGAAGAGTTGATAGCGATGATAACAGAGAGCCTTACTTTGGAGGGCATATCGGACGCTCAATGGAAGGTTTCAGTACGATAAATGGTTCGATATGTCGTGGTGAAGAAGGAACTCAGGTCATTACTCGTGATTTCAATACCAATGAGGCTGTCACATATTCGGTATGTGCTAGGGTGGTCTCCGAAGCCTACGAAAATGCAGGCATACCTGTTCCTATTACCAATCGAGTTAGAGAGATTGTCTCGTTTTTCCAAAATAATAATGTCCGTACTTCATTCTGGCTAATAGATGAGTTCCGCAGGAGAAATATGACATATCTTGAGGGAGATTTCATCTGCAGCTATGATCCTCAAAGTCTGCAAGGACATGCTGGTATGGTAGTTCAATCTGGAAATGTGGATCCTCCTCCGGTGATACACCTTCCAGGCACAACTCAACGCATCTGGTCAGGTGTTCATAACGGCTTGCCCCCTTATGATCCAACTAGCCTTTCAGATATGACTTATGAAATTTGGCCTGAACGTCGCCGGCCTATCTATGGGATAGGTCGATATATATAGAGCATTTGTATTCGCTGAACATGAACACTGGCAAAGATCTAGGAATGCTGGAAGATATCATATCATGGTATGCCTGCTCTAAAGGTAAGCAGGACAAAATAGTCCAAGCCTTTCCAGATGGTCCAAGATATTTCACAATATATTTAGAGAACCTTAACACTGTCCGTACGCCAGGGATCGTCAAGCAAGTTATTAGAAATGCTTTAACATCAATTGTCAGAGCTGCAGGACGGAGTCTCAGATTGACGCAAAGTCTACCACCGCCAGCTGATGCAGAGTTTCTATTCGATGCGGGAGGTGCATTGGGAACTAGAGTTCCTGGCGGTAGGTGCAACCCACCTATTCTTGCAGAGCATAGTGGTGCGATTTTGGTGGGAGCAATCAGAGATCTTCGGATTTGTGGTAGTAATCAGCAGACACGACTTCAGCACGTCTTTCCACGAGATGATGATTTGAATTTGGGCAGAGCTATCGGAAATTCTGTTGTTCATGAATTAGGTCATTCTATAGCTAACTTAGCTGACTTGCCGGGTCTGTCTAATACGCAAAATTTCATGCACACAGGGAATCCGATACCTGAAAACGAACGTAATCTCCAGAATAGCCAGAGACTCTGGGCTGAAAGAAAGCATTTCTCTTCATCACAGACTAGCGCATTTGTTTATCGAATTAGAGTATTATAATATAAGGAGTAAGAAATCAATGCCATCCGAATTCCCCCGCAGCCCGCGCCTCTTGAAAGGCGCACTGGTTGCATACCAGTCTCAGTTCCTGGGACAGATTCCCAACGTGATCGTCTTCCAGTACAACCCTGATCAGCTCCGCCGCACCCTATCCTCCCGCTCTGCTGCACCCGAGCCGAGCAACGTCGGCGCGGCCAGGGAGGACGTCCAGCGGGAGATGGGGCCGCCTGTCGAGACCATCAACCTGACCATAGAGCTGGACGCCACAGATCAGCTGGAGTTCCCGGAGCTTCACTTACCTGTGGTCACCTCCGGCCTGCACCCGGCTCTTGCCGCCCTGGAGCTTCTGCTCTACCCGGCAAGCGAGCAGGTCCTCCTCCGCCAGACCCAGTCCCTGGAGGGGACTGCCCGGATCTGTCCCACTGAGGTCCCTCTCGTCTTATTCGTCTGGGGCTCTTCAAGGGTCCTTCCAGTGCGGATCACCAGCTTCTCGGTGACCGAGAAAGCCTTTGACCCAAACCTTAACCCCATCCAGGCCGAGGTGGAGCTGGGGATGAAGGTTCTCACCTATGCAGAGCTTGAGGAGGGAACCCTGGGCTACGACGCCTACATGGCCACCCAGACCCAGAAAGAGACTTTAGCCCGGCTTNNACAATCTGGCTGGGAGCACTGAGCACCTGACCCGGGGGCTTTTCCCGTTTTAAGGAGGCAAAATTTTGTTCTTCAGAAAAAGCCGTTATGCCGATGTCGATGATCATTATATAACTGATCAAAAAGGACGGGCGATTCGCTACAAGAAGATTCGCTTCATCCCCGAGACCAAGGCCCGCATGGCTCATCAGGTAAGCCAAGGAGATCGGCTTGATCTCATAGCCTTCAAGTATTATAAGGATCCGGAACGCTTCTGGCGCATCTGCGACGCTAACCTAGCCATGTGGCCAGAGGATCTGGTGTCGAAGCCGGGAAAGAGAATACTGATCCCTCCTTTGGAGAGCTGAGGCGTTGCCCCAGGTCTCATACAGACTGCTAATCGACGGAAGCCCAGCCAGCCCCGATATCCTGGCTGCAGTCCAGCAGATCGAGGTCGAGGATCATGCAGACATGGCTGACATGCTTCGACTCAGGCTGGCTATAGGCGTGAGAGATGGCTGCTGTGACTGGAGGATAATCGATGACTCCATCTTTGGCCGCCTGGTGCCTATCAAAATAGAGGTAACTGTCGGAAGCGGCCCGGCCCAGCCGCTGATTGAAGCCAGGGTCATCGAGACTTCTGCTGACTTTTCCAACCAGCCAGGCCGGTCAGTGCTGAATGTGGTGGCAATGGACCCCACTGTTCTTATGAACCTGGAAGAGAAGAGAATGAACTGGCCCAACATGGCTGACAGCGACATAGCTGACGAGATATTCCGCAGCTACGGCTTCGATCCTCAAGTAGAGCAGACCGAGCCCACCCGGGACGAGGTGGACACGACCACGACCCAGATAGGAACTGACATCCAGTTCTTAAAAGAGCTTGCAGAGAGAAATGGCTACGAATGCTACGTGGAGATGAATCCAGAAACGGGGATCTTGGAGGGCCACTTTCATCCACCCCATGCGGACGAGACACCTCAGGGCGTCCTTGCAGTCAATATGGGTGAAGCGACGAACATCAACTCCTTCAATGCCCGCTACGACATGCTCCGTCCCACAACCGCCCAGGCGACAGGGCTTGATGTGGAAACGCAAGAAGACCAGCCTGCTCAGGCTGAGAGCTCATCGCTTCCAAGCCTTGGACGAGAACCGGCTCTCGGCGGCGATAACCCTCGCAGCGTCTTCTTAAGCCGAACCGGCCTCCACCAAACAGGTGAGCTTCAAACCCTGGCCCAGGCCGTGTCAGACAGATCCGCCTGGGCAATAACTGCAGAAGGTGAGCTGAATACTGTGGCCTATGGTGGCATTCTTCGGGCCAAGCGGCCAGTCAACGTCCGCGGCGCAGGCAACCAGTTCGGTGGCACCTACTATGTAGAGATGGTCTCTCATACATTCAGCGGCGACAGCTACACCCAGCGCTTCAGGCTCCGCCGAAACGCTCTCGGCCTCACAGGCGATGAGAGTTTTCGGGAGAATAATGCGTTGCCGTAGATTTTTAGTTTTGGATAGCAGAAGGAGAATGTAAAATGGCAACAGAAATGGACCCTCGACTAATTCAGAGACAGGCCGGCCGCTATTTTGGAAAGTACAGGGGAATTGTAACTGCCAACCAGGACGATAAGAGCCTAGGCCGGATCAAGGCCAGGATTCCTGAAGTGCTCGGGGATCTGGAGACCGGCTGGGCGTTGCCCTGTGCTCCCTATGCTGGAGATGGTCTGGGGCAGTTCACAGTTCCGCCAGAAGGAGCTGGAGTGTGGATCGAGTTTGAAGCTGGCGACGTCTCCCGACCCATATGGACAGGCTGCTGGTGGGGCGAAAACCAGCTTCCAAAGAAGAACGATGGCACCAGTGCCACGCCGCCTATTAAAATAATCCGCAGCGAAAGCGGACTGATGATCACCTTTGACGACGACAGCCAGATCTTACACCTGAGCGATGAGAATGGAAACAACATGCTAGAGATAGAGGTTCAGCCTGGAAATATCAGGCTTATTGGAGCCAGCAAAGCGATCGTCGAGTCGCCACAGATAGAGCTTGTGGAAAGCTCCACTCACCCACTTGTCTTTGGCGACGATCTTCTGAATTATTTAAACCAGCTGGTGAACATATTCAACACCCATATGCACCCAGGACAGACCGCAGCAGGAATTCCAGTCTCTCCAGCACCTCCAGTCTCCTTTTTCCAGGCGGCAACTCAAGCGTTACTTTCGACTAAGGTGAAGACTGGATAGCGGTTTTGGAGGAGTTGAATGGCACTTAAAGCAGGACTTTTAGAAGATTTTAATGATAGTATGGCGGCTAAGATAGAAACAGAGTTTGAAACGCTATGGTTTAACGTTTATAATACAGATTTACCTGATGAAAGGAAGAATGAGAGACGTATCTTATTTGTAGCCATTGCCCGTGGCATCCTTAGTTACCTAAATGAACACGAGACTGATATCGAAATTGGCGACTATGAGATAGATGGTTTTGTACATAATCATGATGTAGATCTAAACGTCATCTTATAGATGCATAATATTACTATTAGAGGTGAAAGAATAACATGTCCAGATTTTATCTTGACCATCCCTTCCATATCGACGGTCGCGGCAGAGCTGCCACCACAGATACCGACGACCACATAAGAGACATGATCTACCAGGTTCTCTTCACAAATCCAGGTGAGCGGGTCAATAGGCCGGACTTCGGATGCGGGCTTTTGCAGCTTGTTTTCATGCCCAATAGCGATGTGCTAGCCACTGCAACTCAGTTCATGGTCCAGGGAGCACTGCAGCGATGGCTTGCAGATGTAATCCTGGTTGAGCAGGTGCGGATCGCAAGCATTGAGGAGCAGCTGGTTGTAGACGTAGTCTACGTCCGGCGGGATAATGGCCAGCGGCAGCAGGATCAATTTATAAAAATTGGTTGAGGGGAGTAAGCGTGGTACGAAACCAAGATCTTATCTGCGATGAGGAGGAGAGGCGTGCGCTGCTATTAAGTTCAGAACTCAATGGAATCGACTACATCGAGGTTTCCGCCGCAAGTCTGGAATGTCAGCGTTACATAATTATTTACTTCATTAAAGATGCCCCATCAGAGTTGGAAGAGCACCCGGAGCTATTCGAGATCGAAGGCGGCGTTCGTATTCGCAATATCAAAGTCACAAGCGTCGATGTGAGCGGTCAGACTGCCAATGTTGCTGTGGACAAGCCCGGCGACTTTTCAAATTATACCCTGATCATCAACAGCCCTGCAATCGATCCGGCTTATGCAAGGTGCGATTTCAGCTTCAAGGCTGGATGCCCCAGCCGTTTCGACTGCAAACCCAGCCTGATCTGCCCACCTGAGCCGCGCGTCGAGCCCCTCATCGATTATTACGCCAAGGACTATGCAAGCTTCAGGCAGGCCCTGCTGGATCTGATTCCCACGCTCGTGCCTGAATGGAATGAACGCCACGAGGCAGACTTGGGCATTGCATTGATTGAGCTTTTAGCGTATGTCGGTGACCGGCTCAGCTACTACCAGGACGCTGTGGCCAATGAGGCCTATCTTGAGACTGCACGCCGGAGGATATCTGTCAGGCGCCATGCGAGGTTGGTTGACTACAGGATGCACGACGGCGCCAGCGCCCGCGCTTTCGTTCACTTGAGCCTTGAAGGTATTGATCACAGGACTCTGCCAGCGGGGACGAAGATCATTTCTCGAATTGATTCGCCCCTCGGATTGATGATGCCGCCCCACGCTCCCGTCATTCCAAAAAAGCTGGAAAATGAAGCCATCGAGGCAGCAGATGTCGTATTCGAGACGATAAAGGAGGCACAATTACATCCATCCCTAAACGAGATCGAGATCTATACATGGAAAAACCAGCAATGCTGTCTGCCTCGCGGAACTACGACATTGGATATTGTTGGCGATTTGATTGCGGATTCGTCAGATACAAAGACCTGGGGGCTCAAGAAGGGCGAATATCTTCTATTTGAAGAGATCAAGGGAGTGGAGACTGGTCTTCCGGAGGACGCAGATCCAAATCACAGGCAGGTTGTGCGCCTAACAAGTGTGGAGAAGATCTCCGATCCGATAAATGAATCTGAAAACATAGACATCACCCGTATCACCTGGGACGCTCTCGATGCCCTGACATTTCCACTCTGCGTCTCCGCAGAGCTTACAGAAGGCTGGAGAAAAGGCGAGTACGAGGATAATATAAGCATAGCCTGTGGGAACCTCGTCCTGGCAGACCATGGGCGAAGTGTTATTGAATTTCATCCTAGTGCTTCGAATGATCCAGAGGCTCCCGGAATCCACACGGATCAGAGGGCCTATCGTTTCCGTCTGAGCCAGGGTCCTATGAGCTTTCGAATTCCATTGCCAGATAATAATTGCCAACAGATTCCAGCAAAGTCGCTGTTTATGGCAGATCCGCGCCAGGCAGAGGCACAGGTCAGTGTTATGACCTCATCAGATGGGGTGGACTGGGAGCATGGCAAGTACACTCTTGTTCCTGACCTGCTGGGCAGCAGTAGATCTGACCTCCACTTTGTTTTGGAGACGGATAACGATGGCAGAGGACTAATCCGCTTTGGCGATGGGATTTACGGCATGCAGCCTCCTGATGGATCAAAAATCAAGATCTTATACAGGGTAGGGGTGGGAAGAGCAGGCAACGTGGGAGCTGAATCCCTGGTTCATCTGATCCAGGGAGACACAACAAACCCTATCTGGCAGAATATCAAATCCGTCTCCACAGTCCGAAATCCTATTGCTGCCTGGGGCGGAGTCGATCCAGAGATAATGGATGAGGTGAAGCTTTTGGCTCCCGCTGCCTTCCACGCTGAGCAGATTCGGGCAGTGACTGAGGAAGACTACGCAAGAGCTGCTGAGCTGATGCCTGAGGTCTCAAAGGCTCAAGCCACCTTCAGGTGGACTGGAAGCTGGCATACGGTCTTCATCACCATAGATCCTGCTGGAAGGACTGAGCTGTCTCCAGATCTTCTTGAGAAGGTCCGCTCCTGGGTAAATTCGCGGGCGTTAGCCGGCTACGACCTGGAGATAAATCCACCGATTTATGTGCCTTTGGATATTGAGATCCTCGTATGCGTTAAACAGGACCATTTCAGATCAGATGTTGAAGAGGCATTGCTGACTGCTCTTTCCAATATGAGACTGCCTGACGGAAGGCTCTGCTTCTTTCACCCTGACAACTTCACCTTTGGCGAGCCTCTCTACCTGAGCAGGTTGTATGCCGCAATCTCAGCCGTTGAGGGGGTGGCATCAGCAGAGGTTGTTCGATTTGTACGCCAGGACGAAGTAGACCCTGAGCCAAACCGTCCGGCAACCAGAGCTAACTGCAATCGAGGTTTCATTTCAGCTGGAAGGCTGGAGGTATTCCGCCTTGAAAACGATCCAAGTTTTCCCGAGAACGGAGTTCTCCATCTTAGTATGCAGGGAGGCAAATGAGAATGAGAGATTCAAAGACGAACAGGTGCGGCTGCTGTGAGGTGTCAGTACCTCCAACGCCCGAGATGATCAAAAACCGCCCTGCCCTCTCGTCGATTGAGTACAGGGTGGGCACCTATGCTACCTTCCGCCAGGCGATGATAGAAGCCATTGCATCTGCGCCAGAACTTCGCAAATGGACTGCCCGCACGAGCGACGATTATGGCATAGCCTTCCTTGAGATGTGGGCTTACCTGGCTGATATATTGACATTTTACCAGGAGAGAATCGCCAACGAGTCATTTTTGCGGACTGCAATATTTCCTGAGTCCGTGAGGTGCCTGGCAGCTCTTCTTGACTACAAGCCAGCCCCTGGCCTTGCGGCAATCGCAGACCTGGCATTCACTGTGGAGAAAGGAAAGGAGGTTAAGATCCCTGTCGGACTTAAGGTGCAGAGCGTTCCAGGCCAGGGAGAGAAACCGCAAAAGTTCGAGACTTTGGAAGAGATTTTTGCCGAGTCAAGGCTGAACTCTATTAAGGTTTACTCCAAGCCGAATTCTGATAATCCTCTGGTGGAGGGTCGTGATACCATTACTGTTACTGGAGATATCAGCCATATCTCGCCAGGAGATCGTCTAGTCATCTATAAAAAGATCATGCACGACCCGGGAGAAGTAAGTATCGCGCTTCCAAGTGCCCATGCAGGAGCAGAAGCAAGACACGCAAATGGAGCCCCGGTCGGTTCATATGTTGTTTATAAAGCAGGTCCCGGTAATCATCCTGAGGTTCCAAGTCCAGTCATAGAAATTCACGTCGAGGATAAAAAGGTGAAAGGCCTTCGCGAGGTGGATTGGCGACAACAGCTGGTTTTTGAGCCGAGTATCAGGAAGAGTTTTGGATCGGGTGACAAGGTTCACAAATGGGTGCGTAAGTTTCAGTTGTTTGGCTACAATGCTCCAAGTGAATACATAGCTTCAAAGTTTGATAGTAACGGTAATATTACTTATAATGTTTTTAAAGCCACCTACAACCACATGGGAAGCGTCGAGGGTGTAAGCGAAAGCAAAGCCACAGTAGATTTGGATGCATTATATGATGATATAAAAGAAAATGTTCAACTGCTTATTGTTTACTCCAAAGGTTTGACGTATATCGTAATGCCGATCAAAATCCTGGGCGTTGTTAAAACCGAGGCTGCTGTGAAGGGTAACTTTTCTGATGGTGGAACTGCTATGCCCTGGATGCAATCCACAGTGACCAGGCTTCTTGTAGAAACATCTGCTAAGCTTCCTGACATGGACTCAAGACGTGCTGTTATCTATGAGCTGGAAGGAGATGAGCTTGAGCTTTGGAAGAAAATGTACCATGAGAGCTTCGACAAATCTGCCGTGTACATACCAATATCAGAATTGGAGCTTGCTTTCGACCAGGATGTTGAGCATTTCATCGAGCCTGACCGCCGCCTAATGCTAGAGGACTGGAAAGGGACTTCTATAGCTGTCACTGCGATTGACTGCGGGACCGCGGATAATCACCTGAAAGTCTCCTTCAAGCCAGACCAGACTGCAAGCTTTTCCCTGTATGGAAATACCGCAATCCTTTACGGCAACGTAGCCAGAGCCTCTCACGGGGAGACAGTTGCCAATGAGGTCCTGGGAGATGGCGATGCCTCAAAAATATTCCAGCAGTTCTCCCTCAAAAAGCCGCCAGTCACATACTTGCCCAGTTTGGGCAAAGAGCCGGGCTCAAAAAGCACTCTTGAGATAAGAGTGGGCGGAGTCCTTTGGAGAGAGGTAAGGAGCCTTTACGGCCACGGTCACGACGAGCGCATCTACACCACCATGGTCGACGAGAAGGGAGTCACAAGGGTGCAGTTCGGAGACGGCAAAACAGGGGCTCGCCTTCCCACCGGCCGAAAGAATGTCGTCGCCACCTACCGCCAGGGCCTGGGACGAGAAGGGATCGTCCCGGAGAACAGGCTGACGAAGCTCATGGACCGTCCATTAGGCTTAAAAGGGGTGACCAATCCGCTCGGAGCGGAGGGTGGTGCAGATTCAGAGACCCTGGACAAGACGAGGATAAACGCACCCAACACTGTGCGGACCTTCGATCGCATCGTCTCACTGAGAGACTTTGAGGATGCTGCGAGGGAGGATCCCCGCATTGCCAAGTCTCTGGCAACCTGGGTCTGGGATGGCGAGGAGCGGGTGGTCTTCTTAACAGTTGCCGGTGACGGTGGCGCCGAGATCAGCGACGAAGTGATCGGGAGCATCACATCCGATCTGGATAGCCAGCGCGATATCAATAGAAAGATGTGGGTGGAAAGCTTCCGCCCGGTGCCAATCGATGTAGAGGCGCTCATTTATGTGAACGACCTTTATCAGGATGCGGATGTGCTTGCTTTTGCCAAAATAGCGCTGGAGGAGTTCTTCGCCTTCGAAAATCTAAGTCTAGGCCAGTCAGTCCATTTGAGCGATGTCATGAGCGTTCTTCAGAGAGCAGAGGGTGTTTTTGCAGTGGATGTCAACGGTTTGCAGTACCATGATCTTCTGGACCGCTCGATTCACGGAGTTGCTGATGATCCTGTGCTTATGCACCTGCCGATCTACAGCGCTCATGTGGTCAGCACAAATCCAGTTGAGGTTCGACCTGCAGAGCTAGCCAAGCTTGAAAGCCTAAAACTGAATGCTGGGAGGCTCAGATCATGAGAGAGGAGTCTGCAGTCGACCTTTTCGACCTTCTGCCGGCCCTTTATAAATTGAAGGATAAAGAGCAAGGTGGTGCTCTGGAAGCGCTGCTGGATATAATCTCTATGCAGGCAGATATCCTGAAAAAAGATATCGACGGACTTTGGGACGATATGTTCATCGAGACCTGCGCCGACTGGGTCATCCCCTATATCGGCGACCTGGTCGGCAACAATCCTCTGCACGAGGTGGCCCAGCGCCGCAGGGTTGATGTCGCCAAGACCATCTACTACCGCAGGCGGAAGGGGACACTTCCGATGCTCGAAGAGCTGGCAAGGGATGTGACCGGCTGGAGCGCACATGCTGTGGCCTTCTTTGAGCTCTTGGGCTGGACCCAGAACCTGAATCACCTGAGATACAATATGGCACCCAATTCCAAGGAGCGCGACCCGAATTCTATGGACCGTGTGGGCACAGTCAACCTGCGCAACCTGGATGCACTGGACCGGCTCGACGGACCTTTTGACATCATCAGCCACACAGTGGATCTGCGGCCGATAGGCAGAACCGATGGCTGGCACAACATCCGCAAGATAGGATTCTTTCTCTGGCGGCTGAAAAGCTATCCTCTGACGGGTGTTATCCCCTGCAAAGCCGATAATGATTTTGGCTTTCATTTTAGTCCTCTAGGAAATCCTGCACCTCTCTTTAATAGACGCGTTAGGGAAGCAGATGATGCTGGCCTCGCTGGAGAAGCACACGTGCCGGGTCCAATTCGTCCCGCAGCCTTTCACTTCAATATTGCCGATTACTATGGTCCTGACAAGAGCCTGGCCATCTATGAGGTTATTGCAGATAAGAATGAACTGATACCCATCTCCAGGATAGTCTGCAAAGACTTAAGCTCTTGGAGTCAACCAGAAAATGGCAAAGTCGCTGTTGACGTGCGTCTGGGCCGGATAGCCTTTCCATCAGAGGTGCCTGATGATAAGGGAATCTACGTATATTACAACTACGGCTTCAGCTCAGATATAGGAGGAGGTCCTTACGACAGGCTTGAGAAGGTAACAGACCAAGCCATGGTCATCTGGAAGACGACGATAGCCAGGGAAGACGCCAATTATGCGAGCATAAGCGACGCTTTGAATGCGTGGACTGCATGGGCTGATGAAAATGATGGTGACAGCCGATACGCTGTCATAACATTAATGGATAATGGGACCTACGAGGAGGAAATAGAGATCGAAGCCAGCGACAACAGTCGACTGGTGATCCAGGTAGGTAAAGACCACGCAGGCAATCGGTTCAGACCGGTGCTGAAAGGGGATATTACTCTCAATGGTGTTTATCCTCATGCATCCCTTAGCCTAAACGGCCTTCTCATCGAAGGCGGAATCAATGTCCAGGGCAGCCTGGGAAAGCTGGAGGTGAATCACTGCACCCTTGTTCCAGGTGGATCGCTGACAGCGGAGGGAGAGCCAAATGATTCGGACCACCTCAGCATCCAGGCTGCTGATTCTAACGAGAGATTGGAGGTGGAGATCTCCTCCTCGATATCTGGAAAAATAAGACTTCTCGCGGAGATGAGATCTCTGACCATTCGAGATAGTATCGTGGATGGCTTTGGAGGCCTGGCGATAGGTCATAAAGCAGACAAAGAGCATGGACCGCCAACAACGATTGAAAGGACGACAGTTCTTGGAGAGGTCCGCGTAAAGGAGCTTTCTTTGGCATCTGAATCTATATTTTCTGGCAACGTTGAGTCTTTGCGGAAGCAGTCAGGATGTGTTCGGTTCTGCTACCTGCCTGACATAGGCTCGCAGACACCCCGACGCTATCGCTGTCAGCCTGATCTGGCCCTGGCTGGGGTTGCAGACTCAGAAAAAGAACATGTAAGGGCGCGACTTATGCCGTCATTCACTTCGAAGAGCTACGGGACGCCTGGCTACTGCCAGCTCAGCTTGAACTGCCCTCATGAGATCCGTACGGGAGCTGAGAACGGATCTGAGATGGGAGCTTTTTGCAGATTGATGCAGCCCCATAGGGAGACGAACCTGCGCATCCGGCTGGAGGAGTACTTGCCCTTTGGACTGGAAGCCGGAATCATATATGTGACCTGATTTGGAGGAAGACAAATGAAAGGAGATTTTACTCGCTTTACCCACGACCCGAAAAAGCATTATTCGAGAGTCCTCAAGCAGCAGGGACGAGTGGACCTGGATGCTGATTGGAACGAGAACCAGGAGATACAGCAGCATCTCGCAGAAACCACCAACAAGGACGTGATAGGGCTCTGTGGGGTGCCCAAGAGGGAGAAGAGCAGCTTCAGCCTTAAATGGGAAGATAACGATCTAAAAGTCTCCTCAGGTCGCATTTATGTAGATGGCATTCTATGTGAGCTGGAAGAAGGTGTTTCTTACTATTGCCAGCCTGATTACCCCAACCCAGAAGGGCTAAAACCGATTGATGGCAGAACCGACCTCGTATACCTGGACGTCTGGCACCGTCACATCACAGCCGTTGAAGATCCGGATATCAGAGAAGTGGCCTTGGGCGGACCGGACACGACGACCAGGCTAAAGACTGTGGCTCAAGTGAAAGTGCTCAAAAAAGTGGAAGCTAACAATTGTGAAGATGAGATCAAATCTGGGTGGCCGCCCGTTCCAGCCCTGACCAAAAGGGGGAAACTGAGCACTCGGGCAGAGCCAGGCATGGCCGACGAGCCCTGCGTCATAGCTCCTGGCGGAGGATACCGGGGGCTAGAAAACAGGCTCTATCGAGTGGAGATTCATAGTGGAGGAAAGACTGATAATCCCACATTCAAATGGTCCAGGGATAACGGATCAGTCGTCATGCGCATCGAGAAATTCGATGCAAAAAAAGTGTTTGTTAAGAGCAAAGGGAAAGATCAGGTGCTAGCGCTTCGGAAGAATGATTGGGTGGAGGTATTGGGAGAAGAAACCGAGCTTTCTGGAAAGCCCGGCACTCTGGCGCGTATCGTGGATGGTCCCAATCTCGAGCAGGTGATCGATGGAAAAGAACGAATGTTTGCAATTACCCTCTCCAAAGACGTCTCCGGATACAAAAGCGAGGGGAATCCAAAGGTGCGACGGTGGGACCATGGAGAAAAAAATTCAAATGAATTGGCTGACGGCGCAATCCCTATAAGAATTGGACAGTGGATCGAACTTGAGGACGGAGTTCAGATTAGTTTCCAGCCTGGGACCTATTACACTGGGGACTACTGGGTCTTTGCCGCTCGCACTGCCACGGGCAAAGTAGAGGCTTTAGATCAAGCCCCTCCACGGGGGATAGAGCATCATTACTGCAAGCTGGCACTTGTAACATGGATAAAGGAGGACGAAAATTTCGCCGCCGATATTCTTCCATGCATAAAGGTCTTCCCACCACTAACGGAGCTTCCTAAGGGCGCAGCGAATTGCTGCACTGTGACGGTGGGAGACGGCGTTGCAAGTGTTGGTGATTATAGCGATATCCAGAAGGCTATCGATTCATTACCACCAGCGGGGGGGAGGGTATGCATACTGCCTGGAACGTACAACCTCCAGCGGCCTGTGGAGATTAAAAGGAACAATCTTACCGTCAGCGGCTGTGGGAGTCAGACTCACATAATTGCTAAAGAAGGCGAATGCGCATTTATTGTACGTGAAGAAAATGGAAATAGACTACTGAAAAATATAAGACTGGAATCTCTGATGGTAGATGCGACCACAGCCAGCAGCACAATACATGTTGAAAAATGCAGTCGTTTCCGTATTTCAGACTGCAATGTAACTAATCAAAATCCAGATTCTGGCCTTGATAGTCCGGCTTTAAAAGTACTAGGTAATAACGTTGTTATACAAGAGAATGATTTGCAGGGTCATCCTGGCATTTCTATTCAAGCTCAGAGGGTGAATATTGTCCGAAATGTGGATCTTGGCGGCATCTGGATATGGGACGGTTCGAACAACGTTCGAATCGAAAGTAATAAAATAAATGATTTGCCAAAAAAACAGAGTCCGAATGTGGAGGCCCCAGGAATTATCCTGGGTGGAATGCCCGAATCTAACTCAAACAAAAATGTCAATTATGGTGTAAAAGTTGTGGAGATCCTAGGCAACCAGATTTTTCAAATGCACAACAGCGGTATTAGCACAAAGTCCGCCATTGATGGGCAAACACTTGGAGACATCGAGGATGTAACCATCGCCCACAACCGTATCACTGACTGCGCACTGGGTGGCCTAAATGAAAAGTTCGATGGACAGGCAGTCGGTGGCATTGTGCTGCGAGGAGTCAGCGGTCTGCGCATTATCGACAACTACATAGCCGAAAATGGACGAGACGGCGTTGCTGCCTGTGGTATCTTTGTCTATGGTTGCCAGGGTCTGCAAATTGTAGGCAATACCATAACTGAAAACGGCTCGCATCGACTTCAATGCGTCAATTTCACAGCCAAGGATCCCGCCTGGGAAAACATCAATGGTTTTAAGGAAAATGGATTCGAGTTTACCGTCTATGGCGAAGACCAAGAAAATGTAAATCCATCTGTGGTTGCCGACCCAGTTTTTAATCTCAAGGGGCTCGACTGCATGAGTAAGACCAAAATTGAGTTTTTTTTCCGTAAACCGGTGAAAATTGTAACTCTTTCTCTAGTGTCTCAGTCTAACGAAAAATTTAATTCTTTAAAACCGAAAATCACGGTTTTTGATGATTCAAGCTCCTCCCAAATTGATATTAACCACAATTATGAGACGCTCGAAGCAACTGGATTGGACATAAAAAGCATTGAGATAGAAAATTCCGCACTTCTCCTGGGGATATGTGCGGGAGAGCCAATTCCAGGTTATCAGGCTGGTATTGTTGCCCTTAACGTGGAAAGCCGGGATCGAACTAACCTAGAATTAGGTGGACTTGCAGCCGGAATCCATAACAACTTAGTCGTATCTCCACAGGGCCAATCTCTCATTCTCTTTGGATGGGGTTCGATGTCGATCACTGGAAATACATTTACATCTCAGGGCAGGGGGAATTTGCCCATTGCGAAAAGTGGTAAGCTTCCTACTTTTGGCGGCTCTTCTCTGCCTTATGGGGGAGCTGTATCAATCTACAACGTAGGGTGTATGATAGGTTTGTCTGACGCTTTCTCGGAAGATGAAGGCCCCGCTCTTGGAGTTTCAAGGACTTTTATGCCTGTTCTAGGTCTGCCTCTCCATGATGGACAGGTTATGTTCCAAGGCAATCAGATCACACTAGAGAATTCAATGGCTCCGCAGTTCATGCGTCCAAAAAAGGGTGCCACCTCATTCCTTTCAGATATGAGTTCTGTGATAATCTCATACGACGACTTATCAATACAGAATAACCAGTTTATGGCAGTTGCCTCAGGACTTATGACAAACGCATTTGGATTGGGTATGACCCTTCGAGTTAAAGATAACAGATTTGTTGAAATTCCTCATCGCGCCTTATCGTCATGCATTTCTTATGGAATGTTGGGAAACATCACCGCAAATAACCAGGCAATACATTGCATTTATCCTTTAGGACCAAACGTCGCACCAAGACGTGACCAGATGTTATACTGTCCACCAACAGCAAGTGAAGACGAAAATAAGTCAAATTCTATTAAGAAAGGAAATTTATCGACATACGAGCTCGATTCTTTATTAGATCAGCAATTAGCCCAGGTCGCAGATGCCAGTATCCGATTGTTACAAGAAATAGAAGTTCGGCAGGCAATACGTGCGGAGCTTTTTAGCAAAAATATGGCCAGTCTCTCAGAAGATCTGGGAGACGATCATCCTAGTGTTATTGACTTGAGAAAAGCTGCAGAAAAGGCCGAAGGGCTAAAGAAATCTATAAACACAGCTATCAACAGGGAATCTCGCCGTCCGAAGATCGGTCCCCAAGAGTGGATGGCTTTTGGAACCGTCCTCGATCCAAATAGTAGGCCAATTTCAGGCCTTCGAGTACGGGTCTACGATAAGGAAGGCAAATATGACGATCTCCTCTGCGAGACTGCTACAGATGAGTACGGAGACTTTTATCTCAAATATTGCGAGCGAACAATTATGATAGCTGGTGAAAAGAAACCTGATCTCTACATCAAAGTCGAAGATCAAAGTGGAAATCAGCTCTTTTCATCCAAGAACCCAGTTCGACGCAACCCTGGCCAGGCGAGCTATTTTAAGATAAGGCTTAAATGAGAGTGGATTAGAAGAGGAGATGAAGTGGGACAATGAATCAGAGATAGACTGCAAAAGATATGGTCTGGACTGCACTCATGATAATGGACAAATAGTTGAGTAATGGTTTTTAGACTGTAGAGTCCTAAAAGCTCGTCATTTATATACTCATGCACTTCAAGACGGCGTGGTCAAAGGCAGAAGAAACAAAGCTTGAAGGCTGACTCCTGCTAATGTCAAGTACCTAATCAGGGCAAAAACCAATAACATTAGCTTCAAAATAATTGCCGCAGAGATGGAGGTTAGCATCCGAACAGTAAATCGTGCCTGGAGTTACTGGATGGACCAGTCATGCTAGTGTCTCGTCAAATATCTAATGTCGGATAAAGCCGGGAGAGTTTAACTCTAGCATCTTCAGTAGTGAATCGCCAATTTACCTTTGCATTTTTATTATTTCTAGATCCTTGCCATGCTGCTACTTCTTTCTTTACAGTTTCGATATTATCGATTCTTCTATTCAGGCATTGGCTTGTGAGCACATTCAACTCAATTTCAGCAATATTCAACCAACTGCCATGCTTTGGAGTGTGCACAAACTCAAACCGATCCCATAACGCTTTTGCCTTATCAGGTGGGAACTTCTCATAGAGCGATCCTGCGTTATGTGTGTTAAGGTTGTCCATCACCAATGTAATTTTTTCTGCATATTCGTATTGGGCGGCGATTTCTTCTACAAAACAAGCCCATTCCAGAGCAGTTCTTCTTTCAGTGACCTTTACCATGCGCTTCCCTGCCAATGGTTCACAGGCAAGGAAAATGTTGGATTTGCCGCAGCGCTTGTATTCATAATCGTGTTTAGCCGTTCTTCCAGGAGATGCCGGGATTGGGACTCTTGTTTCAGAGATCAGCTGTTTTGGTGATTCGTCCATGCATATA
>MTKZ01001973.1_pt1 | contig 33165 bp, 29 predicted proteins | sample 1042781 | NCBI WGS metagenome assembly MTKZ01 (sample SAMN06212207, study PRJNA360539) | anaerobic digester metagenome | biome: Wastewater treatment plant; material: sludge; isolation source: anaerobic digester fed with sludge from wastewater treatment plant | place: Denmark: WWTP Viborg ...
GCCAGGTTGGCGGTCCACACCAAGGCCGCGGGTTCGTCGAGCGCACAGGCGGCGATGGCACCTCGCTTGTCGCCAGGGTCGTCGACGGTGTCCAGCCAGTCGGGCCTATGCGACGGGCAACGCTTTTCAAAGAAGCCCGGCTCCCCCACCCCGTTGGGATGGCGCACCAGCGTGACCCCCCGTCCGGCCAGATGCGGCAACATCGTCGGCGCAATGGCGACGTAGTAGCCGATCAGGTCGGCCTTGGTGGTGCCGGTGAGTGGATAGAGCACCTTGTCCAGATTGGACACCTTCAGGTGGCGCCCGTCGACATCGACCGTCTGCGACGACGGGGCCGCCGTGCCCGAGTCCCCCACGGAGAACGCCTACGCCGACTCGGCGGCGGGCTGGTCCTCCGCCTCGACGTCTTTCGGCCTGCGCGATTTCTTGGCCGCCGCAACGCTGGCCTCCAACGCCGCCATCAGGTCGACCACCGTGTCGTCGCGATCATCGGCCGGTGCCGGCACCGGCGCCTCCTCACCATCGGCCTTGCGGTCGATCAACTCGAGCACCGCCTGGCGATAGGTGTCGTGGTACTTCTCGGGCTCGAAGGTCTCGGTCAACGACTCGATGAGCGACGTGGCCATCGCCAACTCCTTGTCGTTGAGCTCCACGTCGGCGGCCTTGTCCATGCCGGGAATGGCCTCGGGCGGGTTCACCTCGTCGGCCCACACCATCAGCGACAACATGAGGCACCCCTCCACCGACCGCACGACGGCCAGGTGCTGGTTGGAACGCAGAACGAAGCGGCCGAGGCCGACCTTGTTCGACTGGTGCAACGCCGTGGCCAGCAGCGCATACGGCTTGGCGGCATCAGCGGGGCCCAGCCAGTAGCTGCCTGAGTAGTAGACGGGGTCGATCTCGTCGAGATCGACGAACTCCTCCAGCTCGATCAGCCGGTTCTGTTCGGGCATCAACTGCGCCAGATCGTCGTCGGTGATCGTGATCCAGCGGCCGGAACCCAACTCGTAGCCCTTGACGATTTCGGAGTGCGGCACCTCCTCGCCGGTGGCCTCGTTGACCCGCCGCTGGCGCACCCGGGCATTGTTGCGACCATCGAGTTGGTTGAACCGCACCGACTGCTCCGACACCGCCGAGAACAACTTCACGGGGATCGAGACGAGCCCAAAACTGATTGATCCGCTCCAAATTGCGCGTGGCATGGCACTCCCAGCTCGCACCCGAGACCGGTCAGGTTACCGCGACCTGGCGACGGTCAGGCGCATGCTTTGCCCAGGCGACGCGATGGCACGTGACGACCGTCATATTGCGAAATGGTTACGGATGCGCAACTATCTGTGTTCCTCCACCACCCGGACGGCCTCCCCTGGTGCAATGGCGCACGAGCCGCTTGAGACCTTCCGCCCCCCTCCCCCCAGACCACGGAGTCGTCCCTTGGACCCCATCCGAAGCCGCCCATCACGAAACCGCGGCGCCTCGCATGGCACCGAGACTGTGATACGAACCCGCCTGGTGGCCGGCGTGGCCGCCTTGTGCCTCGGGCTCGTCGGCATGGCGGTGGTCACCGATCTGACCGCCACCGACGCCGGAAGCGCCGAGGCGCAACCCACGGCCGAGGTTCACAAGAACGCCGGCCGAGTGGCGGACGCCCAACAGGCCAAGGCGAGTGCCGAGCGAACCGAGCGGGCCGACGCCCTGTTCGAGCGGGCCGTCAAGAGCACCGAGGTGGCATCAGACCTTCGTGTTGCAGCCGCAGAACTGGAGAGTCGCCGGCGTGCCGCCGATGCCGAGGCCGCCAAGCAGGCCGCCGAACAGAAGGCAGCCGAGGTGAAGGCCACGTCGGCCGACCGCATCGCCAAGGCCAAGGCAGCGGCCAAAGCCGAGAAGGCGGCCGAACTGGCCGCGGATCGGGAGGAAGTTGCCACGCCGACCACCACCCGTGCGAGCGAACCGGCCGCTCCAGCGCCATCCACCGGCCCATCCGAGGCGGAACTGGCCGCCACAGCCCAACAGGCCGCCGACGCCAAGCAGGCGGCCGATACGAAGACATGGATGGACGCCGCCAAGGCCAAAAACGATGCGGCAGCCGCCTCGGCCTCCGCTCCCGTCGGCGAGCCCTGGGTGTCACTGGCCCAATGCGAGTCCAGCGGCGACTGGGCCATCAACAGCGGCAACGGCTACTACGGCGGTCTGCAGTTCAACCTGGGGACCTGGCGCTCCTACGGCGGCCAAGGGTTGCCAAACGACAACAGCCCTGCTCAGCAGATCGAGATCGCCAAGCGGGTGCAGGCCAAGCAGGGCTGGGGCGCCTGGCCAGCATGCTCCCGCAAGATCGGTCTCCGCTAACCAATCTGGGTTGCGCGCACAAGCACTGCGGCGAGGCTGACCAATCTGGGCCCAAACCTCGGGCGCCTCCGGCTCACCTACCAGGTTCTGAGACCACGCGGTTCTCGATCGCACCAACCCCGTCGATCTCCACCCTGACGACGTCGCCCGGCACCAGCCACCGGGGCGGGTCGAACCCCGCGCCGACACCGGCAGGGGTGCCGGTGGTGATCACGTCGCCCACCTCGAGCGTGGTCGACTGTGACAGGTACGCGATCTGCTCGGCGATGGGCACCACCATCTCGCTCGTCGAGCCGTCCTGGCGCAACTCTCCGTTGACCCAGGTGCGCAGGCGCAGATCCTGCGGGGCGGGCACCTCGTCCCGCGTGAGCACCCACGGGCCGATGGGGCCGCGGGTATCGAAGCTTTTACCCAGGGTGAAGGTGGGACTTCGGCGTTGCCACTCCCGAACCGACACGTCGTTGACAACCAGGTACCCGGCGACCGCTTCCATCGACTCGTCAGCCCCCACACGTCGCACGCGACGGCCGATCACCACGCCAAGTTCCCCCTCGTAGTCCAACGAGGGGGCATCCTGGGGCGCCCAGATGTCGTCCGTGGGGCCGATCACGCAGGTGCTCTGCTTGTTGAAAAACAGCGGCGCATCGGGGGCGGGCATGCCCATCTCAGCGGTGTGTGCAACGTAGTTCTTGCCAATGGCCAAAAACTTGGGTGGCCGGGCGATCGGCGCCAACAGGCGCACCTGCGACCGGTCCAGCAACCGGTCTGTTGCCTGAACGCGTTCACCCAGTGGCACACGGTCGGTGGCGTGCACCACCTCGACGACGTCCTCGCCGTCCAGCATGCCGACACCGAGGCGACCCTCCGCCGTCGCAAACCGCACCAACCGCACAAGTACCCCTGCTCTGCCTCAGTTGCCTGACAGGAGGGCCCGGGCCACCAGGTCAGTGCCGAATGCGGTCAGGATTGCCAGGTACAGCAGGCCGGTGGCCGCCATGACCGCCGCGTACTGACGCTCTCTGAGTGCTGCACGGGTGACGATGACCAGGCCGATGGTGGTGATGGCGCTGGCGGCCCAAAACCACCCCAACATGCCGCCGTAGCCATCGTCGATCGCTCCNNCTCCAGCAGCGGAGCGCGAGGCAGGCCCGGCTGCACCAGGTACCAGTGGCCCAGCAGCATTCCATCGGACACGGCACCCAGAAACGCAGCGCCGGCCAGCCAGCGGGCGACCGAGAGCACCTGGGCGTCACCGCCGGTGGCGATTCCCCCGACGATCAGCGCCACCACGCCAAAGACAACGGGAATCAGGTCAAGCTCGGGCGGAAACTCGGGGAGCGAATCGTCGAAGGTTTGCTCCTCCTTGTCGATGCCGGTCATCTGGGTCACCCGTGCGGACCGCGCCTGGCTTCGTTCGCGTTGCAGCTGTACCCCGGCGCCGCGGCGCCGCCAGGACACGATGGTGACCCCCAAGGTGGCGACGAGCGCCCCTGCTGCGGCCAGGTCACGCCCCACCACCGGGTGATAGCGCAGCCCCACCAGCACAGCACCCGCCAACAGGGCAATGTTGGTGCCCCTGACGGTCCAGCCGTAGCCGATGCCCACCTCACGCCTGCGACCAGTGAGCCAGAGGAATCCCGCCATGCCGGTGGCCCACGCCACCAGGAACGTTGCTGCGTCCAACTCGATCACGGTGCGATCACCCCGCTCGTCACCCGGGGGTTCACACGTCCGCCAGCAGGCTGCGCGCGATTTGTGAGATCTGGATCTCGTCAGTACCGGCATAAATTTGCAGCACCTTGGCATCGCGTGCCAACTGCTCCACCGGGTACTCCGACATGTAGCCATTGCCGCCAAAAAGCTGGACGGCCTCCATCGCCACCTCGGTGGCCGCCTGCGCCGCATACAGCTTGGCTGCGGACGCCTCGGCAAACCCCACCTGCTCGCCCGCCGCACCCATCTCAATGAAGCGGAACACCAGGTTCTCGATATTCAGTCGGGCCACCTCCATGCGGGCCAGCTTCAGCTGGATCAGCTGGAACTCGCCAATCGGGCGACCAAACTGAACCCGGTCTTTGGCATAGGCCACCGACAACTCGAGGCAGCGCTCAACGATGCCCAGCGCCATGGCCGCCACCCCGGCACGCTCGATCGAAAAGGTCGCCTTGGATGCCGACCGACCACCGGCGCCGCGAAACGCCTCCTCGGACTCGCCCAGAAGCCGATCGGGACCCACCCGAACCTCGTCGAGGAACAGTTCGCCGGTTGGGCTGGAATGGATGCCCATCTTTCGCAGGGGCTTGGACTGGGTGAGGCCCTCCATGCCCGTATCCAACACGAACTGCAGGATGGCCCGCTCCTCGGGCGGATTGCCCTCATCCAGCTTGCAGATGAACACGATCGTGTCGGCATAGGGACCGTTGGTGATGAACGTCTTGGAACCCGACAGCAGGTAGCCGTCTCCGTCTCGCTTCGCCGACGCCTTCATCGAGCCGAATGCGTCGGATCCCGAGCCCGGCTCGGTGATGGCCCATGCCCCGATCTTGTCGAAGCTCAGCAGGTCACGAGCCCATCGCACCTTCTGGTCGATTGTGCCCTTCGACATGATTGCCGATGCGGTCAACCCCATCGACACGCCCATCGCCGTGACCATGCCCGGGCACACCCGACACAACTCGATGATGGGGATCAACGTCATCGACGGGTCGCGCGCTGCACCCTCGGCCGGCACCGCCGGCTTTGCGGACTCGCCGTTCGGGTCTTCGCCAACCTGCGCAGCCCGCTCGCGCTCGATCGCCCGATCGAATCCGTCCCGAGCCATCTGATCCATGCCGAAGGTGGCGAACAGCCCCCGCAGCAGGTCATAGGGCGGGAGGTCGCCAAACTCCAACTCGTCCCGGAGAGGCTCGATCTCGGCTTCGACGTACTGACGCACCGCGGCCCTGATCATCTGGTGCTCGTCATTCCACTGATACATCTCGTTCGCTCCTCGGGGGGTCCGACCCTGGCTACGGGGTAACGCTGACGGCTTTGACCTGGCGACCCGCGACGGAAGCGGCGTCCGCAGCCTGCGCGGCATGGTGGGAGCTCCGGGTGAAGGGCGACGACTCGGCGTGAGCGATGCCCGCCTGCGTCGCCATGAGTGCGAATCGGTCGAAGTCGCCCGGAGCCCACCAGTGAGCCACCGGAAGGTGAGCCGCCGTGGGCCGCAGGTACTGACCCATGGTGACGATACTGACACCCACCCCCGCCAGGTCGGCCAGCGTCGAGCCGATCTCAGCCTCGGTCTCGCCAAGCCCAAGCACCATGCCCGACTTCGTCACCAGACCCGCATCGGCGGCACGAGCGAGCACTGCGAGGCTGCGGGTGTAGTCGGCGGAGGGCCGTGCCGCCCGCTGAAGACGGGCCACCGTCTCAATATTGTGGTTCAGCACATCGGGCCGTGCCTCGAAGATGCGGTCGAGCGCGTCGGCGTCGCCCTTACAGTCCGGGATCAGCACCTCGACCCGACAGTGCGGCCTCGCCGCCCGAATCGCCTCGATGGTGGCCGCGAACGCTGCTGCGCCGCCGTCGTCGAGATCGTCTCGCGCCACGGCGGTCACGACTGCGAAGTCGAGCCCCATCGACACGACCGCCTGGGCCACCCGACTTGGTTCGTCGGCATCGAGTGGGGCGGGTCGTCGTGTGTCCACCAGGCAGAACCCGCAGGCCCTGGTGCACCGCTCACCGTTGATCATGAACGTGGCCGTCCCGTCGGCCCAACACTCAGACAGGTTGGGGCAGCCCGCCTCCTCGCACACCGTCACCAGGTCGAGCGACCCGATCTGACGTTTGAGCGCCGTGACCTCCGCACCGTGTTCGACCCGCGCCCGCATCCATTCGGGCTTGCGTTGCCGATACGGCACCGCTTCGGAAACGCCGGCATCGGCCAGGCGCTTGGACCGCCGGGGTGAGAGGGTCACCGGCGACGGGATCACAGGAGGCAGGGTCGTTGGGGGCAGGGTCGTTGAGGGTGGATCGATGGGCGACGGATCGGCCGTACCTCCATCCGGAGCCGGGCGGCTGAACGGGGCCAGGTCGGTGACGTGGTGACGCCACACCACGTCGGATCGGTCGATCGGCCCGCCACCCCAACGCTGGGCGGCCCGTGCGATGAACGCGTCGGTGGCCTCTTCCAATCCAACGTCGATGCCCTCTGCCGCCAGCGAGGTCACGCCATACTCGGTGATGCCACAGGGCACGATGTGTTCGAAGAACCCAAGGTCGGGGCACACGTTGAGGGCCACGCCGTGCAGCGTGCGGTTGTGCGCCATGCGCACCCCGATGGCGGCGATCTTGCGAGGCCGTTGCCCCGGCCGGGCGATCCAGACACCCGGATAGTCATCCAATCGGGTGGCGCCGGGCAGCCCGAGGTCAGAGAGTGTGTCGATGACCACCTGCTCGACGGTCCGCACGTAGGCCGGCGTGTCCGGCTTGTCACCGGCGCCCCTCCCGGGCAGGGTGAGTACCGGATAGGCCGTGAGCTGACCCGGACCGTGGAACGTGACGTCCCCGCCCCGGTCGGCACGCACCAGTTCGGCGCCGACCGTCGCCGGGTCCACAAGCACGTTGGCAGGGTCGGTGCGAACACCCATGGTGTAGGTCGGCTCGTGCTCCTGACACAGCAGCCAATCGTCGGTGCCACGCAGAGCGAGCGCGTGTTGCAGCGCGTAGGCGTCGCGGTACTTGGTGCGACCCAACCAGCGGACGTGTAACGGGCGGGAACTCATCGCCCGCAACGGCCCGGGAGCGAACTCACAGCTCGGCGGTCCAATCACGTGTCTGGAGGATCTCCTTCATCCGGGCCAGGAACGCTGCCGCATAGGCGCCGTCAAAGGCCCGGTGATCCCATGACATGGTGAGGTTGCCCACCGAATGGATGGCGATGGACTCGTGACCGCGCTGGTCGGTGACCGCCACCGGACGTCGGGTGATGCCGTCGGTCGACAAGATGGCCACCTGAGGCTGATTGATGATCGGCGCCACAAACAGCGATCCAAAGCTGCCGGAGTTGGACAGCGTGAACGTGCCACCAACCAGGTCGTCGGGGCTCAACTGCTTGCTACGCGCCCGGTTGGCCAGGTCGGCGATATCGCGGGCGATCGCACGCAGCCGCTTGTCGGAGGCCTGTCGCACCACCGGGGCCAGCAGGCCCTCGAAGTTGAGATCGACCGCCACCGACAGGTTGACATCACGGTGAACCATCAGGCCGTCGTCGTCGACCGAGGCGTTCATGAACGGGAACTCCTCGATGGCGTCCACAGCGGCCCGGGCGACGAAGGGCAGGTAGGTCAGTGTGACGCCCTCCGACGCCTTGAAGTCGGCACCAAACATGGCCCGGGCGGTTTCGACGCCCTCGTAATCAACCTCGACCGCCGAGATGACGTGTGGCGATGTGTGCTTGGAGCCCACCATGTGTTCGCCGGTGCGGCGACGGATGTTGGAGAAGGGCACCTTGGTGTCCCCCTCGGCCGGCGACATCGGCTGAGGCGTCGGCACCGACGACTGCGGAGTGCTTTGCGGCGCCGGACTTGGGGCTGCGGGCGCCACCGACGGTTGAACGACCGGAGCGGCCTGCGGAGCGGGAGCGGCCTGAGGAGCGGGAGCGGCCTGCGGGGCGCCTTGTCCCCCACGAGCCTCAACGTGGTTCACGGCATCCTCGCGGGTGATTCGTCCGCCCGGGCCGGTGCCCTTCACGTCGGCCGCATCGACGTCGGCATCGCTGAGCAGGCGCCGCACCAGCGGCGACAACAGCGCGCCGCCGGCCGACGCAGCACCGGGGTCGTCACTCTGGCGGTCAGTCTCCTCGCCGGACGCCGGCCGAGGTTGGGTGTCCGTCTGCCGCTCTGGCGGTGCCTGAGCTTCGGGTGCCGAAGACGGTTGTTCTGCAGCGGTCTCCGCAGGGGCCTGCGCTTCCTCCGCTTCGGCAGGCTGCGGCGGGATCGCCTCGTCTGCAACATCGGCGGTCTCCGACGCTTCCCCGTCATCAGCCTGGTCGGCGTCGGCACTGTCGCCTTCCGGTACGGCGCCCTCCCCGACGACGGCGATCACCGTGCCCACATCCACGGTGTCGCCCTCTTCGGCGCGCAGTTCCTGGAGGGTGCCGGCTACTGGGGATGGCACTTCGGTATCGACCTTGTCGGTGGACACCTCGAGCAGAATCTCGTCCTCCGCCACCTCGTCGCCCGGCTGCTTGAACCAGCGGGTGATGGTTCCCTCGGTGACGGACTCGCCCAGTTGGGGCATGGTGACGTCGGACATGTTGAGTGCTCCTGTGATGTGCGATTTGTTGTGTGAATTGAGGGCGCGGGTCGAAACTATCCGTGGAGGCTTCTGCCGGTGAGGGCCAACACCGATTCGCCAAAGAGTTCGGACAGGCTGGGGTGCGGCTGGATGAAGTGAGCGATCTCATCCACCGTGGCCTCCCAATTGACGGCCAGGTAGCCCTGACCGAGTTGCTCGGTGACCCAGGGACCCACCATGTGCACGCCCAGCACCCTGCCACCGGTGCCATCGCCCTGATTCTCGGCGATGATCTTCACCAACCCGTCGGTCGCCCCGATGATTTGGGCACGACTGTTGCCCATGTAGCGATGCGTGGACACCACCACATCAAAACCGGCCTCCTTGGCCGCTGCCTCGGAGTATCCGGCGAAGGCCACTTCCGGTTGGCAGTAGATGGCCCAGGGCACGTTGTGGTAGTCGACCGGCACGGGGTGCTCACCCAAAATGTCACCGATCACGCAGATACCTTCGGCGAAGCCCACATGAGCCAGCTGTGGGGTGGCGATGCAGTCACCGACGGCCCACACGCCGTCCACGGTCGTTCGACAGGTGTCGTTCACTGTGACGAACCCCCGATCGTCGAGTTCGACGCCGGTGCCCTCGGCCAGCAACGTATCGGTGTAGGGCCGCCGACCCACCGAGACGACCACCATGTCGCACTCGATGCTCTCGCCATCGCCGAAGTTGACCGTGGTACCGCCCGACCCGTCGGGGCTGTGCCCGCTGACCTTCACCCCTGCCCGAACAGTGATCTTCTTCTTCTTGAACGACCGCAGAACCTGCTTGGCAACATCCTCGTCCAGGCCGGGAAGGATCTTGGGCATCGCCTCGAGGATGGTTACCTCGGCACCCATGTCGGCCATCGTGGACGCAAACTCGCAGCCGATGGCGCCGCCGCCAATCACAACCGCACGGCGTGGCAGATCGGCAAGCTCGAGAAATTCGTCTGAGGTGCACACCACCGTCCCGTCCGGCTCGAACCCCGGAATGGTTCGCGGCACCGAGCCGGTGGCCAGGATCACCGTGTCGCCTCGCAATGTGCGAGTGCCTCCGTCGGCCAACTTCACGCTGACGCTGCGGTCGGCCTCAAGGCGGCCCGTACCGGACACGGTCTCGATCTTGCGCTTCTTGATCAGGCCGGACAGACCCTTGTGCAACTGGTCGATGACGGTCTGCTTGCGCGTCTGGGTCACCGACCAGTCCACTGTGGCCTCACCGGTGGTGATGCCGAAACGATCGGCACCAAGCACCGTTTGACGCACGTGCGCGGTCTCGAGCAGTTCCTTGGCCGGGATACACCCCCGATGCAGACAGGTGCCGCCCACCTTGTCCTTCTCCACCATGACGATCCGTAGGCCCGCGCTTGCTCCGTACAAAGCGGCGCCATATCCGCCAGGCCCACCCCCGATGATCACCACATCGAAGTTGTCACTGGATTCCTGCTGCGACGCGTCGCTCACGCACCCATCTCCTCGTCACGGGCCGTTTGGCCGACCCAAGGTCGAGACTACCCCGATGGCGTCCGCCAACCGGCCGGCCCTACGTGGTCTGCGGTGCCTGACCGTTCAGCCCTGACCGGCGACCATGACCACCTGGGTGACGAAGGCCGCCACGATCAACACACCACAGAGGACGGCTGCGATGATGAGGCGCTTGGTGCTCACAGGTTGAACGCTAGCCCCGCTGCCCGGATCCCTCCAGGCTGGTAGAGTCTGGGAGTGGTTCAAGTAGCTCGGTGGGGCACCCGGTCGGACCCCGAGCCGGTGGGCCGCTCTGCAGAATCAGCCGCTCGCCGGCTGACCTACATGTCATCACTCGATGGTCTGAGGGCGTTGGCGGTGATCGGCGTGATCATCTATCACGCCGAACCCAGCCTCCTGCCCGGCGGGTTCCTGGGCGTCGACGTGTTCTTTGTCATCAGCGGTTACCTGATCACCGCCCTGCTCCTACGTGAACACGATTCGACGCACCACATCGACATGCGGAGGTTCTGGCGGCGACGAGCCCGCCGACTNNAGCCAGTGGGGCTCGTTGCGCGGCGACGAGTTGGCCTCGCTGGGCTACGTCATGAACTGGCGTTTGATTCTCACCGGCGACAGCTACTTCAGCACGTTCGCCGTATCCCCATTGCGTCACGTGTGGTCCCTGTCGGTGGAGGAACAGTTCTACCTGGTGTGGCCGATCGTTGCGGCGATTGCCATGGCCAGATCGCGTCGCGCACTCGCCTTGGTCGCCTCCGCGGCTTTTGTAGCCTCCGTCGCCGCCATGACGCTGGTGGGCGGCGGCCTCTCGCGCGTCTACTACGGCACCGACACCCGCCTGCACGTGATCATGGCGGGCTGCCTCCTGGCGATCCTCGAATCCAAGCGGCCCGATCTGGTGCGGCGTCTTGGGGCGTCCACCCTGGTCACCCTGATCGGCGTTGCCGCTCTCGGAGGCGCCATGGTGTTCATCGCCGAAGACAACACCGGGTTCTTTCCCGCCGGACTGGTGATTTTTGCTGCCGTGACGATGCTGGTCGTCGCCGGCTGTTCCACTCAAGTCACTCTGCCGCTGTTGAGCAACCGGGCATTGGTGGAGATCGGCCGTCGTTCCTATGGCCTCTACCTGTGGCACTGGCCGGTCATGGTGTTCCTCACCGATGATCGACTGGGCATCGGGCACGTGCCCGCGACGGCGATCCGCGTGGCCGTGTTCTCCACGCTCACGTGGGCGTCGTATCGGTTTCTTGAACGACCCGTTCTTGCCCGCCGAGCGCCGCTCCCCCGATGGTGGCCCCTTGCGCCGATCGGGGTGATCGTTCTGGTGCTGGCCTCCACGGCTGGTGCAACGGCCAACCGTTATCAGCAGCAGGCGGGAGGTGCCACGGGCACGGTGCAGGCCAACCAAGGCATCACCGCACCGACGGGTGCCGGTGGCACGCCCATCGACTCCCTACTGCTCATTGGTGACAGCGTCGCTGCGTCGATTCAAGAGGAACTCGCCCGCGAGTTGGCCGGTGAAGGCGTCAGTACCGCATCGGCTGTTCGCTACGGCTGCGGCATCGTCGAGGGAATGGAGCTCACTGCAAACGGCGATCTGACCCCGATGGCCCCCGGGTGCCCCAAGCATCAGGCCCTGCAGGATCAACTGGTCGCCCAACAGGCCCCAGACGTGATCCTGGTGATCGCGCAGGTCGATTCGTACCGTCGAAAGCTTCCCGATGGCACCGTGATCGACTTCGAGGAGTCTCCGGATGAGTACCTCGCTCTCCTGAACAAGGCGGTCGACCGCCTCACCGTGGGAGGAGCCACCATGGTGATTGCACTTCCGGCCAACGTGGCCTACTTCAATGCCGATGCAGCCAACGTTCGCTACGAGGCCTGGCGTGGCCTGTTGCGCACCTTGGATGAGGAGCGCAGCGAGGTGGTGCTGCTCGACCTGCAGTCGCTGATTTGCCCGGAGTCGCAATGTATCCGCGAGATCGATGGAACCGAACTTCGTCCGGATGGCATGCACTACAGCGACGACAGCGCCACCTTGATCGTGCCTCGGATCGTGAAGGCCCTTTTCGCAGCCTTGGGCGTCGACACCTGACGACTGGTTAAGCACCGGTGGTGGCGGTGCGGTTGACTGCATCGCATGGACATTGCAATGACCGGCTCTGGCGGACTTATCGGCAAGGCGCTGGTAAGCGCGCTCCAAGCACGAGGCGATCGGATCTTGTCGCTGACCCGATCGGCCGATCGGGCCCGCACCGACAACGATGCGGTCTTCTGGTCGCCCCACGACGGCGAAATCGATACTGCCGGGCTGGACGGCATCGACGCGGTGATCCATCTTGCTGGTGAGCCGATCGCCGAGAAACGGTGGACCGATGCCCAGAAGCGCGAGCTCCTCAGCAGCCGGACAGACGGCACCACCCTGATCTCCAAAACGTTGGCTGGGCTCGCCAGACCACCGCAAACGCTGCTGTCCGCCTCGGCCATCGGGTACTACGGCGATACCGGCCAGAACCTGGTGGACGAGTCCTCGCCCCCCGGCAAAGATTTTCTCGCCGATATCTGCGTGGCATGGGAGGCCGCAACCGGCGCCGCCGAAGACGCAGGAATCCGCACCGCGCATCTGCGCACCGGCATCGTGCAGTCGACACGCGGTGGGGCGCTGGCCAAACAGCTCCTGCCGTTCAAGCTGGGTCTTGGCGGCAAGGTTCTGCCCGGAACCCAGTGGATCAGTTGGATCACGATCGACGACGAAGTCGGTGCCATCCTGCACGCCCTTGACACACCCGAGGTGTCGGGCCCGGTCAACCTGGTGGCCCCCAACCCGGTCACCAATGCCGACTATGCGTCCACCCTGGGCAAGGTCCTGCATCGCCCAACGTTCATCATCCCCCTGTTTGGACCAAAGTTGCTCTTCGGCTCCGAGCTGGCCGAGTCGCTCCTGAAGACCAGTCAGCGGGTGAGCGACGGCGTACTGAGCGCAACGGGCTACAAGTTCACTCATACGAACCTGGTCGACGCCCTCCGCAGCATCATCGACGCCGGCGGCTAGAACCGGTCGCCGGGTTTCAGCCAGACTGGCCGCCATCAGCCGTCAACGTCGCACCCACCCTTCCGGAATACTCAAAACAAAGGCAGATCAAACATGAACGACGAGCAGGTCTCGGTGTCCCGAACGATCAAGGCATCACCGGAGGACATCTTCGACGTGTTGGCCCACCCGGCCCGGCATTCGGAGATCGACGGTTCGGGCACGGTGAAAGCCAGCCGCGGCGGAGCCGACGAACGGCTGAGCCAGGGCGCCAAGTTCGGCATGGACATGCGGATCGGCCTGCCGTACATCATCAAAAACACGGTGGTGGAGTTCGAAGAGGGCCGGCGGATCGCCTGGCGGCACTTCGGTCGCCACATCTGGCGCTACGAACTGCAGCCAACCGAAGACGGCACGCTGGTGACCGAGACCTTCGACTGGTCCAAGGCTCCGATCAAGGCGTACATCACCATGATGAAGTGGCCCGAGAAGCACACCAAGAACATGACCGCCACACTTGAGCGGTTGGCTGAGGTGACCGAGCACTAGTGCCGGTGGAGAATGACCGGCCCACGGCCAGGCCCGGCCTGGCGGCATTCGACTTTGACGGCACACTGACCGGACGCGACAGCCTGATGCCGTTTCTTGTCCGTGTGGCAGGACGGCGAGCGATGTCCTCGGTCGTCGCCGGCGTTGGCGCAGAACTGCTGCGACGCGGCGACCGAAGCCGAGACACGGCCAAAGCACTGATGCTCCGACGGGTGATGACGGGCCGCCTGGCAACAGATGTGGGTGAAGCCGGCCGCCACTACGCCGCGTTCCTCCAACCCCGGCTCCGGCTTGACGGGTTGAAGCAGGTGGCGTGGCATCAGGAACGACACCACCGTGTGGTGCTCGTGTCGGCGTCCCTGGGGGTGTATCTCAGGCCCTTGGCAGAGGCTCTGAAACTGGACGGCGTCGAGGCCGTCGAGCTGATCGTCGATGGAGACGGCAGGCTCTCCGGCGAGATGACAGGCCCCAACTGTCGAGGCCCCGAGAAGGTGGTACGCCTGGACCGATGGCTGGCAACAGAGGGCATCGACCGCTCCGGGATCGAGCTGTGGGCCTACGGGGACTCCTCCGGTGACGACGAACTGCTGGCTGTAGCCGACCATCGCCACCGCTGCAGCCGCCCGCGCTCTCGAACGGGCTGAGTCCGGCCCCATGGATGTAATCACGGCCGGTCATCACCCAGGCGTCACCGACACCGGTGGACACCGCCTCGGGTGACCGCTTGTCTGCGGCAGACGGCGGGGGTCGGTAGTGCTGAAAGCGACGCCACATCTGCGAGGACTCGTCCCACTGCCACCAAGAATGGGACTGTCCGATGTGGACCGACACCGAAGAACCCGCCGACCGCCCTGCTGTTGGTTATACGAACGAGCGTGCCGGCGGCCTCTCGTGCCTCCATCATCGCCATGACGTAATCGCTGCCGCCTGAAACGGCCGGCTTGGGCCGACCCAGACTCTTGACGACGAGCGGGTCCGGCTCAGGTGCGTTGGACACCTTGACCGCCACCGCAGGGCCGGCCTCGCCCTCAGGAGCATCGAAACCCAGATTGGTCAGAGGAGCACAACATCCCTGCGGCCATGCCTCGGAGGGGCAGCACCGGAAGCAGTCGTGGGCCGGTCTTGCCACCGGATTCCTCGGAGACCGGCACCCGCACGGGCGGCTCGACTTGGGCCACAGCGGTCGTTCTGCGCCGTCTGCAGGACCTGAGCAGCCCGCCCGCCCACCTTGAACGCTCCCGCGGTCAGGAAACGGTGGGAAGGCTGCTGACCAGACCGACGTACACCGGGCCCCGNNCTGCGACTCCACGTCCCCTGGGTCACCGTCGGGCCGGTGAGCACAAAGGCCTGGCCCCTCGCCGGTTCTCCCGGCATCGGAAACGTGACCGCCTCCATACTGTTCATGTCGGCGTAAGAGCCCTGGTACCTCGTGGTCAACACGATCACCGAGCTTCGGCCGATCTGCGCACCATTCGTCTTGTTCACGTGAGGTTTGCCTGCCTGGAAGCGCAGCCACATCTTGGACTTGGCGTCCCAGAGGAACCCCGAGTGATTGCCGGCCACGAGCAGATCAACCCGCTTGGCCGGTTGTGCACTGGCGTTCTGATTGCCCGCATCCATAAAGGAGAACTGTGGATTGGGTGGGGCGGTGGCCCCACCGTACTTATTCTGGAGGTTGTTGCGGCTGACAAACAAACCATGTTCAGACTGGTCTGTCCTGGAGTACACCGAGGTGCCGTCCTGGCGTTCGCTGGCATGGACGAACCAGCCATCTCGTTCGCGCTCCGAGACCGCCCATTCCGTTCGATCGTTCGATCCCGCATAAGCGAAGATCGGGCGTCCCAGGGGCAGCAACAACTGCATGTCGGAGGTGCGGGCCGATCGGACTGCACCAATGGTGTCAATCTCCCGAGAATGGAACACCGCCAGGAAACGGCTGGCGTCCATGATGCCGTGCGCAGGCTCCTCATAGATCAAGTCGGCACGGTTCAGGCCCGTCTGTGGGTCGGCCCGAGGTGCGTTGGACACCTTGATCGCAACCGCCGAGCCTTTGGCACCAAATGGGGAATCGATGCCCATGCCAGTCAGCGGAGCGCAACGGCAGTTATCGGGCCAGGGTTCGGGCGGTGCCCCAATGAGATTGAGCGAGGGATCCGGTGGGGTGCCCTGCACCAGCGGCGGCAGTTCGGGGTTGGGGGCGGCTGTGCTGGGTGTGGCAGGCGTCGTGCTCGGTGTCCCGCCGGCCGCCGGCGTGGCGCCAGGCTGCTTGCCCCCTGGCTGCTTGCCCCCTGGCTGGGTACCGCCAGGCTGGTTGCCACCCAACGCGGACTGGCCTCCGGGCGTGGTGGACGCTTTGGTCTTCCCATCGGCCTTGGCCTTGCTGGTGGCCTTCGCCTTGGCGTCGACCTTGGCCTTGCCATCCGCGACGTCGGTCACACCCTCCGACGTTGAAACCCAACGACGAGCCATTGGTGCAGCGTCTTCGCGAGTGGCCACTTTGGCAGGATCACTCCGGGTGGACAGCACCGAGATGCCCACCACGAGTGACACCGCAACCACGGGCGCTGCAGCGATGGCGCGCCGAGACGTGAGCCCCGCTGCGGCGGCTTGCAGGATTTTGGTGATGGAAGCAGCAATTGCCACCGGCGTACCTCCCGGTCCAACTGACGATGCTAGCTCAGGGCGGACCACCACGGGATCGCGGGGCCGCGTCCCTCGCTACTTGGGCTGCATCCGCGTGCCCGCGTCGAGGCGAACCGTTTCAGCGTTGAAGTAGGAGTTGGTGATCATCTCGACGGCAAGCGAGGCGAACTCGGAGGAGAACCCGAGGCGCTTCGGAAACAGCAGGTTGGCCGCCAGCTTCTCCTTGAACTGCTCGGAGGCCTCGCCAGTGCCATAAATGGGGGTGTCAAACAGGCCGGGAGCAATGGTGTTCACGCGGATGCCCGAGGCGGACAGGTCACGGGCCACCGGCAGGGTCATGCCGACAACTCCGCCCTTGGACGCCGAGTAGCTGGCCTGACCAATCTGGCCGTCAAAGGCCGCAACCGAGGCGGTGTTCACGATGGCGCCGCGCTCCCCCGACTCGTTGGGCTCGTTCTGGCTCATGGCCGTTGCCGCCAAGCGGATGGCGTCGAAGCTGCCGATCAGGTTGATCTCGATGACCTTGCGAAAGATCTCCAGGTCGTGTGCCGAGCTGTATTCGCCATCACGACCGATGGTGCGCGTGGCCCAACCAATACCGGCGCAGTTGACCAGGGCCTTCACCGGACCCAACTCCTTGCCGGCCTCGATGGCGGCAATGATCTGGTCGGTGTCGGTCACGTCGGTGGGGGCGAACACACCACCGATCTCCTTTGCCAAGGCCTCGCCGGCCTCGGCCTGGCGATCCAAGTCGCAGATGACGACCTTGGCACCCTTCTCTGCCAACGCCTTGGCGGTGGCCTCCCCGAGGCCAGAGGCCCCTCCGGTGACGAGTGCAGAAGCTCCGTTGATGTCAAGCATGACAACATCGTAGGGAGCGACCCGCGTTCAATGCAGATTCTGCCGCTACCGCCCGCTTTTCGATCGCTCAACCGGGGAGGATCGGGCCTCAGCTTGAGGTCGGGCCCCAGGCCGCACCACCGGGAGTAAGCATGCGCAAAACGTCGCCCGCCTGAAGCGCGATGGTGCACTTGTCGGGCAGGCGCTCGGCACGTGAGGTGTCACCTCCAGGCAGCAGCCAGTTTTCACCCACGGCGCCGTCACCCCCACCCGCACGACCTCGGGGCGCCACCACGCGTCGGTCGCAGATCAACGACACGGTGACCGGCTCGAGCACTTCGAGTTCGCGCTCGATGCCCTCCCCACCCGGCGACCTGCCCGCACCGCCGCTGCCCCGACGCAGGGTGTAGCGCCGCACCCGCACCGGTAACACCCGCTCGGCGGCCTCGATCGGCGTGTTGAGGGTATTGGTCATCGCCGTGTGCACTCCCGACATGCCCGGCAAGGGCTCATCAGCAACCCCGACCGGCCGACCTCCCTGGCCACCACCCACCGTCTCGTAGCTGACCCAGCCGTCCCCACCCAGAAGAATGCTGTTCATAGTGCCCTGCGAATCGGCCGGCACCCGCCCGGGGAACGGCCCCGCCAACGCGCCCAGCGCCACATCGGCCACCCGCTGGCTCACTTCGACGTTGCCGGCACCAACCGCGCTGGGCGCCACGGCATGGGTCACCGTGCCGGGACGGGTGACAACCTCCAGTCGGCGGAAGGTGCCCGCATTGGCCGGAAGCGACGGATCCAGCACGGAACGTAGCGCCCAGAAGGTCGCCGAGATGGTGACGGCCGGTGGCGCCCACACGTTGCCCGGCGCCGAGGCACCGCTGGCCGAGTAGTCGAACACGGCCCGGTGGCCGTCCAAGGTGAGCCGCACCCGAACGGGCACCGGCTCGCGCTGGTTCGGCGCGGGCCCGGACGAGTCCATCACGTCCGCAGCGTCCCACTGACCCACCGGGGCCCGAGCCAACGCCGCCGCCACGGCTCGTTCGCCATGATCGAGCACCTCGGCAAATGCGACGGCGGCGGCCTCGGCTCCGCCCAACTCCTCCACGATGGTCGCCAGCCGCTCGACCCCCACCCGGTTGGCACCCGCCTGGGCATCAAGGTCACCTCGCCGTTCGTCCGGGGTTCGGCTGTTGGCAACCACCAGCGCCGCCACCTCGGGGGTGAAGCGCATCGGCGGAAGCCGCAAACCCTCCTGGGCAATATGGGTGGCGTCGGCGGGAAGCGACCCGGGGGCCGAGCCGCCGACGTCGGCGTGATGCGCCCGAGTGGCAAGCCACCCCACCAGGGTGGCGTCGCAGTGTACGGGCGCCACCAGGGTGAGATCATTCAGGTGGGTGCCGCCCGCGAAGGGATCGTTGACCACGGCCTGCTCGCCGGCGGGCAAGTCGCCCAGTCGTTCGACGACTGCCGCCACCGCCGCCGGCATCGACCCGAGGTGCACGGGGATGTGTTCGGCTTGAACCAGTAATCGCCCTTGTGCGTCGAACAGCGCAACCGAGCAGTCGGCCCGTTCCTTGATGTTGGCGCTGAACGCGGCGCGTCGCAATACGGCTCCCGCCTCATCGGCCACCCCGGTCAGTCGGGACAGGAGCACCGCCAACCCTGCGCCGCCACCCCCCACCTTGACGTCACCCTCGCCTGAGCCCGCGGTCGGGTTTGGATCGGTGGTGTGCACCGCGTCGGCGACGGCATCGGCGGTGATCACCAGCGATCCCAGCGGCCCAGGTCTGCCCGTCCAGCCCCTGGGGATCCAGACCGTATGGTCTGCCGCCGGCAGGGAGATGGGGCCTCGCACCTCGGTGGTCGTCACCGGATCCGCCCCGGTCAGCAACTCCACAACACCCAGCGGTGAGTGACGCTCACCGGTGGCACGCAATGACACGACCTCGATGACAGCATCGGGCAGCGAGTACCCGTTGCGCCGTTGATGGATCGCCCCAAAATCGTCCACGTCCTCGACCTCGACCTCATGGGACTGCCCGACATAGCGACAGGACAGCCACGAGGACACCGTCACCTCGCCGTCCGCCCGTGCGACAGCACTCGTCCGAGAATCTCCGTGGTCACCAACGCCGAGCAACGCCTCCACCCGTGACTCAAGGGTTTGCCTGGCCTCGTTCAGTCCGTTCCTGCACCGTGGGGTGGGCCATGTTTGGGTGAGGTCGTGACGTTCCGGTGCGCCCAGAATGCCGACCGCAGACAGCACCCCTGCGAGCGGCGGGACGATGACCGCCGCCATGCCCAACGACGCGGCCAACTCGCACGCGTGAAGCGGTCCTGCGCCGCCGAACGCCACCAGTGCCAACCCTGCCGGATCGATGCCACGTGACACGCTGACGCTGCGAAGCGCGCGCTCCATGTTCGCCGTCACCACATCGAGCAGTCCTTGAGCGCTCAACCCTGCTTCGCTCAACGCTGCAGCGGCACCGGCGACGTCGAGGTCGCCGAGGGCCCCACTCCCCTCGGTCGGAATTCGACCCAGCGCCACATTGGCATCGGTAACCGTAGGTTCGGTGCCGCCCCGCCCGTAGGCAACCGGGCCGGGCACGGCGCCCGCCGACCGTGGCCCCACGGCGACCGCTCCGCCCGAGTCGATCGAGCCGATGGAGCCGCCCCCGGCGCCGATTGTGACGACGTCCAGTGACGGCAACCGAACCGGATGGCCCACCAGGTCACGTTCGGCCGCCGGCGCCGGTTCGCCGCCGGTGATGAGGCACACGTCGGTCGACGTCCCACCCATGTCGAGCGAGATCGCGCCGGGAAAGCCGCATGCCGCCGCCACCACCGCCGCCGCCCGCACCCCGCCGGCCGGTCCGGACAGGGCCAACCCAACGGGGGCCTCAAGCGCCTTGGCAAGCGGCCACATTCCACCCGCCGACGTCATGATCCACAGTTGCTCGGCCAAGCCGGACAGCCCCTCGAGGTAGCGGCGAACACGCGGACGCAGCGCCGCGTTCATCACCGTCGTGGAAGCCCGTTCGAACTCTCTGAACAGCGGCGAGAGCTCNNCCCTCCGGGATCTCTGGAAGCAGGTCGAGGCTGGGAGCGGTCTCCACCACCCCATCCGGGAAGGTCCGCTCGCGCACCTCCAAGCGATCGACGCGGTTGACCAACGGACGAGGCCGATCAACGAAATGGTCCGCAAGCGAGGGCCGATGCTGACGACCGATCTCGATCAGATCCCCAAACCCCTCCGTCACCAACAGGGCCACGCGAGCCAGCGTCCCTTCCAACACCGCGTTGGTGGCCACGGTGGTGCCGTGAGCGAGATAGGCCACCTGGCCCGTCCCCAGGCGAGCGAGGCCCTGCCGGATGGCGTCACCCGGGTTTTCCGGTGTCGACGGCACCTTCATCACCGTGCCGTCCATCGTCACCACATCGGTGAACGTGCCGCCGGTGTCCACACCGATTTTGATCGACCGAAAGGCCGGTGGCCGGGCGCCAGGCGGTCGGTGCGGTTGTGACCGTTCAGCCGGCACGGGGTCGAACCTACTGTTCGGCTGCGAGGTCCAGGTCCCAGACCTCTGCGCCAAGGCCGGCGAACCGTCGTAGCAGCGCTCGGCTCTCGGAGGAGTCGCCCTGTCGAACCAACAGTGCCCCATCGGCAACACCCGCCAACCAGGAGTCTCGGCGCGCCAGCGCCTGAGCGCGTCCATCAGCGTCGGTCGGTTGGGACCGCTCCAACACGATGGTTTCGTCCACCCGGGCCAGCAAGCGACCAAAGGCCTCCCGGTCTGCTGAGCGCAGCGTTGTCTGCGGGTCGGGCCACGGCAGCACGGCAACCACGGTCAGGCCGGCCTCAAGGGCCACCTCAGCGGCCATGGCCTCAGGCCCCGGGCGCAGGCCCAGCAACACCACAAGGTCTGGATGAAACTCCTGTTGCGCCGGCAGGATTTTGGCCAGCTGAGCCCGAGCGGCACCAAGCGCTCGGGCATCGAGGNNCGCAGCAGTTGACGCGTTGGCCCCGACGGTGGCCGCCGCCTCGGTCGCCAGCCGGTCGGCCTCCTCGTTCATCGGGTCGCCGGCGTGGCCCTTCACCCAAGCGAACCGCACAGCGCCGTGCTCCGCCACCTCCTCGACGAAGGGCTGCCACAAATCCTTGTTGGCCACCGGCTCCTTCTTGGAATTCTTCCAGCCCCGCCTCAGCCAGCCCTCGATCCAGCCTTCGTTGAACGCAGAAACGACGTACTTGGAATCGGACACCACCTCGACCGGACCTGGGTGCGTCGCCACCGCTTCACGCGCGGCCGTCAACTCCATGCGCTGGTTGGTGGTGTGGGCTTCGGCCCCGGAATCGGAGGATCCCCCATCGTCCACCCATCCCCAGCCGCCGGGGCCGGGATTGCCACGGCATGAACCATCGGTCCAGACCCGAGCGGGCCGATCGGCCGGCCCCGTTGACCTGGAGTCCACTTCAGCGGGTCCAGGGTGGGTCGATGTCAGGGTCGATGCCGAAGCGGTCGATGGCCCCCGTGGCAACCGACGGGTCAAGCTCCCCGCTGCGGACCAGCGCCGACAGCACCGCCACCACCACGTGTGCTGCGTCGGTCTCGAAGAAGCGCCGAAGATGGGCCCGATCGTCGGACCGACCATAGCCGTCGGTGCCCAACACGCTGAACGGGCGCGGCACCCAGCGCACCACCTGGTCGGCCCAGGCGGAGAGGAAGTCCGAGACCGCCACCACCGGCCCCGTGCCCGCTGACAGCAGACGGGTGATCAGCGGCAGCGCCTCGGGCGCGTCCGGGTGCAGCCGGTTCCAACGCTCGACCGCCAGGGCCTCTCGCCGGAGCTCGTTGTAGGAGGTTGCCGACCACAGGTCGACCCCCACGTCATAGTCCTCGTGCAGCAATCGCTGGGCCTCCTTGGCCGCAGTCCAGCCCGAGCCCGAGTACAGCACCGAGGCCTGATGAGCGGCCTGCGGCGCGCCGTGACTGTGGTACAACCCGCGGGTGACCCACCCGGTCAGCTCGTCGATTCCCCCGTCTGTCTCTGGCATCGGGGGCATCTCGTAGTTCTCGTTGTAGAGGGTAAGGTAATAAAACACGTCCTCGCCACCCACCTTCTCGCCCGCTGCGGACGGCGGGTACATGCGAGCAAGGCCGTCACGAATGATCAGCGCCATCTCCCAAGCAAAAGCCGGGTCATAGGCACGGCATGCCGGCACCGTCGAAGCCAGCAGTTGGCTGTGACCATCGGTGTGTTGCAACCCCTCACCCTGCAGGGTGGTCCGACCGGCGGTCGCCCCCAGGAGGAAGCCGCGGGCCCGAGCGTCGCCGGCGGCCCAGATCAGGTCGCCCACCCGCTGGAATCCGAACATGGAATAGAACGTGAAGAACGGCAGCATCGGCACGCCGGTGGTGGCATAGGCCGTTGCAGCGGCGGTCCATGACGCCATCGATCCGGCCTCGGTGATGCCCTCCTCCAGGATCTGCCCATCGGACTTCTCGACGTAGGACAACAACAGGTGATGGTCCACCGGCTCGTAGCGCTGTCCCTTGGCGGCGTAGATCCCCAGCTCGCGAAACAGCGCATCCATGCCAAANNGGAGCCCGCCAAAAGCTCGTTCCAGGTGCCCTCCTCGACCGAACCGAGACCCCGGCGAACCGGCAGGGTGCGAGCAGGCAGCGGGCCGTCCAAACCCCTGCGCCGCTCCATGAGATACCGATGCTCGGGCGAGTCATCGGCAAACCGCAGGTAGGGCGGATCACCGCCTGCCAGGTCGGCCTCGGACACGTCGTCCTCCAGGTGCAGGCGCTCTCGAAGCTCCAGCAACTGCTCGGTGTCCATCTTCTTGATCTGGTGGGTGGAGTTGCGCCCTTCCACCTTTGAACCCAGCGCCCAGCCCTTCACGGTCTGAGCCAGGATGGCGGTCGGAGCGCCGGTCATCTCGGTGGCGGCCCGATAGGCGGCATACACCTTGGCGTAGTCGTGACCACCCCGTGGCAGGCTCTGCAACTGCTCATCGGAAAGGTGTTCGACCAGCTTCCGCAGGCGCGGGTCGGGCCCAAAGAAATGCTCGCGGATGTAGGCGCCCGACTCGACGGCGTACCTCTGAAACTCGCCATCGACGGTGGTGTTCATCTTGTTGAGCAGCACGCCATCGACATCCTGTGCCAACAACTCGTCCCAAGCGGCGCCCCAGACCACCTTGATGACGTTCCAGCCATTGCCGCGGAAGATGCCCTCGAGCTCCTGGATGATCTTGCCGTTGCCCCGCACCGGCCCGTCCAGGCGCTGCAGGTTGCAGTTGACCACCCACGTGAGATTGTCCAGCCCCTCCCTCGCCGCCAGGTCGATCGAACCCAGTGTCTCGGGTTCATCGGTTTCTCCATCGCCGACAAAGGCCCACACCCGAGAGCGGGAGGTGTCATCGATGTGGCGGTTGTTCAGGTACCGGTCGAAACGTGCCTGGTAGATCGAGTTGATCGGCCCCAGACCCATCGACACGGTGGGAAACTGCCAAAAGTCACCCATGAGATGCGGATGGGGGTAACTGCTGAGGCCCCGGCCGACCCGGGCGGGGGTATCGATGTCGAGACGAAAACGGTCGAGGTCGACCTCATCGAAGCGGCCCTCCAGGTACGCCCGGGCGTAGATGCCAGGTGAAGCGTGACCCTGGATGTAGACGTGGTCGCCCGGGGTACCGTCGGCCTGGCCACGGAAGAAGTGGTTGAACCCCACCTCGTACAGCGCCGCCGAGGACGCGTAGGTGGACAGGTGCCCGCCGATACCCGGCGCCGCCTTGTTGGCACGAACCACCATGGCCACCGCGTTCCAGCGAATGAACGCCCTGATGCGGCGCTCCATTTCGAAGTCACCGGGAAACCACGGCTGCCCATCGGTTGGAATCGTGTTCACATACGGGGTCCACACCGACGCCGCAACACCAAGTTGCCGATCGTGGGCGGCCTCGCCCAGCCGGGCCAACAGGTACCGCGCTCGGGCCTTACCCCGGTGCTCCACGACGGCATCCAGCGAGTCGAGCCACTCCTGGGTCTCGCCCGGGTCGACATCGGGCAACTGGTGCGAGAACGCATCGTTGAGCATCGGAACTCCCTCGTCTGGTCGAGCTCTTCATCGCCAGACTATGGCCATGCCCGGCCGCTCCGGGTACCGGCCGGATTACAGACGCCGCGCTACTCGACCAGCCGAGAGGTGCGTGAAAGCCACCCCGTCAACATGGCCACGGCGCGTGGGTCGTGACGCAGCTCGTGGCCGGCGCCGTCGATCATGCGAAACTCCGCAGAGCCGTGAGCATCGGCCAGCGCCAGAGGATCCACCGTGGGTACGATCTCGTCTGCCGAGCCATGAAGCAGCAGCAGCGGCCGGGGTGCCAATTCCGCCACCCGGTCGACGGGGCGGGTGGCGGCCAGCCCACGTGCCCATTCGCCAACGTCTGCCGGAAAGCCGGCGTCCCGGATCACCCCGACCTCGCGGGCATGGTCCAACAACGCCCGTGGGTGACGGGCCCAATCGTCGAAGTCACCGGGCGATGCGGCAGCCGAAACGCCGACCACCGCCGGGTTGGACGCACCCTCACAGATACACAATGAACCACCGGTGCCGAAACCCACCAGCCACACGGCGGTGACACCCAGGGAGGTCAACTCGGCGACCGCTGCGGCCACGTCACGCTGCCATCCGTCGAGTTCAAAGTTGCCCTCCGAGGTGGCGCAGCCCCGAAAGTTGATCGTGAGCACCGGCCAGGACAACGAGGCGGACAGCCGGTCGGCCAACTCGGGAAACGACTTGCCCGAGTTTTCGGCACCGCGACCCTTGTTGGGGAACCCATGGCACAGCACCACCCCATGGCCCGAGGCCCGTGCCCCGGAGGGCTGGGCCAGGTAACCGGCCAGCGAGAGCCCGTCCGATGAGAACCGAAGGTTGCCGCCCACCGGCGACAAACCTGCACCAACTCCGGACTCGTTGGCGCCCACCGGCGGGCGTTAGGCGGTTGCCGCTGCGCGGGAACCGGCGTGGGGGCGATAGCCCCGATTGCGCGCCTCGGCCAGCGTGTCGGGACCGAAGCAAATGAACGTTTCTGCGGCGAGGAGCTCGGTGAGCAACGCCTCGTCGGCGCCGGTCAGGGCGTCGACGTCGTAGACCACCTGCGAGCGCTTATCGCCCACATACTGATTCTCCGCGAACTGCTTGGGGCGGTCCATCGTGTCAATCTCCTCTGCGATGAAAGCCAGACCCTACTTCGAGCAGTCAGGAGGCTTCATCTTGAGTTTCATCGCCATCTGCCAATGGCGGTCCGACGGCGCCGATGCTGCGCTGATAGCCGGCCTCCGCGCGGAGGATCACGACCACCTGGTCGTCGGTCAGCTCACGATCCTCAAGTTCGCCCAACACCCATGCCAGGGGCTCGTCCTCGTCCACCACCACCAGATCGTCGGCAACCGTGTCGAAGGTGCGCCCCGACGCCAGGCCCCGCCTGCCGAGATAACCGATTTGGGCGTCGACGACGGCCCGCACATCGTCGTAGCTCACCTGGGCGGACACGTCGTCGGGCAGATGATCGGCGACATAGGTCACCGCGTCCTCCACCACGTAAACGGCCCGCAGCGGTCGCTGGGCCTGGACGCCGGTGACCGACCCAACCGCCAGCGCGGCGATGACGAAGGACACCAACGCGCAGAGCACCCAAAACAGCGCGATCACGAGGGTGAGCCTGTCACAGTCCCACCACGAGCCAACGAACGGCCGAGCCGATCAACTCAGATGCCGATGGCCTGGGCCAACAGCTCCCGGTGGTAGGTCGGATCGCCGAACAACAACTCGGAGCTCTTGGCCCGCTTGAAGTACAGGTGCGCAGGATGTTCCCAGGTGAAGCCGATACCGCCGTGGATCTGGATGTTCTCGGCGGTCGTGTGGAAGTAGGCCTCCGAGCAGTACGACTTGGCCAGGGACGACACCGAGGTCAGCTCGTCGTTCATCTCGGCTGCGCACCAGGAGGAGTAGTAGGCGGCGGACTTGCCCGACTCAACCTCCAACAACATGTCGGCCAGCTTGTGCTTGATCGCCTGGAATGAGCCGATGGGACGTCCGAACTGCACCCGGTCCTTGGCGTACTGAACCGCCGAGTCGAGGCACTCCTGGGCGCCACCCATCTGCTCGGAAGCCAGCGCCACGACGGCCAGCTGCAACATGGTGCGCAGCGTGTCCCACCCCGACCCCGCGGCCCCGATGAGTGTGGCGGGCGTGTTGTCGAAATCGAGCTTCGCCTGCTTTCGGGTCTGGTCCATGGTGGACAGTGGAGTACGGCCCAGCCCGGAGGCGTCGCCGTCGACAGCGAACAGGCTCACGCCCTCGGGCGTGCGCGCCGCGACGAGGATCAAGGATGCGATGTGGCCATCGATGACATAGCTCTTGGTGCCGGTCAGCGTGTGGCCCTCGTCGGAGGCTGCGGCCTCCATCTCGATGCCCGACTCGTCCCACCGACCGTTCTCCTCGGTGAAGGCGACCGTCGCGATCGTCTCGCCTGAGGCGATGCCCGGCAGATACCTGGCCTTGGCGTCGTCGTCACCCGAGTGCAACAGGGCGTTGGCCGCCAGCGCCACCGTGGAGAAGAACGGTGCACACAGCAGGCGACGGCCCATCTCCTCGAAGATCACGCAGAGCTCGACGTAGCTGTAGCCGGAGCCGCCGTACTCCTCGGGAATCGCCAGGCCCTGCAGCCCCAGTTGCTCGGCCATCTGGCTCCACACGGCGGGGTCGTAGCCCTCGTCGGTCTCCATGAGGGCTCGCACGTCGGCCTCGGCGCTCTTGTTCGTCAGGAAGTCGGCGGCGACCTTGCGCAGCTCGACCTGTTCTTCGGAGAATGCGAAGTTCATGGGTGTCCCCTGGATGAGTGGTTCGAGCCCGCTCCACAGCGGTGCGCTGCGGTGGCCTCGATCGGTGTTGTACGCGTTCCAGTCTGCCCTGCGGGTCGATCGATGTCAGGTCAACTTGTGTACACATGAGTACTCACTGGGTCGTGCGTCGGTAGGGTGACCGTCATGGACCTCACCGGAGGAACCTTGCAACTGGGCGTTCGGCAACTTCGGGCCGAGCTTGCGTCGTTGGTTCGGCGGGCCGGATCCGGCGAACGAGTGGTGATCACCGTGGCGGGGCGTCCGGTGGCCCAGTTGGGCCCGGTGGAGCCAACGGTGGGACCGCTGACCCTGGCCGACCTCGTTGCCCGAGGCGAGGTTGAGGCACCGCGGCGGGCGGACCGCCCCGAACCGTCCTTGACCGTGCCAACCTGGGCCGGGGTGCGCCTCGACACGCTCATTCGAGAGGTCCGGGGCCGATGACGCTGGCCCTTGACACCACCGGGCTGCTGGCCCGCTACCTGGAGGGCCCAACCCACGCCGTTGCGGTGCAGGCCATGAACTCCGACCCCGACTGGTGTGCGTCCGCACTGGTGCTGAGCGAGGCGATGATGTTGATGGACCGGCTGGGGCTGGACGCCGATCGGGCGGACCGGCTTCGCCAGGCGCTTCGCGACGACTGGGAACGGTGCGCCGTGGTGCCCCTCGACCGCAAGTGTCTCGATCGGGCAGCCGAATTGGGACGGACCCAACCGTTGCGCACGGTGGATGCGCTCCACCTGGCGGCCGCCGACCGCCTGCCTCGCCCGGTGACCTACCTCACGTTCGACCCGGCTCAGATCCCCGTCGCCCTGTCGCTCGGGTTCTCACTACCGGAAGATGACCTGACCCGGCCCTGAAACCCAGCGCATCTGTTGATTATGCAGACGTGGGCCACCACCCCGACGTCGGGGCTACAGCGCAGCCAACGCCTCGTCGTAGTCGGGCTCGTCGGCCAGTTCGGGCACCAACTGGCTGTGCACCACCTGGCCGTCACCGTCGACCACCAGGACGGCTCGGGCCAACAGGCCGGCCATGGGGCCATCGCCCATGGTCAGGCCGTAGTCCTTGCCGAACGCAGCCGTGCGGAAGGTGGAGCCCATCAGCACGCCGTCGATCCCCTCGGCGCCACAGAAGCGCTGCTGGGCAAACGGTAGGTCCGCCGAGACGCACAACACCGTGGTGTTGTCGAGAGCCGCCGCCCGCTCGTTGAACGCCCGCACCGAAGCGGCACACGTGGGGGTGTCGATCGACGGGAAGATGTTGAGCACGACGTTCTGACCGGAGAGCCCGCCCAAGGAGATCTCGCCCAGGTCGACGCCGGTCAGGTCGAAGCTCGGCGCATGGGCGCCCTCGGCGGGCGGCGTACCGACGGTGTGGACCTCGTTGCCACCGATGGTGATGCTGGCCATGTTGGTCTCCAATTGGTTGGGGGTCGCCGGCGGACGTGAGGCCGGGAGGAAGGGCAGGCCGGCAAATCTAGCGTCGTCCGACCCACCGAGGTTTTTCATCCTGCGGGCTCATGGAGTTCAGCCGGCGGAGCGCCGCCACGTCGCCCCGTCGGCCGTGTCGGTCACGATGACGTTCTCAGCGACCAGCTCGTCGCGGATTTCGTCCGCCCGAACAAAATTGCGTTCGGCGCGAGCCACCTGCCGCTCGGCCAGCAACGCATCGATGCGCTCGTCGGTGCCGGTGGCCTCGGCCACCACATCGGGGTCAGCGGCGGCGGCGAGGCCCAGCCCCAGCGCCCGGTCGACGTCGGCCAGCAACGCCCAGCGCTCCGCAGGACCAAGATCGTCATCCCGGAGCGCATCCCAAAGCGCCGCCACCGCCCTGGGAGAAGCCAGGTCGTCGGCGAGCGCCTCCCAGAACGCGGCGACGTGCGCGATCACGGGCTCCGACCCCACCAGCCGCTGAACGATGTCGTCGTTGCGGGTCGGGCTGTCGTCGGGCGCAACGATGTCGGCGGGGAGCCCACCTGCTGCGATGGCCTCGGTACGGGCCGTGGCGGCCGCCTTGCGAAGCCGCCTGAACGCCACCGCCGCCTGATCCATGGCCGCCCAGGTGAAGTCCTGCTGCTGGCGGTAGTGAGCGGTGAGGAAGAGGTACCGAAACGCCAGCGGTTCGTAGCCGCGATCGACCAGCGTTTCCACCGTGAGTGCGTGCCCTGCCGATTTCGACAGCTTGGCGCCCGACAGGTTGAGAAACTCGTTGTGCACCCAGTGACCGACCCATGGGTGCACGCCGAGCGCCGCCTCGCTCTGGGCGACCTCGTTGGTGTGATGCACGCCGATGTGGTCGATGCCGCCGGTGTGGATGTCGAAGGAATCGCCCAGGTACCGGCGGGACATCGCCGAGCACTCGATGTGCCAGCCGGGAAACCCGCGGCCCCACGGAGAATCCCACTCCTGTTGCCGGCTCACGCCCTCGGGGGTGAACTTCCACAACGCGAAATCGGGCGGATTTCGCTTGGCTCCGGTGTTGTCAACCCGACCGCTCGTCGTCTGGGCGGCCACGTTCAAGCCAGCGAAGTCGGCGTAGGCCGGGAAGGTGGAGATGTCGAAGTAGACCCCATCGTCGATGACGTAGGTGTGCCCGCCCCGCTCCAGGATTCCGATCAGCTCGATCTGCTCGGCCACGTGTGCGGCGGCCCGTGGCAACTCATCGGGTTCGAGGCAGCCCAGGGCGCGGCGATCGTCGGCCCACTGGGAGGTGTAGTGGGCCGCAATGTCCTCGGCGGTTCTCCCCGTGCGTGCGGCGGCGGCCTCCATTTTGTCATCGCCCTGGTCGGCGTCGTCGGTGAGGTGGCCCACGTCGGTGATGTTGGTGACGTAGGTGACGTCGTACCCCCCAACCAGAAGAACGCGTCGCAACAGGTCCGGGGTGAGCTGGCTTCGCATGTTGCCCAGGTGTTGTGGCGCATACACCGTGGGCCCACAGGTGTAGATGCCAACGTGGGGCGGGTTCAGCGGAAGAAACGGCTCGACGCTTCGACGACGGGTGTCGAACAGTCGCAGATTGACCAAGGGAGCGGGACGTGCAGCGCCGTCGAAAGGAACATCGCTGTCGGAAGCTGACATGACACCATCATGGCGCCTCGACCTCGCCGGCCGCATCAAGCGTCGGCCGTCGTGGCCACCCCCTCCTCCTGCCGTCGGGCGGTCCCGGCCGGCGGTACCCTGCCCGGATGACCACCGACGCCGTCAACACCCGTATCTGGTCCGACGCCCGAGCCGAGATCCATCAGGTCGTGGTGGGCCCGATGGACAACAACGTCTACGTGTTGCGCTGCCGACGGTCGGGCGACGCCGTGCTGATCGATGCAGCCAACGAACACGACGTGCTCCTCGAGTTGGCCAAGAATCTGGGCGTTCGCCAGGTTCTGGAGACCCACGGCCACTGGGACCACATCCAGGCGGTGACACAGATGCGCGACGCGGGCTACTCGGTGGGCATCACCTCCGAGGATGCCTCGATGCTGCCCTCCTACGACGAGATTCTCGGTGACGAGGAGGTGATTCAGGTGGGCGATCTCCGGCTGCACACCATCCACACCCCGGGCCACACACCAGGATCGATGTGTTTTTCCATCGAGGGGGCACCCGTGTTGTTCTCGGGCGACACGCTCTTTCCTGGCGGCCCGGGCAACACCACCTTCGAGGGTGGCGACTTCAACACGATCATCGAGTCGCTGGAACAGCGGCTCTTCCGCCCCCTCGCCGCCGACACGCTGGTGCTGCCCGGGCACGGCGATCACACCACGATCGGCACGGAGGCACCGCACCTCGACGAGTGGGTGGATCGCGGGTGGTAGTTGGACGCCAGGAACACCGGGTTCGCTGCAACCGGCCGACGTGCGGTCGGTGACGCCTGCCTATTTCCCCGCTCCCGGCCGGAGAAATAGACTGCGCCTCATGACACCAGAGGCGACGCAGGTTGTGAGCGTATGAGCGAACTGCGAAACCTGCCGGGCGACCCTCTGGACGCCGTTGCGCTGCAGCGGCAGTTTCCGGTGCTTCAGCGCTCCATCAAAGGCCATCGCATGGCCTTTCTCGACAGCGCCGCGTCGTCGCAGAAGCCTCAACGTGTCATCGATGCGATGTCCGGCTTTTACGAGACGATCAACGCCAATGTTCACCGGGGCGTCTATGAGATCTCCGAGCAGGCCACCAATGCGTTGGAGGGGGTCCGCTCCGATGTCGCCCGATTCATCGGAGCGTCCGACGTTGACGAGGTGGTGTTCACAAAGAACGCCACCGAGTCACTCAACCTGGTTGCAGGGTCGTGGGGCAGGGCCAACCTGGGTCCCGGCGACGCCATCGTGCTCACCATGTTGGAACACCACGCCAACATCGTCCCCTGGCAGATGCTGGCGTCCGAGCGCGGGTTCGACATCCGATGGATCCCGCTGACCGAGGACGCCCAACTGGACCTTGGCAACCTCGACACGCTGTTGGATGGCGCAAAGCTGGTGGGCCTCACCGCCGCATCCAACGTCACCGGCACCCTCACCCCCGTTCGACGCATCGCTGACGCCGCTCACGACGCCGGTGCGCTCGTGTGCGTCGACGCCTGCCAGTACGTGCCACACGCCGCCTGCGACGTCAACGCGCTCGGCGCCGATTTTTTGGCGTTCTCCGGCCACAAGATGTGCGGGCCGACCGGCATCGGTGTGCTGTGGGCCCGACGCAGCATCCTTGAGGACATGCCCCCGTTTCTCGGTGGCGGTTCGATGATTCAGGACGTTCGCCTCGACGGGTTCGTCCCCACCGGCATACCTCATCGATTTGAGGCAGGTACCCCGCCCATCGCCGAGATCATCGGGCTGGGAGAGGCAATCGCCTTCCTCAACGAGGTGGGGATGGAAGCCGTTCAGGCCCATGAGCAGGCCATGTCCGCTTACGCCTTTCGCACGCTGACCGAACGCTTTGGCGAACGCATGGTGATCCACGGCCCCGCCGAGCCGGATCAACGAGCCGGGGTGATGAGCTTTGCATTGGGCGACGTTCACCCCCACGACGTGTCCCAGATCCTCGACGAACACGGTGTTGCGGTGCGGGCCGGACACCATTGCGCCAAACCGCTGATGAAGGCGCTGGGCGTTGGCGCCACGGCCCGGGCATCGTGGTACCTCTACAACACCCCCGACGACATCGACGCCCTCGCCGACGGCCTGGAAGCCACGGCCCGGTTCTTTCTGTAGGCGTCCCCGCCCCACCCTCCCCACTCCACCCTCCCCACTTGCCACCCAAAACCATCGGAGTACCCATGGCCGGTCTCGAAGACCTGTACCGCGAGATCATCCTCGATCACTACCGAAGCCCGCGCCACCGCGGCCAACTGGAAACACCGCCCGCCGTGCGGGCAGAGGGCTACAACCCGCTGTGCGGCGACGAAGTGGTGGTCTACCTGGACGTCAACGATGCGGGCGTGGTGGCCGACGTGGCCATCGACGGCCAGGGTTGTTCGATCAGCCAGTCATCCGCATCGATGATGAGTGCGGCCATTCAGGGCCGCACCGTCGACGAGGTGCGGGCGTTGGTGCGCTCGTTCAAGCAGATGATGTCAATCCACGAAAACGAACTCAGTGGGGAAGACGACGACGGCGATGAAGAACCGGCCGGCGAGCCGGAAGCCCCAGACCTGGGCGACCTGGCGGCCCTGCAGGGAGTAGTGAAGTTTCCGGTGCGAATCAAGTGCGCCACCCTCTCGTGGAACACCCTGGTGCAGGCCCTCGACGACGCCGGCGTCTAACCAAGGGCCGCGAGCCGGGGGCCCGCTAGCCGCCGCCGAGGTTGGTCGGAGCGGCCTGGCTGGTTGGAGGCGACGGCATCGGGGCTTTTGCGTCGGACGGCAACGCCACCGGCGCCGGAGCGGTGGTCACCACACCTCCGGTCACCTTGGGGAGCGATTCGGGGTCCACCTTGTCACCCAACCGTTGAGCGACGGCGGTGGCGATCAGCGGATCGGCCAGCGACAGGGCCTCAACGGGCAGCACCGTGCGATTGATCAGCGTGACCCAGTCGTCGGTGCC